>Ga0247765_1000026_pt1 | contig 99546 bp, 74 predicted proteins | sample UWRJL106311C6_FD_179949 | JGI IMG/M metagenome (GOLD analysis project Ga0247765, IMG submission 179949) | Plant litter microbial communities from Arlington Agricultural Research Station in Wisconsin, United States - UWRJ-L106-311C-6 | ecosystem: Environmental > Terrestrial > Plant litter >... | reverse complement strand
TGTTGTTTGCACAGGATTGGAGGCTTCCTGTAACCCCCCCTCCCCAAATTTACACTTCCCACCGCGGGGCCGACCATGCATATCCGGGCTGCATGAGACGCAGGCTCCCTCTCGCTGCAGGGTGTGTGGTACACGAAAATGCAATGAAACCGGGTGACTCAGGGATAAGGCTGCCCGGCAATTTCCCCCCTGCCAATCCGGGGCTGAATCCGACCCTACTGTCATGGACACGGGAGAAATGAAACAAAACCTTTTTCTGGGAATTAAAAACCGCGCATGGTAAGCAAAGTAAAACAAAAACAGGAACGGAGCTTTTACTCGGTGCAGCTGACCTCGATGGTGACTCGACTGATACATGGGGCAGCCCCCTTTGATTGGCGGGAACGTCCCGAAAGGCACAGTTCTTGCATGAAAAAGCTTGAATGCCTCGTCTATGACCTGATGATGACTGACTGGATCTGAAAGTCGTAATCTATCACACTAAGCACTCAACTACATGCCTAACTTTGAATGTTGTCAATGGTAGAGTCATCTACCCCAATCTCCCGGGAAGCCCACCCTTAATGATTGTGGGAGAGGAGTGCGTCATCGAGGCCGATGCGAGTGACGTTGATTGGTAGAGCGCGAGAGGTGCACTGCCTGCAAGTCCGGGAAACTTCGGGCTGCTGCCTCTTTTGGCGACGCACGCCCATGCAGGACACAAGCTGCGAGGGAGGGATGTCCATGTCAAACAGGGCAGACAGCTCAAATTCTGGGGTTCCAGACCGGAATTCATTGTTTTGAGAATTGCGTTAAGAAAATCATTCTCTTATCGCGCAACATATATCTACTTGGGTGTCTATCTCTTCTCTCAAGGCAGGGGGCCACCGATTGAAAAGTCGCCGAATCGCCGAATGTCCTTAGCCCAGCCACACAAGGTAACCACATGTGTGCTAACCGATCACTACTAGTGCCAGCGCATTCAAGAACATGGTGATGACTACTGGCCAACCTGACCACAATTGGTAAAACGGCTTGTGTCGCGAGGGAACTCAGAGAGGAGGAGTTTCTCTAAAGATCGGACCCATCATTCTGCGGCAACACATATTAGCTCAGATGGCCTGAATGACTGGACACGCAGAGGGAGCACTCACGCAGTGGGGTAGCGATCTCCAGTTAGCTCACAAGCTTCTGCCGTGGCTCTCAGCTGTTTGACCTCGTCAGGGGTGAGCTTGATATCCGTAGCGGCGGTGTTTTCCTCCATCCTCTGAGCTGTTCGAGTTCCGGGAATTGGAATAACCTCCTCCCCCTGAGCTAGCAGCCATGCCAAGCAAATCTGGGCTGGCGTACAGCCGTGCGTCTTGGCAATAGCGTCAATGGCAGCGACCAGCTTCAGGATCTTGGGAAAGTTCTCCCGCGAGTATCGGGGACGGAGACGTCGGAAATCACGCTCCGGCAGATCATCAAAGGACTTGATCTGACCAGTGAGAAGTCCGCGTCCGACAGGCGAGTAGGCTATGACTGCGATGCCGAGTTCGCGGCAAGTTTCCAACACGGCGAACTGAGGAGACTCAATGTCGAGGCAGCACAGGTTGTACTCAACCTGTACGGCAGAAATAGGATGGACAGCGTGAGCCCGACGGATGGTTGAGCCCGAGACCTCAGACAGGCCGAGATATCGAATCTTGCCCTGACTGGAAAGGAGAAAAAAAAAATACATGTCAACAATTCTGTTTCATCCAACAAGAAAATCAACAAGGACTGAACGTACCGCTTCAACTCCACCATCGCCTCAATAGTCTTCTCGATAGGCGTCTTGTCGTCGACGCGATGACAATAATACAGATCAATAGTCTCAACGCCAAGACGCTTCAGGCTCTTCTCACACGCAGCCCGCACATACTCCGGGTCAGAGTGCTCAGACTGGACAAAGTCGGGGGTGAACTTGAGGCCGAATTTGGTCGCGAGGAAAACATCGGAGCGTTTTCCGGTTTTCTTAAACCACTCACCGATAACATCTTCATTGTCGGCGTAGATGTCGGCGGTATCCCAGAAGTGCTGGCCAATCTCCCAGGCACGGTCAAGGACCTTGAGCTTGTCCTCTTTGGAGCCCGGATTGCCGTAGGCGCCTCCGATGCTCATGGCGCCGAAACCGATGGCGGGAACTTGGGAGCCATTGCGGCCGAGGGGGCGAGTTGGGATTGTCATTTGGGCGAAGGTCCAGTTAAGGGCTGGTAGATAGGTACTGAGGCAATCAGTGGGGACGGGTGAGATGGTGATGAGGTGACGGAAGTTTGGTCAAGATACTGTAGTTGACGAGATGATTATAGTATTTATACACATTTCTTTGCCATCGATGTACGACCGAGCATTCCGAACTGATCAGATCCAGGCGATGGTCGATGATGCATTACCTCATCACCTCTTTTGTTGTTCGGTTCAACAGACACGCACAAATGCGGGTCTCGGATCTGGGGTTGACCAATCAAATCGCCCAAAAACCGAGCCCGTCAATGAACTTCGAGTTTGTTACCGTCCCCACTTTCTACCGTGACGTGAATAAATCCTTCGTGCTTCATTCCTTCCTTATTACAAACCAGTCTCCAACTCCGTTTTAGGCCAATAGAACACGCCCGTACCCGAACTCGCCAAACATCTTGACCTCCAGACTTCCCCGCCAGTGACTCGGAATGACAAGGAATCCGCAAAAGATGAACGCGCCGATGCCGAAAGCGAGAGCGAGAGCAAAGAAATCCAAAATGGGCTGTCGGACATGCAAGTATGCGCGTCTTTTTTTTTCGTCCCTTCTATTCCAAAACTGACACCCACAGGATTCGTCGGGTCAAGTGTGACGAAGGCAGGCCTGCATGTCAGCGATGTGTTTCCACCGGCCGCGTGTGTGACGGCTACGGCATCTGGGGCGGCGGAGGAAATGGCTACGGAACTGCCGAGAGGACCCTCAATTCTATCTCCATGTCCAAGCCACCACGTCTTACCTCCCGCCGTCCCGGTGTCATTCCCGGTCTCTCGCAGCCGGAGTGGGACGCTTTCCACTTTTTCCGAACTATGACGGTTCTCAAGCTTCCTGGTGTGTTTGGGTCCGACTTTTGGGAAAAGCTGGTCTTCCAAATCAGCTTCCGCGAACCGGCCGTGCTTCACGCAGTTATTGCTCTCGCCGCCCTACACAGACGTGGTGTCACCCCCGGTCAACTGCGACGGCCGATCCCCGCCGTTGACCACACTGGTGCTGCTGCTATGGACGCCAATGAGCGACTAGCACTTCAACAGTACAACAAGGCTATCCGTCATCTTAGACCCCATCTCGAAAACCAGGGTAGCGAGTCTGTACGCATCACACTGGCATCATGCGTGATCTTCACTTGCATCGAGTTGCTGAAAGGAGACAACGACACCAGTCGGGCGCACCTCAAAAGCGGGCTCAAGCTCCTCCAGCAAATCTATTCCACCGCCAGCTCGGAGACAGATTGGACCGACGATAATCTTTCTGAAGCCTTTACCCGCATCTACATCCAGCCGTCGCTTTTCTGCCAAGGGTCCGAGTTTGGCGACATGGCCATTCCCACTGGTAGAAACCGACCACGCTCGCCGGTTCCTTTGATCTTCAATTCCCTGGTTGAAGCCAGGCGGCATTTAGACTGGCTCCTTCACGATACTAACCAACTCTCCGGCGAAGTCAATTCTCTCGGTCTTTCAAACGGGAAACCCATTCCCGAGAGCTTCATCCATCGCCGGGAAATGTTGCAGAGAACTTCCTCCGCTTGGCTGCGTGCTTTTTCCGCCAGCATCAATTCCCACTCACACTCCCACTCCCACATACCCTCCCGCACATATGCGAATACACATACACACGCCTGCCCTCCACTGGGGAGTGATTCTGCCATCTCCTTTGGCGCTCCGCTGCTTCTTCTCTACCATAAAATGGCACACGTCATGATCGCCACCAGTCTTCGCCGCGATGACGAAACGGTTTTTGACGACTTTACGGGGGATTTTGCGCATATGTTACAGAGCTGTGTGGATCTGTGGGAACGTGTCGCCAAGGCTATGCAGCAGAATTCCGGAATTCACCATATCCGCAGCGATCACAGCGGCGGAGGCAGCGGTAGCAGTAGGAGTAAGAACATCCTGTCCTTCACGGCAGACATGGGCTTCATCCCCCCGCTATACTGGTTAGCACTAAAGTGTCGAGTTCCGCGATTTCGACGGTATGCAGCACACTTGATTCGCAAGGCGCCGCATAGAGAGGGCATGTGGGATGGGGTTATGGCAGCAGCGGTGGCGAACAAGGTGATGCATTTGGAGGAGGGTGAGTTTTATAACGACGACGGCAAGAAAACATGGATGAAGGATTTGGATGTGGAGGTGGGCACGAACGCACCGCCGGAAAAATTCAAGATTTTAATGGATGATGATGTGGTTCTCATTCCGAGAGAAAATAGGATTAGCCACGTTAGTGTGGTGCTTTCGGAGGAGACGGCAAGTTCTAAGGCGGTATTGCTGTGCAAGAGATGGGACGGGGCGAGCGGGGATTGGGACACGGAAACGGTTGAGTTGGACATGACTTTGTGAGTGATCCAGCTAGTGAGCATAGGGCCAAAGTGCACGGACTGTAAAAATCGAAAGACGATGCAAATATGCAATTGAATTGACACCAAACTTACCTAGGCACCTAGGTAGGATGTCGGTTCTAGGTTTTCAACACAAAATTCCCGTTTCGATTGCCGCGCGGAGCATCTTGCAATCGCTGCCTGCCAATTGTTCAAGTAGCCGCCGACAACCAAACTTCTCTCGTGTAACAAAGCTGCCCCCTGCATCCCGGCGCCAAGAACACTCCCCTGGCCACTAAAACACCAACAGACCCTTGACGCCGAACATGGCGATGCGGTCACTGATCCTTCGACCCCAGGTACATGTAGATATTGTCGTAGGGTGCATTTCTCACTGATTGACGGCATGACGCCCATTTTTACCAAGACTTTTTTCTTCTTCTTCTAGCAACCCGACATACACTTGGCGATTCTGAACCCCGACCTTGATTAGAGATTTCAGACCTAAACCATTGGCACATTTCCCTTTTCTTTTTTCTTTTTTCTCTCTCTCTCTCTCCAAAGTATGGTGACGGACTCTAGGAGCACAAATTCAGACACCTCCGACGACGGCCCCAAAGCCGGCAGAGACATTTCAAGGCAATTAGGACGACATGCGGTTCGCCAACTCCGACTCGATGGCATCTACATATTTTTCCAGGATTTCTTCAGCAAGACGGCTACGGCTAGCAAAAAAGGCCATGTCGCCATCTACAAAGACCGACGCGCCGCGTCTATCACCGCAGCAGCGCACCTCATCGGCGTCTCTGGCGTCGCTGCACTGGGTTATTTCGTGCTGGGCGAGTGGTACATTGGCGCCGAACTACAAGGGGAACTCGGTCAGGATAGCCAGAAACTACTCGCGCTGGTCATTACGGCCAAGGTTTTCGAGCTGGTGGCGGTATTCTCGCTTTCCAGTATTGTCTTTACGCTGGTGCGATATGAGATGGTGTTGGGAAATGGCGCACCACTTGCCGCGTTAGGCGCGGGACTGCAGATATCGGATCCGACGTTTTTGGTGTCAAAAACCATGTTGGCGATTATGCGGGGACAGTTTTCCAGACAGTGGAAGAAGTTTTTCTTTGTGGTTCTCGTCGCGGGGTTTACCGTCCTCGCTATCCTCATCGCGCCGGCTACGGCCACGGCCTTGATGCCACGTCTGGACACGTGGAGAGCGGGTGGAACTATGCTGTGGTGGAATGCGGCCGAGGCCGCCATGTTTCCCGAGAGTCTCAATAGTACCCACGGACCGAGGGGCGTGAACTGCAGCGTTACGGGGGACCAGCAATGTCCAGCAACGGAATGGGAAACCCTCTCGTCCCGACTACTAAGCCACCTTCCGACAGCTTCGCGGCAAGTAAATGTTGCCAGGGTTTCTTTTGAGTACGATGGCTACCTGCTCCCCGAAACATTATTGGTGGACGGTCCCCAGACGGCACTGCAGATGACAGTTTTTGTACGAGGGGCGGACTACCATGTTCTCCAGGCGCCCTATACTATCGCTACCATGGCCAACGCCGCCGTGGTGGAAGGGCTGGTGAAGGCCACATCTTACTGGCAGCGGGCTTCACTAATGTCTCTGATAAGACGGGAGACGGTTTACCATCGGACCAGGCGCAGCAGCTTCAACATTGACGTCAAGACAGCGGTGACGCATACCCAGTGTGAAAGAGTGCGTGATCCAGCGGCGGGGTCAAACTCCCAAACCAAGTATCTGGATATTGGCGACCTTGCCGACGAGAACACGGCCAACCGGATGCGAGATACTCTCCGAACGAATATAACAACCCCACAGATCCAATGGTTCGACCCACCACCCTCAATGGCAACACAGGCCTCCATCGGGGTTCTTATCGCCATCCCCGTGCCTAACAAAGACCGAAACATGAACCAAACGGTCAATCTCTACGGATGCATGATCGACGCTCGCTGGGCAAACACCACTCTTTCAACCCATCCCACCGGGCGCTTCGCCACCGGCCATCCCACTGATTTCGTCCTGGGGAACAGCGTAGAGCCCGGCGAGGGATGGGTATCCGACCCCACGTTTGGATCGCACGTACATATCCACGAGAGTTTCGCCAAGCTTATTGACCCCGTCATCCAAGATAGCAACCCCAACGCCAACCTCACTGTTCTTCAGGAACTTTTCCGCCGCAGTGGAGTTTGGAACCCGGATTCCTCTGTCACAAGCTCTAGCCGTGGTAGTCCAATATTAAACCGGATTGAAGCCGTGCTGGGCACGATGGTGACCAATGCCATGGCGCGGATCAACCCGGATGTTTCCCCCATGACGGAATTGGTCGACGTTGGCGGGAACGGGACCTGGTGGCGTAACTTCCTCCCTCAGAACGGACGGGTTTTCGGGCCGGGCGGGGAGGCGTTCAATGTCTCTGAGGAGGAGAAACGACGGTTCTTTGGAGTGGAGATGGAGGCCTATGTTGAAGGGTATGGGTACGGTCGCGATGACGTGGCGATTCTCTTGTCCATGGCGTGCATGTGCGTATATGCAGTGGCAGTGGTGATTTTTGTGGTCTGGTCGGTGGCGTCGGGGGTGACGTCTACATCGTGGGATACCATTGTGGAGCTTATTGCCATTGCGCTCAAAAGCCAGCCACCTCCGACGAGCAAGCTTGATGGTGTCTCGGCGGGAATTATGACCACCCAACCGTTGAGACAGAGGTACTGCATGTCGGCGGATGATGACACGATAGCGCTAATGGCGGTTGATGAGGAGTTGGAGCAGGAAATGCGCGTGCGACCGAATAAAGCGTATTGGTAGACCGTGCTGCAAGTATATTGCAGCAATTATATTCACTACCGCGCATCCCTATGCCTTTCCGCCCGACGTAATTAGAAATTCGATGATTTTCTCTCCACACCCCCAAGTGTTTAACCACACCATGACTAACCCCCCCCCATGTGCGCGCAACTAGAGTGCGCTTGCATCATCATCACCAACGTAACGTCATGTTTCATCCCCGTCCCTGTCCTACTGCTTCACATGACCCTCAGTTTACAATCTGTGCCCTCACCACCCCTGGGATCTGCACGTTCCAGAAAAAGTTGTTGCCATTCTGTCGGGATATCTCGGTGTGAATTTTGATAAGCAACGACAGGATAGCGTAGAGCCCAGCGACTCCGGCGATTTTGACAATGAGGTCGAGAACTGCGACGGTTTTGAGGAGTTTGGATGTGGGCGCGTGGCTGGGGGTTGTTGCCATTATTTATTTATTTATTTTTTTCGCGCCTGGGCTCAACGAGAGGGTAGTGTGTCGGGGTGGTGATGTGTAGATCAACAACAAACAGCTCGTCCAGGATTGGATTCGGAGTAACTTGATCGAGCAAGCAAGCGACGCGAAGAGATGTAGGCGAACTTTTGTTATGCTCTACCGAGAACAGAGCACGTTAGTGAAATTTACGTGTGGGTAACTCAAAATCGGAGTCGGATTAGGACGGGAAGACATTTCAAGTTTGGACGTCTGGTCTGGGTCGGCCAAGGCTGTCATGCACCTGTAATTAGACATTTCCACGTGAAACAAGATGCCCAGTGCAGGGCATCCACCAAGACAAACCTGGGGTTGAAGGAATCCAACCCTGGACGCGAAGGGACAAAATCTCCCATTGTTCGGGTCATCCACAGGTCCGTCTTGGCTTGTCGGCTTTACTTTGATCACATGACTTTGGTCAAGCCCAACAGGTTCTATTTCTTGCTGCTAATTCTTGTATCTACTTAATTCAAGCTTGTCAAGCTTGGTAGAGCTCTAAAGATTGCAGCCTTGACTAGCGACTGAACACGTCACGAAACTGTCTGGTTCGCAAACACCTAAGTATTCGCACGACAAGCACGTGCCTTGCAACCGGACAGAAACCTTAAACGTGGAGATGTCCTGTTGTTGTAAATGTTTGGATGCGCGAGAACCCCAGTATCAAGACTTGAAATGAGGTTTCCGGGGTCGGTGTTCTGAAACCTGCTTTTTGGACGCCAAGGTAAAAATGCCACGCTGAAATTTGAATTGACTGTCAGCAATCAAATTTTTGCTCTCCATTGGTCTGTTCGCACCACGACGTTGCACAAAGCGCTACCGAGTACTGCGGCTGAACATTAGCTTTCAGCTGCATAGTACGGAGATGCACGGAGCAAATTTCTCATCTGCTGACTTGCTGACCAGAATGGTGTTGGCTCACACGACAGCTGTGAAAATGGACTTTTTCGCACCTCTCCGTGGAAAACATCGCCCATCATGCGCCTTTTACGAACAGACACAATTGAACTGCAAGAATTCCCCGATGACGCTACCCCGCAATATGCTATCCTCTCACACACCTGGGGCGCCGAAGAAGTTAGCCTGCAAGACATGCAGCAGGCCGACCGATCATTTATATCTGACAAAAAGGGCTATCTGAAAATCGTACACTGCTGCGCGTTTTCCAAAAGCGAAGGGTTCGACTACGTATGGATCGACACGTGCTGTATCGACAAGACCAGCAGCGCGGAGCTGTCCGAGGCAATCAATTCCATGTTCATGTGGTATGAATCTGCCGAAATCTGCTACGCCTATCTCGCCGACGTAGTCGGGCTGGATTTTCCGGATGCAAAATCCGATAGCGACTCGGAATTTGTAAAAAGTCGATGGTTTACTCGTGGCTGGACCCTCCAGGAGTTGATCGCGCCGAGTGCTGTGGTTTTCCTCAACAAGTTTTGGGGCGTGCTAGGGACGCGGGAAAGTTTGTCGGAGACTATCTTTGCCTGTACAGGGATACCCAAGGATTTACTACATGGGACGCGCGCGCTCGAGACGTTTAGTGTGGCGCAGAGAATGTCGTGGGCGGCGGGGAGGAATACCACGCGGATTGAAGATAGAGCGTATTCGTTACTCGGTATCTTTGGGATTTACATGCCTCTTATCTACGGCGAAAAGGAAACGGCCTTTATCAGATTGCAGGAAGAGGTCATGAGGATATTGGATGATCATAGTCTTTTTGCTTGGAAGTCGGCGGATACGCGCGGTGGCGTTTTCGCCACTTCCCCGGATGCCTTTAGGGATGCGGGCAACATCATCACCACGCCGAGCACCTCATCGAGCCTCCCGGTTTTGAGCAGTCGGGGGATTCACCTAGAGCTTCGCTTCAAAGGCGTCGCCGGCAACGGCCTCGGCGTCATCATTCTCAACTGTCGACACACTGGAGACAGGGGGATACCCATCGGCATATATGTCAAAGACGTCGACTTGACCATGACCAATTTTGAACGAGCACAGCCCGAACAGCTCGCCAGTCTCGAAGTCTTACGCCCCACCGAACTCGCCATCCGGAAAATTTGCATCCGCAAGGGACGTGTGATGAGAGTGCGCCAAAAACCGGGGGACCAGCAACCAACGGATCCGGACTCTGAAACCGCACCGCGCGTTCCACCCGCCAAAGGTCTCGCCGCCTATCCCACACTCGTGGAAGCGGCCCTCAACGGCTACGACGGGTACATCTGGCTTCAGCTCACGCGTCCGGAATTCGAAGCGAGCCTCACCGAGGCGACCATGCAGGAAGCACTTATTTCCGCCATAACCCGAGGCTACCAACCCGTCGTTAGAGTCCTCCTTTCCCGCGACGAAACGAAAGGCGACGTGTGGGATGCCGATGGTGTTACCCTGCTAACACGAGCCGTACAGTGCGGTCGACCGGGAGTTGTCCAGGAACTGCTCAATTCGGGAAAATTCTCTCCGGACCTGGCAGATCTAAAAACTGGTCGCAAACCACTTTCTATGGCGGTTTCATACAAAAGACCCGCCATTGTACGGTTGCTGCTGGATAGCGGGGCGGATTTTCGCGCCATGGACGCGGAGCGCCGGACTCCTTTATCGCGAGCGGCAGGATTGGGTGACTTAGCTACGGTTCAGCTGTTGCTTGCAGCCCGCGCGGAGGTTGACAAGCGAGATGGAACGGGGAGAACACCGCTATCCTGGGCAGCCGACCGAGGCAATCTAGAAGTTGTGAAACTCCTGATCCGTAGTGGAGCGGACTGTAACGGCAAAGACAATGGGGGGTTCGACAACCTCTCGCCATTCTTACGGGCAGTGAGGGAAGGCCATGCGGAAGTCGTACAATTCATGATTGAATGGGGTGCTGATTTAAATGCGCGAGATGCCAAAGGTCGAACGCCCTTGCAGCTAGCGGAAAAACGGGGACAAGGAAATGTTATTGAGATTCTCGCTGTGTATTGTGAAACTCCTCCTCAGGATAGCAACAAGGATGAGGATCAGGAGGGGGGTGGGAAGGGGTTGTTTAAGCGGCTTTTGAAACGGTGAAGGGGAGAAATGAGCATGCTGGTACATCTTTTGTAAAAAAAAAAAAAATTAGAAAAAAGGGAAATAAAGCTCCTTCCATAGAGAACTGCCATGCCCAGCAGGAAAACGATCATGGTCGTATAGGTACATGTAAACGAATTTCAGTGAAGCTTCAGTGTTTCCCTTTAACTTTCTATGAGTCCGGGCAACCTCACACATGGTAACTAGCTTGCTGACTTTGACGTCCTTGCCGTTTCCAAGGTTAGACATTTGGATGGTAGTCAAGCAGTTACCAGAATAAAAGAGACTCATTACCTACCAATCACCACGAAGATCCTTAGCAGAGAGGGGTATCTTTTCGTATTATCACCAGTCATCTGACAACTTCCAGTCGTACGAACAAACCGGCGGACCGTACTATCGTACAACCAGCGAGTGCATCCCCATCTCCTGATGCTATTCTCAGTCCACCACATGAATCACTCTATCACTATCGTAGGTTTGGTGATGGGCGAGGCGATGAAAGATAAAAGAGCTGGTAAGCCAAACACTTAGTGCAAAGTCCACGTGCATCATTTTGAAACCTCTTTTTCTCTGGCAACCGCTTGCCTCGTCCCTACCCCTGCAAATTTACCGCGCTAACAATACAAACCCCGGCGGAGGAGTTATATCTCAACAGAATGGTTATATTGGTTCTACCCCGTCGTCTTTGCCCTTATACTAGGAAACACGTCCGATTTTGCCCACTCTTTTTTTTTTTTAACTCTCCCTCTAGAAACTGCAACAATATATTGACCCCTATCGGCACCATATCTATCCCCCCTTCGGAATCAACGGCTGGAAGTCCTAACCCCTTCACAGTTAGTTTGTGTAGGATATCCAAAAAAGAAAAAGAAAAAAGTAGAACGCTATGCCCAGCGTGAAATAGTGGGAGATGCGGCGCCAAGCAAGCTGCGATTGGAATCCTTGTCCGAGAGTGAATCGACGACTCAGTCTTTAAGCGACTAAACTGAGCGTGATAGCTCCTCCTCCGCCTCCTCCGCCTTCCGTCTTCTGGCAAGTCGTTTTCGCGTAGCAATGGAGCCATAGATTGTCGCGAGTGAGGAAATCACGGGTACCACAAGGAACACACCAATAAGCGTGGCGCAGAGAATCATGGCGAATAGAGCGAATCCGTATGCTGCTTGTCGAAGATCGGGATCTGGATTTTGAGAGTGTGCTGACAATGATAGATTGAAGGCCGACAGAATTATGACGATGACACCAAATGCTGATACTGCGTTATTGTACTGGTCCATATAAGGCACATAGCTCTCGGTCAAGGCATGTGGGAAGCCCCGAAGGATGCTAGAAATGGAAAACTGGGAGGGCGAATATCGGTAAAGGGTGTCGAGCCGATGTAATCGCAACTCGCCATATTGGAATCGTCTGTCCATGGTATTGGGGTCCTTGGGATCGAGATTTGGTAGTATTGTACGGGCAAATTCCGTCCAAGCCCGGTAGTCCAAGTTGGGATTGACCAGATGACATTCTTGTGCCACCTGGAAATCATGGCCAAAGCGAATGAGACCACAATAAGAGTACAGAAGCCCGCACGCCGCTCGGTATAATTGAGGTTCACAGGATATATAGGCCTCCCAGAAATCGTGATTGAGCAGAAAGTCCGGGAGTGGTTTGATAAAGATTCTCGATTTCGCCCAAACGAGATGAAGATCCAGTTCCTCTGCGATGACAATTTTGCGGCCGAGGAACTTCTGGTAGTACAAGGAGCGTGGAGCTCCATGGACGGCGATTAGCCACAGTATCTTGCGTATGGCATTGAATCGCGAAAGATCGAAAAAAGCACAGAGAAATCTGTGCACCTCATCTCTATGCTCGAGTCTCAGTGGCTGCAGTTCCCTAGATAGGGGAGATAGATCGTTGAAGGCCGCAGGGAAGACCAGGTCCTCTCGAGCAATCAAGGAAGAAGTCGGTGGGAACGGGGCTTTGTATGATGGCGACGCGATCTCCTTCCCGGATTTGTCCATGGTGAATATATAGTATGACGACGGTTGTGGGAAAAAAAAATTAAAGTTGCAATAAGATTGGCCCGTTCAATGCTCTGTCGAAGTTGAGAGTTTAGAGGATGCCGTGAGCCACGTTGATTCTTTGGACATGTCGCGATTTATGGTTTCATGGACTCGCAGAGTCAGTATAGCTGACCTCATTATGACTCACAAATTTGTAACCAACCAAATATGTCTCGGCAATGGTTGCATCTTTTCTGATCTACATAATCTTTCAACATTGGGAGATGATAAACGAGAAAAATGGTGTCTATGTCGCAACTTTGACATATTTCATGAATTTGAACATGGCAGTATCTTGTTCTTTCTGATCGTAAAGCTTTAATTACTTTAACGGGAAACTTTGACTGGCGATATAAGCAAAAGAAGCATCATCCGGCGGAGAACTACCAGATATCATGGTGATGTCATGATGCACGAAGACATCACCACGCATGCAAACGGTAGTTTCACGAACATGATTTTGTCGAAAAGATGATTAGTCATAACTGTGACGGAAAAGCCGAATCCCATAGCTAAACTCGGCAAATGGCAGCTTCTTCATTCTTCTCCTACGGTTTCAGCTATGCTGATGGCGAGCACGGCAAGGACATTCTCATTAGCTACCTCGACGGCAACCCGTTTGCCGAGACAACGCAAATCACGGCAACACGGGTACCGCATCTGACGTACAGCGAGACGGGAACTTCATCCACCTTTATCGCCTTGCCAGAACTGGATCATGGATTCTCTACAATTCGCGATTCGGCCACGCCGGTGAACTCAATGCTGCACTTCGGTTCGCTGAGGGAGAAAGGAATAGGAATCTTCGCGTCAAGATGCAGTACATGTATCTCTGCGGTTGTATTTGCCTATAAGTTGGTCGGACGTCCAAATTGATTGAATCTTTCGGTACTTTGTATCTCAAGATGGTTATTTGGTGGTTGGCAGTTGTGATGCTGGCTACCTAGGTGGGCTTGGCCAGGTTTGCCAGGCTTGTCACAGTTGTTGCAATCGTTCGATGCATGTTCCGAGCCCGCGACCCCGGAGGGAAGGTGGAACGAAACAGCGAGATTGGTGCAATGGCTACCAACCTCGAAGCCTTCTCGGAGATTTGACACGGACGGATTGAGCTGCGTTGCTGAGCTGGTGCTGGACTCCCTGAGGCCATTGTTGCTGAGGCTTGAGCGCCAAAGCGCCTCCCGCTCTAAGCAATCATTACCGACTGGTACCACAGTAGGGGGCAGTGCTCACTTCAAATTCGACCGACGCTCGAAAAAGCACCAAAAAACAAGATTAAAGACGATGGCGACCCCATATTTTCAAGTTCGAGCTGGCACGGAGGAATACTGACAACAGATGCTGCGGAATGCTCTTGCACATCTCCATTAATTGACGTCCAGGAAAGTTGACTCAGTTCTCACGACGCCGTGAGCATCTTGCCCAAGGCGTCATGTCTGGTGTCATGTCAATCTCGAGCGGGAATTCGACAGGTTTTCCTCGGTGCTCTCCAAGTCACCGCGTCTGCCCACAGTGCACTTGATACTCTTCTCAGCCCAACAATCGCTCTACCATTACCGTAGGCTTGGTAACAAGTGTGGTGATGGAAGGTAAAAGAGCTGGTAAGCCACTGTTAGTACAAAACGAGAGTCTCTTTTTTACTGGCACCCACTTTGGTAGTATTCCTCCCTCAGCTGAAATGCAGCCAAGCACCTTCCAGGTTTTATTGGTTGTGGTATTCACGTGATGGCTGGAACTTTGGTACCTTATCGATGCCTGACGATGGAATCAACCCCGCAGCGACATCAATTGTGCAAAAAAACAATTGCGATTATGAGTTCCCGAAGTGCCATACCGTCGCCTGCGCAGCGGACGGTTCGTCAATACCCTTCATCCAACGATTTCGACGACGACGACGATGACGACGACAAGTGGTCTGACCGGCATCATCACCGCCGCACCCGCCAGGCCGAAGAGATCATCACCCGCATGCCCGCCGTTCCGTCTCCCGTAGTTCGCGAGTCTCGTCCTTGGTCCAAATCCCGACGGATGCCCCCTCCGTCATTGCCACGGCAAAGCTCCTCAAACGCCTACCTTTCCCCGCCCGAAGACCCGCGCTACCGTCCTCGGACCCCTCCCGACCCTGCGTTTTCAGACGACCTATCCGATTCGACAACGACAACAACAACGACGACGAAAAGACCACCGCCGTCGCAAGTGTCGTCATCTGGCACCCTCGGAGACAAGGCATACCGGTACAAGGAGCTGGGGAGATCCGAGTTCCGCCTGGTGAGGCTGCTTCGTCGCACCAAGACGGACATCAAGTGCGAGATCGTGCATGCGTCTCTTGTGACACCCCCGACGTACGTTGCCGTTTCGTACGCCTGGGGCGATGCAGGCGACACGCGCAAGATTAAAATCGACGGGGTCAGCGTATCCGTGTCCGCCAGCCTCCATGGTGCTCTTGAAGCTCTTCGGCAGAGAAATTACGATGTCCTGGTCTGGGTTGATGCGTTGTGTATCGACCAAGCCAACCAGGAGGAACGGTCAGAACAAGTTCGGCTCATGACCAATATTTACGCCCAGGCCGAGTCGGTGGCGGTCTGGCTCGGCGGGGAGGCCGATGATAGCGTCTTGGGCATGCGTTTCCTTCGCGAGCTTGCCGAGACTGCCCGCATGCCCAATGCGATAGCGCGCTTCCTATCCAAGGCGCAGAAACAAGAGTTGGAGGCGGTCGCTTCGCTGTTTGAAAGGGACTATTGGAGTCGGCTATGGGTGGTTCAGGAAATCTTCAACGCCAAGACCATCCAAATCCTCTGCGGCACTTCTAGCGTCGAGTACAGCGCATTCTCCCGCGCATCTGCCATCCTTGGTCATCACCGGGAAATTCTCAACTCTTTGTTCCCCGCAGGTCAAGGCAGAGGCCAGGTGGCGCTGCGAAGCCAGTTTTCCGTCCCCCAAGCTTTAGTCCACCAAGGACCGGCGAGCTTCCCCGACTTTCGCCTTTTCCGGGATGCCCACCGGGATGACAACCCCAATGCCACCATCCTGCTCGACGCTCTCTGCTCCTGCCGACGGAAATTCGCCGCCGATCCCCGCGACAAAGTCTTTGGCATCCTGGGTGTTCTCCCCCCGCGGATCCGGGAGGAATTCACCCCAGACTACAGCCTGGCTCCGAAAGAAGTCTACACCGACGTGGTAGACTACCTCCTCACCACGACGTCCTCCCTCAACGTGATTTGCGAAGCCGTCCACTTTCCGCTGCACAGCAACGCCGTCACGCATAGTCTCCCCTCGTTCGTGCCCGACTGGTCGCATATCCCGTCCACTACATCTCTCGCGCAACAACACCTATTTTCCGCTGGCGGAAACACCCGAGCGGAATTCCGTTTCCTCGATGACCGCCGGAATAAACTCGAGATTGACGCCGTATATCTCGACACCATCGGCAGCTACGGTGTTGCCGTCGGCACGCTCTGCACACTAATGGATTACCTCATGGCATTTTTACAATGGCGAGCCTTACTCCTCGGGACGATCACTGCCGACGATTCCGAGGATTCCGAATACAGCGCGAGGATTCAACAAGCTTTTTGTCGAACTCTCTGTCTCGACCAGGTTCCCTCCCCCTGGGACTCCTCAAAAGACCCCCGAAAGTGGCAGCGCGTAGTCTACCATATCTTTGCCTCCTTCTTGCGTAAACGCCTCCCGCATCTGGCGTTAGATTCGGCTCTTGAATCGCATTTACATGATCGGGAAATCGAAGACGAAATTGACGAGATGGACGACAAGATGCATCGGCATTTTGTACAGGACCATTTTGGGGAGCGCATGATGGGTCGGCGGTTCTGTTTGACGGAAAAGGGCCTCATGGGAATGGGATCGGGGTTCATGGCCATGGGGGATATTGTGGTTGTCCCGCTGGGCTGTGACCTGCCGATTTTGTTACGTCCTGAGGGTAAACGCGGGGAATATCGTTTTGTAGGGGAGATTTATGTTCATGGTTACATGCGGGGGAGAGCGATAGAGCAGGTTGACCGGAGGGATAGAAGGGTGGCGAAATATATACTTCACTAGGGGTGTTATGCCCCCCGGTGCATCTGAACATACAAATTTTTTTCTTTTTCTTTAAACAAGCCTGATATCGTCACAATCAGAATAACTGTTGCGTATACTCCCTAAGATTCCTTCTCCACCTTCACCCTCGCCTCGCCAGCGCTCATGTACGCCTCCGTCGCCACAATCTGAAAATCCAGCTTTCCGAACTTAATCCCCAGTTTCTGCTCCCAGGCATCGAAATGCAGCTTCATATTGACCGTGCCGGCGGTGCGTCTATCCTTGCGTTCGCGAACTGAATACACCGTGTCCTTTATCAGCGGCGAAGGGAACCCCATGCCTACGTATCGGTATCTACCAATCGCATAGGTTCCCCCGTTCTCGGTGTCTTCAATAGTGACTTTGCGACTGGCGTTGTTGCTGAGAAACGCGCCCGTCGGATCATAACTTCCGAACCACTCGACGACATAATACTCAACGTCAACACCGGGGTCGTTGATAGCCCACCCGTAAATACAGAGGTAGGCATTGCCGCTCGTCTTGAAATCCGCCGCCGAGTAAGTGATGTTGCGATCCCGCGTTCCTGGATTCCAGCCCTTTCCGCCAATAAAATTTTGCGTGCCGTTGCCCCAGGTCGCGGTATAGCTTCCGTCGGGACCGTTCTCGTAATTTAGCCCTTTTGTGCCGTCGGTCCAGAGATTCCAGTAGAAGCCGTCGCTGTCTATTCCAGACCCACTGTTGGTGATTCTTTTTCGTAGACCGGTTACTGACGGTAGTGCGGAACAGCTGCAGAGAGTGACCGCAAGCGCACTCACGACAAGAGTCTTGGCGGAGACCATGGCGAAGATGAAGGTTTTTGCTGTCGGAATCCAATTGCTAACGTGTCCAACTCTAATATTTGATTGCAAAGAGCAAATCGAAGGGTTTATATGAATATGAACCTTAACTTACCCCGGACTGGATTCAGCGTTACAGTTGGCCCTATCCTTCCGGCTTGGAACATGAAGGTTGCGGGGGGGTGGGGAATCAGGCTAAAATGATCCTACGGGACTGGACTCATCACAAAGGACTCACGGGACTAGTAACTACTCGCTACGAATCCTAGATGAGGGGAAACTACCACATTTGCAGTGGTGGATAGATTGGCAACCAAAGTATACATATATATGGAGTCGTTCCTTCAGTCTTTAGAACTCGTGTCACAGCATACCGTGGGTGCTACCGAGCAAAGCACCCGATTGATTGCTACCATCCACCGGGACACCGGGATGAATCTCTCCGCTTGATCCTGTGTGATAAATGCTTGGATTATTTGGTTCGGAGGGACCCTTGGAAGAAAAATTTTCATGTTCAATCGCATGTAGGTGCCATTTCTTAATGTCTTGGTTTGTGGGTTGATATCAATTATTTTCCACTACGAATGTGACGCAAAGTTTTAAAACACTTGCAAAAATATCGCCTCCCTGGCATTAAGTAGGTATTCTTTTTCATCATATTTGTGCATCCTCGTATGCTAACTGGACTTGGTACCAACGTAAAAGCAGGATGCATTCCCTCGTGTTTCGGGACTTTGCCAAACCAAAACTATGTAGGGACCCTAACGGCCAGCCGGTGACCTCAAATCATATCAGCAACCTGAAGATTAGAGTTTGGCGGCTCATGACACTGGATTTGCAATGATCCCCAAATCCAGAAAAACTCGGAGCTGAGAGGCATGTCGGTTTCTCCAACTGACCGAGCATGAAACGGCTCATTTCTATATATAGCAGGGAGTTGTAGTCCGGCTTTTGCTGAGAGAAAAACATGTCCAGAAACATCGGGAGTGTATCCTTTTATAAGGCTTTGGGCGTGGCCTTTGCCTGCCCGAAGCTCAAAGACATCTCGAGCTTGCCCGCAATCTGGTACAATATCCGTTCAATGTGCCGGGGCAAAGACCCAGTGCCGCTGGAGATAGAATCAACTGCACCAACACCAAGAAAAAGCTTCTCTGGCCACGTGCCCATCTCCATATCCGAACATTGATGAGATTTTGGACAGAGGGTACAGTTCTTATAATAATTGCGGGGCACCTCATAGCAGCAACGGGTGGGAGTTGGAGCCCATGCTGGAGATTTAAGGGTTCTCAGCTTCTCCACCACCCCAACCAGACTCAGATTTCCTAATGGTGCGTCCGGTGGCAGCTTTACGTCTACGAAAGCGGGATTCAAGACATGCAGCCCTTTCATCAGTGCGCCAAGGTGTATGGAACTGCACTCAAATTGCAGCCGGAGAGGCCTATCATATAGCGCCGGCGAAGTTGGGCAAGACCGTCCGTAATTGACTTCATCGCGCCACAACGACGGTTGCTAATCTCTTCTGCAATACACAAAAGCAAAGTCAGTTTTTTTTCTCTCTAGGTATTGAGAAGGAGCCAGAGCAAAGACAACAAGAATCTTCTTACCAATGACGGAGGACGGGATAGGAACATCGCGGGGGATTTTGAAACCATCTGTGCTGCGCACAATGGCTACTTTGGCTGCTTTTTGAAAAAGATGATCGATTTTGAAAACCCACGAGACCAAGATCCACAATACCAAATTGCGATCAAGTACTGTGGGGATGAACGAGGCGTCATACTTGTTCATCCAGTGTGAGAGGATGAGCTGTAGGGGTTCGCGGATGTCGTAGTAGTCAACAATGACGGCGATCTTGGCCAGATTTTCAAAGGAGACTTCCCTGGGCACGGAACTCCAACGCCCATGGACGATATTCATGACCGTGGCAAGAGCATCTGAGTCCCAATCCTCAGCACTGACATGATGCAGGCCGTCAGTTTTTGTTCCTTCGGTCCATTTACCCGAGAGGGCCGTTTTGAGAACCGGGGACGCAAGGGACAAATGGCGCGAAGAGAGCAGAAACGTCATGCCCTGAGCTGGTGTTCCATCTTCTGGTTTGGGATACTGACTGGGAACAAGTGGGCAGGGCCAGACCGCGAATGGCGCATTCGCGTTGTTCAGGGTGAGGAGGACGTCCCCATCCGGATCCATGACGAAGTTGTAATTGCCAGCCATCGTCAAAAGTCGCCATCCTGAAAGGTGACCAGGGACGCTTGGGCGAAGGAGGAGAGTGAAGAAGATGAGTTTGTCACACAGCCAATGAGAAGGTTCCGATAACCACTGCAAACATAGTGGTCGGAAACAGATTGTTCCAGCAAACAGAAACAAGCTAGGTGGTACAGGAAGGTGGTTGGCCAGGGGCCAACCAGTTATATTTTAGATAGCCGCGATGATGTGATACCGCCCAACAACAAGCTGAGGCTGAGGGTCATACGTCACAGCCACCCGGATGCTTTTGGCCCATAAGAGACCTGTGAACTCCCCAGGAGACCTGGAGATGGAGGCAGCAAGGGCCTTGAGGCCAAAGAAGATTATTAAGTTGTTTGAACCTTGAAAACGTTCCAAGCCTGCAATTGTGAAGCCTTACAGCCTGCCCCACTTGCACCCTTGTCACGTGTCGTGCCAATTGAAGTTAAAGCAAGTCCCTTCAGCGCTAAGGCTAAACCTAACCCAGCGGTAAATCTGGTGTGCTTGAGATTGATGGGTTTGTTGAAATTGAGGCAGGTGATACTTAGCTCCGGTTACCGATGGGTTCGATGTTACTAGATTTCTTGACCTGCCAGATTCGCTTGCCTGTTCTTGATGCCGCCTTCTCGCGTTAATGCGGGGCTTTGCTTGGTTCTTTGATGGCGGGGTAGCGGAAATTCTGCCGCACTTGACCGCCCTGGACCTGATGGCTGATTGGGCTCCCGCGCAGCAAATTTGGCCTCGCGCGCGCGCCGTACGCGTAGGAGGATAGAAGTGGTCAGATAGCAGAAGAACCGCGATTACAGGCGCAAGGGGCCCATGAATGCGGCGACGCAGCACCGGGAGATGTTTTGGGATGGGTGGGTTGGGTGTGTGTGGTGGTGGATGTGGAGCGGGAAAGGCAGCTCGGAATCGCTGCAAGAATGGTGGTGGAGCCGCAGTGGGGTGGGGCTCATCCAACAGTGAATGGGGTGGCTTTTTCCTAGCCTGAAGGAAAAAAAAAGGAGGCCCGTGCAGCGGCGTGTCAAAACTGGCAGGCGGGATTCACCGCATGCGCCTTGGGAAAAAAAGAGAGGGAGCCACGTTCATCTCGGCATGGAGCGTCCGATTATCAATTAACCCCACCCACACGTTGATATCAAATGGAACCGCTCAGCGCACTAGCACTCGCATGCAACGTGCTTGATCTTGTTGAGCGGGGAATTAAGTGCGGCAGGCTCGTCAGCGCGCTCTACAAGGATGGCGCTACCGACGACCAAGAAGCCCTTGAAGCCATGGCCGACACCATGGGGTCGGTGATCGTCGCGTTGCAGGAGGCCCCCAGGAACGCTAATATCCGCAAGTCGGCCCTGGATCCCCAGATCGACAAGCTGCTCGCCAGGTCTACCACGCTTTGTACCCAACTCCGCGATCTCGTCCACAAGTGCCAACCACCGACAAGGGGTTCTTGGAAGACGGCCGGGCTCGCCGCCCTGAGGAAAGCGGTACACAAGTCCGAGGTCGAGGCTCTCGAGAAGGATTTAGAATCCTGTCGTAATGGTCTCGTCGCCTTGTTTTGTGCCGCAACGCAGTACGTACGCTTCAATCCCAACTCATTCACTCACTCACCTCCCGATTCCGTCCTGTCTACGTACATTATGTCGCCCAGGACGCCCCACTTACCTTAGGTACCTAACCTGACGTGTACATGTAGCCAAAAAGTCGTCGACGTGAAAACCGAGCTGGAGAAAATAGGAATGAAGAATGATGGTATCTGCAGGAGGATCGACCATTTTGATGACAGGCTCCGGACGAGCACCGACGACCTGCAGCAAAAGTTGGAGCTGCTCTCGGCGGCATTTCGGGAAGCTCAGGATGCGATCAAGGAGAGGAGGATTCTCCAGGCCCTAGTCTTTACCGACATGGATGCCCGCTTCATCTCTATCCACCAGGCCGAGCGAGATACATTTGGCTGGATCTTTGAAAAGCCTCAAGAGCTGCTTGAGAAGGAGCCTGATCTCACCACCAGTTTCACTGATTGGCTTAGGTCAGGTTCCGGCATTTTCCATATTGTTGGAAAGCCGGGAGCGGGAAAGTCGGCCTTGATGAAGTATCTGTGTGAGCGGGATGAGACCCGAGACCTTCTGGAAGAATGGGCAGCCACCGCCGCTGCGAGTAGTGGCGGTGGAAGTCGAGGGTTGATCTTTTGCAAGTTTTTCTTTTGGAGAATCACCCCGGTTGCTGAACAAAAGACACTCAAGGGCTTGATCCGCGGCTTACTTCATGGCGTCCTGACTCAGGTTCCCTCGCTGAGCCGGCGGCTGTTCCCCAGACTGTGGGATGCGAAGAGAGGGATATCTCCATGGGGGCAAGTTGATATTCGTGACCGCGATATCTCAAACGCATTCGAGTGTTTGATGAACGACACGGCCATATTCGACGACTTCCGCCTCTGCTTCTTCATTGACGGCCTGGACGAGTTCGAGCAGAGCATCGCGCTCCAGAGCGATACCCACGCCTCGTTAGCAGCCAAGTTGCAACAATGGGCGAGCAACTCGGGCGGTTGCGTCAAGATGTGCGTGTCAAGTCGGCCTCTGCTGGAATTCGTGAGGTCGTTTCCCGCATCCCAACGGCTTACGCTGCAGAAACTCACCGAAAACGACATCCGCACCTTGGTAACCCGTCGACTGCGAGATAATGCCCGTTTTGCCGAGCTTCGATGTCGCTCCGAGGACCAAGGCCGTAGGTGCGACCAATTACTAGAGAAAATCCTGACAGAGGCCGAAGGCGTGTTTCTCTGGGTCGTTTTGGTGCTGAGCGAGCTGGAGCAAGCGCTGGCGGACTCGGACTCGTTAGAAGTGCTTGAGAAAATTGTGGCTACATCCTACAAGGACCTCGAGGACTTTATTCGAAGCATCGTCATGTCCATTCCTAGGCGCCACCGCCTGGGCTCCTACTACCTATTGGCCGTCGTAATGAGGATGCTGGACATGTTCGCTTCCGAGGCCGAGGCGACGGCTAAGCTGCGAGCCGTCTTGGACGGTTCATTGCAAATGTACCAAGGCCAGGCTGTGCACTACATCAGCCTTGCCGAGTGCACCATGGTCTTCGACGCGGCCGACGCTGAAAAACTGTTGGATTGTGACGACAAGTTGGCGGAGATTACGCTGAAACCCGACGAGCAGCCACCAGAGGCTGTAGCGAGGGAAACGGACCGGCTGCTCGCCAGATGTCGTGGTCTTGTCGAAGTTGATCAGGAGACGAATATCCGATTCACCCATCGCGCCATCCCCGAGGCCTTGCAAACTCTCTTCTTCAGCAACACCCTGGACGAGTCCATAGAAGACAATCATGTCACGGAAATACTGGCCTGGATCGCCCTTGCTGATTTACGGTTGCGGCTCACCAGAAAAAAACCCCAGTCACGTTATTTGGGAGACAATGAGAGGCTATTGATAAGGTTGCATTACTTGTCTTGCACGCACTTTCGGATATATACTGCCCCGCTGGAGAATTCCGAGCGCATGATGCGACTTTTATGCGGCATCCACGACACTATTCTCCTGATCAAGTACGGCAACGCGACGCCCAACGACCACCTGTGGCGTCGATTGAGCTGGCCGAGAAATACCGATGCAGTGGATCATCAGCAGCTGGAACTCGGCGTTTTCGATGGTTTCCAGCTCCACGAATTCATCGGTTGGTTGATGGACCATAGGCTGTCGCCGACAAGGGATCACAAGAACCGCCTGCTCGGCTATCTCCGCCCGATTGTCATTCTCGCAGCAGGAAACCTTCCGTGGGCTTCTCCAGAGGCATTCGAGTCTGTCTTGTCAAAAATGCTTGATCGGGGCCTAACCCTCGACGTCGAGCATCCCCCGCCGGACTTCGTACACAGCAGCACGAGCAAGAGCACAGGGTGCTGTCGTCAGCCCGAGTGCCGACTGTGGCACGAGTTTGTCTTTAAGGAATTGGTTTATAACATGACGCACGAATGCCTCCGCAACTTCATTGGGTACGATGGTTCTCTAGGTATCAACTGGAAGGGTCTCGAGGTGTTGCTTCGCTTCGGAGCCGATCCTGATATATATATCTCCGACCACGAAACCCCCCACATGGCCGCACTGTTGGGGCCAACGGGCGGAATTCTTTATCAAAGACGGAAGCGCAAGCGTAGGAATAGCGATAGCAGCAGTAGTTCCAAAGATTCCGACGGCGATGACGTGCGAATGAAGGATGGTGAGGATGGTGAGGATGGCGATGGCAATGACAGTAATAGCAGCTGGACCACGAGCAGTGACTCTAGCAGGCATACTTCAAGTTCGCTACCCGAGCAGCGACATGGACATGGACATGGAGTCAAAGTCTCTTTGGCCGATATCGTTAGGCTTCATGAGCCCCCGAATATGGACCAACTTTTGGCCTTGATTGAGCGAAACATGGAGAGGAAAACAAAAAAGCGCTCTGCCCAGGCTTCTTTGACTATTTTGCCTAAGAGCAGTGAAACGCAGGGCAGTGGCGTTCCCGGTGATGACCCAGTGGAACCACTTCCACCATCAACCGAGCCTGTTGTTGGAAAACCAGGACAGAAGGATGTTGCCAAATGGGTTGGAACACAGGGTGGTGTCAAGATTTTTGCCTATCTGTCAGTTGCCGTCTGGCTCACTACTATATGGGTTTGGCTTGTTTGGTTTTGGCTGGAGTGGTGAGCTTCAACCACTCTAGCAACAAAGTCCGAATCCTACGAAAAGGTCTATACATGAAGAAGGAGGAGGTTCTAGCTGGAAGTACAGCTAGAACTACATAAGTAATACAATCATGCAGTTGTAACCCCCATCAAACTCACAGAATTCAAGATCGAAGGCACAGCACTTCTGACAAACACCATGCCCAGACACGATGAAGATTCTATCAGAAGCACGGCATCTTTGGTCCACTTTGTCCCGACTCGATTCGACCCGGGGGCTGCAGCCTCAAACAACAGACTATACAGCTTCATTGTGGGGACTGGAGTGGGATCTAGAGGCGTGCAGCGTGGCAGTCTGCGCAGCATACCTGCGGGACCAAAATGGGAAACATTCACTGTAAGTGGGGGAGTAAATGGTCCCGAAATATCTTGTTCTGGTCAATTGAATGTCGTTGTCAATCCTTCCCGAACCCACCCGTCCCGATTCGTTCGCCCTCTAGATCTGTCCCGTGGTCTTCAGCCAGATCAAGATAACTGCAACCACAATGAGGATGATCAGAACGACAATTCCCAAGCATATCCACTTTAGTTTCCGGCTCCGCAGCGCAGACCGCTGCGCAACCTGGACTTGTTGGTTGGCTTTTGTAATGTCATGATCCACTTGCTCGACCTGTCTGTCAATCTCCATGACTTTTGGCTCATCAAGAATCACCAGCGTTTCCAAGTCTTGGAAAAGTCTGGTAAGCTCGCCAATGGATTGTTCAAGCTGCTGCAGTTCGTTTTGGCGTGCCCGCGCTGCGCCTAGAGCTGACGTGGCCTGGGAGGTTCGGCCCTCTCGGAGCTAATTTGGATGAATCAGCATGACTTGCTTCACTGTTGACCCCCCATATCTGACGTGACCACATCACATGGCGCATGTGCAGAATTGGGGAGGGGCAGCTTTGAAGAACGAAAAGAACATACCGCATTCTGGAAAACATTTCCATTCCCCTCCACAACCTCCCTCAGCTCCGCCTCATCAGCATCCGGGTTCACGACGCGATATTGCCTCACAATCGCATCTCTACGACGCGCCTTGTACGCCCTCTCTCCATCTAGAAACTTCCGCACCAGTCCCTGGAACTCTCTCGCCAACGTCTCCACGTGCGCTCGCTTCTGCTGAAACAGACTGTTTCCAGCTCCCGTTTCTGGTGTGTTCTCTGTGTCTTCCTTGAGATTCTGAATCGACTCGCGGATCAAACGAGTGGAATTCTGGGCAGACGCATGAACGGCGTCGGTTTCCTGCTGTACGGCATCGGGAGTCGCGCTGGAAAGAGCTCGCTGGTGAAGAGTCGCAAGACGTTGGATTTCGGTGGTCAAGGTGCGGAGCTGCACTCGTGTGTTTTGGACTCTGGTGAGAAAGTCGGGCAAGGGGAGAGCTATGATTGGGTTGTGCGTGGGGTAGGCGTGCATTTCCACATCTTGGGCGTAGGGATTTTGTTGGGCCATTTTTGCGTCACTTTGATCAGAGATCGTCAGTTTCCAAAAATGTTGGGATGGTGACAGTGGTGGTTAATGTTTTTGCCCAATTCGGAAATGGAATATATTATCGTCGGGATTCCCTCGACATTTGTCGTTGACACGTTCAGAGATGTGACGGTAAATCGGTTCAAAAAAAAAAAAAATTCTCGGTCCTTTCGCCGCATATATCAATCGAAACACCCAGTCTGGCCTTTTCCATCCCACATCCCATTCGTAGTAGGTTGGTGGCGCGGCGCGGCAGTGCTGGGCACTTCCTAAGGAAATTCCTTGGGACGATGGCAGCCTAGCGAATCCGGCAGTGCTGATCTGCCACAATATGATGCAATGTTTATGTTCCCCGGCCGCGCGGCCGCATCGGGCACCATTCTGGTTCCTCTTTCCCATTCGTCAATGGGGACAGCCGATATTCCCGGAAGCAAGAACTGCGGACAAAACTGCCGCCCAAATGTGCACACATAAAATGCCTAACCTGTCACGTGGAGTCGGAAATCACTGTCAGGTTTTACAGTGCAAATCGCAGTCAAAATACAGGCAGTGATTTCCGACGCCACGTGCCTGTCTACAGCCTGACCAGGAATTAGGTGGCATCCGCCCAAGTGGGCACCAGCCTGCATGCGCCGCATCATCAATGCTCCAGCGAGTGCGACCCTCAGATTCGTGGGAACCACCCTGGATCTTGGCCAAAAAAGCTCAATTACCACTGTTCGTATATTCCTGACCCGATTTATTCATTGGTTCTGACGTACATGTTTGCATGTGGGTGGGTGGTCGGCCATAGCTTTTACTTATAGAGATGCGAGATCGTGGGCGGATGCATTGGTTTTGGGACGAGGAGCGCAGGATTAACTTGGTTCTATTTCTGGGCTGTGGCTTCCGGCGCAGTAATCCCGTTCAATGTTTCCATCAATGCTATAAACCGCAACCCGGTCATTTTGACAGACTTTCCGAGTTGAGTTATCCCCGAGCTAACGTTTTGGTTACCTTATCTCGGGTGCACATCTCGATAACATCAAGTGAAACCGCCCCTGAGATATTACCAAACGATGTATTAGGCAACATTAAGTCTCTCTCCAGCCACCAGCAGCAACGAGCTAGGTTGGTATTGGCACGAAGCCAACCACAACATTGGATGTGAAGACAACATGATCTAGACCTACATTATGGTTCACAGTCCGTACCTGAACCCATGGACCTCAAAGTGAGCCCTGGGCAGGCCTTCACATTTACCCAATGCATCTCGTCGACTGTTCACAACGTCAGTCACAGGTAATTCCCAACTACCGACAGGAAGGGCGCAAAAAGGGACAACTTACCCCGACACAAGCCCCGTAGGCTGCAATCATCTCAGTTCCAAAATCGACCTTGTTGGGGCCAAAGTACGTGTTGATACACCCAACATAGTCCTCGTAGCTACCACCTTGCTGTATGTTGGAGGGGGACATATTAGCGACTGGATAACAATTCTCGGCATTGATTGAGTTGATGGCTCAAGGTTTGCGGCTCCTTACGTTCAAGGTCTGACAGGCCTGCTTGTAGCAGTTACACACGCAGGTTGGGCGTGTGAACGGGTTGATAATGATGGGGTTTTCACCCTCGGTAAGAACGCAGGGAGGTCTGGGCCGGCCTGTAGGCGTGGGTGCTGCGCTTACGGTCTCTGTCGCATCCGCGGCGACGGGGCTGCACGCCGCACCAGCTACTAGCAGAGCGAATGGGAGGAGGTTGAAGCGCATGATGGAAGGTTTTTGATGGATGATGTGTGCCCAGAGTTGACTCTTGCAGCAATGGGATAGTCTGGTTTTTATATTCGTCGTTGACTCTCTGATCCAACGGTTAAAGCCCTTCAGCAGCTCTGCACTGCCACAAAAACCTTTTACCAACTGTAAATTGCGTAGGATTTACTTGACCGAGTCACAACTATGACTCGGTGTTTACCCCTTTTTTTTACTTTTTCTGTCTTGAGGTAACGTAGTGGGATTAATCTCGGCAAATTAGAATAAGGGAATACGCGTGTTACTGGGGGCAAACACGACGTGCGATTGGAATAAAGCAATCGAATCCTACGCAGCGACCCAACAATGGTTTGTAGGTAGCCAATGATGGTTTGGCGTCACGAGTTGGTTAGTGAGACGAAGCCCCACCTGCACCCAGGACTAAGGTGCCAATGCAGAGGCAGCCTGGAGTGAACAACAAAGATGGAGAATATGCCAAGGAGAAGACGACTCACCCACCCCAGATTTCAGTCTCACGCAGGTGCCAGGCAATATTGGGGGATAGATACAATGAGAATTAAACAATAGACATGATTCTTGTTCTGTTGCCGTCAACAACACGGGAAAAATCCTATTGCATTGCATGACATGTTATTGAGAGCCACGGTTACATTCAATTTCAGGTCTACCAGGCAAGAAAGATCCCAATTCCGTGAAATCCGAGATTCAGTCAAGCTATGACAGCAATGCTCGGATTGAGGATCACCCTTGCGGGTTCTTTCAGCTTCCTATTTTGCAAAGTTTGCTTCCGTGTCCGGACGGAGAGGATCTCCTTTTCACGATGGGCAGCACTTGACGTCAAATGCAATCCAAGAAAACCAGATCAAATAATTTAGTGATTATTAGAGTTAGAAGGGTGTTGCGTTTATAACGAGTTAAATTTCCTCTTTTTTTTTCCTGTTCTTTTCATTTTCATTTTCATTTTTTTGACTTTTGAGAGAGCGAGAGCGTCGCGTCTGCACACAGCTATAATACACGGCTGCCATAGCCCGACATTCAGGAGCAACATCTTATGGTTCGGCGTCTAACACCTATGCTGCCCCTCAAAAGTCCACGCCAAAGCTCCTCATCAGGTCAAGCATTGGCTGCGGCCCTTCGCTGAACATGACGTTCGCCATCGACTCGCCATCGCTTATCGACCCGGATCCACGAGGGAACATGTCGGTCTCATACTCTTGCACGGCCGCATCGACGTTCTCGATACCATGTTGGACAATCTTCGTTACCAGTTCCAGCGCATCGAGCATGGCGAGATTCACACCTTCCCCATTCGGCACAGAAAGATGGGCTGCATCGCCAACGAGGGTCAGCCCGGGAACTGACTTCCATCCCATATCCCCCGCGGACAGACTGTGCAACGGCCATGCTCGGAGGTCAGTTGAATGACGGATGAGTTCCTCGTATTCATCGGCCCAGCCACCGTAAAACTGGTCCGAAAGCAGGAGCCGCCGTGTGGCTTCAATATCCGCAAGGTTGACTCCGCCGCCTGCACCGAAGAAATCGGCAGGCACAGCAAAGCCAAAGTAAGTCCGGTAAGAGCCGTCTCCTTGCCGCTGCGTAATCACCACCTTCTGTGAGCCGATCGAGATGGTGGTCCCTGCCCCGGCTTTCTCAGCGACGGCCGCATACGCCGGGTTATCACGGTTGATGCGGGTTTCAAGGTAGCTTCGGCCCGTGTAAGCCGGGACTGCCTGCGTGATCTTCATTGGCGTTGTTAGCGTAAGAACCATGTGCATATACATGTATGCAAATAGAAAAACAGGAGGAACATACCAGTGAGCGCACTTTACTCCAAGCGCCATCCGCTCCAACAACAAGTTTAAATCCCGTCGCTACGACGCCATTGGCGAAGTGCAGGACAGGTCGACCATCTTCACCGAGAACCGCCTTCTCCAGTATGTGGCCCCATTGGATCTTCTCCTTAGGTATCGCATTGAGAAGAATCTGGCGCAACTCTCGCCGGTCAATTTCCGGCGCATCGCGACCCTGACCGGTTCGGAGTAGCCGTTTTCCAGATTTATCGGCAAGCGCAAACGCGGTGTCTTCGTACCTGGCGAAGTTTTGGAATTCGTCAAATAATCCCGCATCTTTCAGAGCGCGCTGGCCAGTCTCGGCGTGGATGTCCAGACTGCCACCAGCGCGATTCGGGTTGTCGCTTGCATCGCGTTCGTAAATGACGTAGTCGACCCCCTTGCATTCGAGAAGTCGTCCGAGGGTGAGGCCGCAGGGTCCGGCGCCTACTATGGCGATTTTTGGGGCTGCCATCTTTGCACCTCAGCGCTGCTGTCGGAGTATCTAGGTACCTGATAGGTGGGGGCGATGGAAATATCGGCGATGGAGAAACGCAGACTGATGTAGTGAAGAGAAGCAGAGGCAGTCGCGTGCCTTTTATTTGAAGCTCCTCGCATTATTATTGCTACAAAACTTGAAGCATGGATGATGGAAAACAACCCCTGAAGGGTACGTCAATTGGCGCCATTTTGCGTATGTGACTCAAGAACGGTGACGCAGCATCGCTGGTCGGGCTGACAGAATTGTCCGATCGGGTTGCATGGTGCTCCGAACACTGCGAAAAACAAAATGTAGAACTGGACGACGAAAAGTGCAAGAAAAGGGAGAAAAAAAACATAGAACAATGCGGGTAAAGTAGATGGACAAAGACGGAAGAACCCGAGAAGGGGAAGAGAGAACAGTGAAAGAAAAGAAGACAAGAACAGCTGTGAGCGAGTTTCAAGCCATGCGCCGCACGTGGTTGGCTGAGCGCTCCCTAAGATTCACTGCTCAGACTTCGGCCTGTTACCAGCTGCCGTGCAGCTGCAGTGGTGGGGTCACGATAGTGGGGTCAAGTCCAACCGCCCTACCGAACCAAAGCTGGACTGTGCGCGTCACCTTCCGCAAACGCGTTGACAACTTCACAAACAGCGCATCTTCAAGTATTTCGCGAATGCTACGCTAGATGCGAAGCATGTCTTCCAACGGCCAGTCCGCCGACGCGGATGACCTAGTTTATGCTGCGCTGAAATTGGAGAAACTTCGACTCGAACGTGAACTGGAAAAGGACAAGAAGAAGTTGCCGCCGGTTGTCCAACCCCAAAACTTTGCCGAGTAAGCTCTGCCTCCTGCCATTTCATCTCCCGTCATCATCGCACGATTTTGCTAACCTGGAAATAGACAGTTCGAATCTGGAGCCTTCTCCGATTGTCGCGTCAAGTGTGGAGACCGGGTCTGGAATCTCCACCGCGTCATCCTCGCCTCCCGTTCCAGGTGGTTTGCCAACGTGTGTCGGTGGAATTCTGTAGTGAAGGCAAGTCCCATCTAAATATTTGCAGTAGATGAATCCATGTCTAACGTATGACGAGAAGGAACCTGCGGGACCACCGACGAATGAAATAGTGCTGGATGGCGACGACATCAAATTTGACCCTGAGTGCGCGGACTGGGCGCTTCGGTACATTTACGCATGCAACTGTAACCACCCCCTCCCCCGTCATCTCTCCCCTCGCTGCTGCTGATAACCTGTTCACCAGTATCGCATCTCGACCATGTCGAAAAAGACGACTCCGACGGCCTGGAACTTGTCGCCTACAAGACCTACGTGCCGCTCTACGTTGTTGCCGACTTTCTCGGCCTCGACGATCTCTGCCGTGACATAATCAGCCGCCTACACCGCACCAACCGACGGATCGCTGCACGCGTCCAGCGCCACGGGGGCAAAGAGTCAACAAGTGTGATCTCCGGCCTCCTACCAGAAACCTTCAGAACCGACTTTGTCGAGTGCGCGAAGCTCGCATACAGTATCCCCCCTCTCCAGTCCGCCGAAGACTGTGCCGGCTTTCTCCCAGGTGGCATTCGCAACCCATTTATCGAGCTCTTTGAGTTTGTCCGCTATTCACCCTTCTTTCCTCTACTCTCTGACATGGCAGGCCATGTCCCTGATCTTCTTGTCGATCTGATCATGTCAATGCGGGGGGTCGAGGGCGTTGGCAGGGGATCGGCGTACACGTATAATCATCACGCCACGTGTGAAGAGTGCGGTGTTAATCCTATCAGCGGCATCGGGAAGACGTTCGAGGAACTTGAAGGGAAATCCCAGTTCAGGGTTCAGAACTCGGGATCCAACTTTTGGGTTCGGGATTATTTGTGCTTTGAGTGCAGTTTACATTACCCGAGGGATGCGCTCATGTTCACCCATGATTCTTTTCGCAGACGCCCGGCGAGGACACTGGACTTTGGTGCTTGAGGCAGTACATGTAACTTCCAGTCCGGTCATGTACGTGTATCTAGCGCAGCGGTCACGGAGGAAACCTGGATGAGGGAGGTGAAATCGCCAGAACGGAAGAGCTTGCGCTGGCAGTGAGCCGACAGTTACCGCGGTTTACTACGGACTTGGTCTAGAATCCCTCTGCATTTTTGGGGTTGAGGCTTGGGTTGCATGTTACACAGGCTTCGTTTTGCACGTCGATAGTATCGAGGCCTCCGGTAATTAAATGAAATACATCGCAGGGTGCATTGAGTTGTGAAAAAAAAGCACTGGATCCCCGCATATATCCGTTTATTGCAGGCGCGTGTGTTTGTGTGCGCAACCACACGGACGGCAAGGGTAGGCCTCGTGTGACGTCCAAAATCCGACTCCTGATCGATGCAGTGCTGTTCCGTGCCGCCGGTTGATACTTTGCAGAGGCGCAGCACCTGCACCGGTTCAAACAAGAGAGTTTAAACACGACAATCTGCAGATCTTTTGGCAATCGAATAATAAGAAGCGAGAACCTTGGTCTTTTCACGAAACAAGCTGCACTCCACACAATATTACTGTGTATTCACTTTCTTGCACGGTTTGCACGACGAAATGGCAGCAGTACATGTAGACATACGACACGTGATTCTCCGTAGGTCCTACTGCTCTCCTGGCCCAGATGGCCGATTGGATGTTTACATGTACTGACGCACTTCATTTTGACAGGCCGGGCAGATATCGAGCTCTCCAAGGGAGGAAAAATCGGCATTGGCGTCGGCGCAGGCATTCTTGTTTTGCTGTGCTTATTCGGCGCCTACTTCCTGCCAGATTGGTACCAGCGACATAAAGCCAAACGAGGAAAGGCAACAGATGCACCGAACGCCATGATGGCATACCCTTGATCAGCGCTGCTCTTCGTTATCAAGGTGCGGGGGTTTGTTTGGTTTGGGGGAAAGGAAATTTGCACTGGCTTTTTGATACCCTCGTTTTTGGAGACATGAGTTCACGTTGGATTGGGTGATTTTTTTTTTCCGTTGTGCACTTTTGCTCTTTCAACTGTAAATGGTAATTTTTTTTTTTTTTTTACGAGAGTGAGTGACAAAGGCAAATTTGTGATTGGGGACAAATCCCAAATCCAGTCGTGGAAGCCCACAAGGCAGCTTTCTGCACTTGTGCCTGAAAAGTCAGGCGCAAGGGTCATCGTGCGAGCAAAACCAAACAATTCACTCTCAGCAGGCAACCAAGAGCGGGGTTTTTTTGGATCCAAATCAATGCCTGAATTCGAGTCATCGCCGAAACTTGGCCCGACCATAAACTCAATTGAACCCGACCAACGCCATTGCATCAACGATCAAAGAGTCTTTATTCATCATCTGGGCGGTTGGTCGAGACCGGCGACATCATGGCCAGCCAAGACCCGGAAGCGAAGAATGTCCCGGGCATCAAAGATCTCAGCGATCTGCTGCGACAAGCCCTGCAACTCACCCAGGCAGTCACCAGCGAAGACGAAGAAGGGCGCGATATTTCAGAGCTGGATGGGCAGCTAAGATCACTGCTCCATGCTATTGACGGGGCTGCCGCAAAATCAGGGGACTGGACGGTCCAGCGTCGAACTGCAGCGACCGAGTTGATTGACAAGACCAAAACCATCGTCGGTTCTGCAAGGGACCAGTTGGTTGATGGCGCACTAGAGGATGAATATCAACTCGAAGATATTGCGCACGACTGGGAAATCTTGGCCGAGGAACTCGATGAGGTAGACGAAGATGTGGGGGCCATGGAAGGTAGGAGATTGATGTTGCATCCGTTTGTTTTACACACATTGACATGACATACCAGCAAATATCATGGACAAACCAGCCGCCATGAGGTCAAAACCGAATTTAGCTGCGCTATCCAGCTCGCGAGTTCGCAAAAATCTGACTCCTCACTTCCAGTCAATGCTTCACTCTCTGGGCCGATTATCTGCCACGCAGAGAGCCGGGCTCCTCATGCGTGGTCATCTCGGAGATTTGTCCAAGGTGTTCAAAAACATACACATGGATCCATCCATGGTCTTCAAGTATGGCTTACTCTCCATGGCAAAGTCACTGCCCATCCTCGCCGTCTACTTTCTCACGCAGTGGGCTGCCATGATCAAGGAGGACTTCGAGCTTGCGCTCAAACTCAGCGCCATTGCTATCAAGAGGACCCAAGGCAAAAAGAACTGCAATGAATCACTGGCTTTGTTTGCTAGAGGTCATGCACAACAAGATTGGGATGACGCCGCAGTCTTTTATTTGCAAGCAATGAAAATGCTGGCACAGATCCCTCACACGGGCTTTTGTCTGGCCATTCTCATCCCCACCTGTAGGCGCTCTTCCGGCTTGATTGAGTACCTGGGAAACGAGCCAGACCGAGAACAGGCTCATGATCTCATCCTCGAGTTTGAGCGTCGACTCACGACTCCTCCGAAACGCTCAGCGTTGTCTGAGATACTCACTCCGCCCCCTGATGCCATCTGTGATGCCCTTTTGGGGCTGTGCCACTGGGCAAACCATAATGCCTTTTACAAGACTGCACTACAACTTTACGAAAAAGGAGCCAAACTGCGAGGAAAAGAACACGACAGGGAATGTCATCACTGCAGAGGCTTTTCAAGATGGGTCGGACATCGGGTGTACGCTCTCGCCATGACCGATAAGCGTATCGAAGCGGAGGATGTGTTACGGGAGCTGAAGCCCAAAGACGCGACACATCCTGAGGATTTGGAGATGGTCTTTTCTCTGAAAGATGCATGGCGTCTCAAAGTCGTTGGGGAACTCTGGGCTCAGACTTTTAGTCCCACCAGGCCGATCGACCGAGCCAAGTTCCTGTGCAACCTTGCCGCGGCTCACTACAATGAAGGGAACCAGGAGAATGCCAGCAAGGCTATTGCAGCTTTGGTGAAAACAGAATCGATTCCCGAACTGTACCCTCCTCCTTCTCCGCCTCCTCCGTCCGTCCCGAACTCGACGACCTCCCCTTCTATCATCCCGACATCTTCAAGTTTCCTGCCTGCGACAACCAACATCGTCGCCATCCACGACTTTTTTTCCCGCAATGAAAAGACCGCCGCGTTCATAGGGGGTGAGGACAATTCCAGCGGAAACACGCCTGTTCTCTCGTTTGAACTGTGGCTGCGCGACATCACCTACCCACCTCCATCTTCGTCTTCCACCCCAACTCCAGCTACCCTTACACTCGTCCCACCTATCTCGGGGACAGGGACAGGGACAGGGGAACGCCCCTCATCCCAAAATGTGAACGGTCTCTCTTTCAACCAACTCTCCACCCTAATCAGCATGGCCCACGATCTTCTTCAGGCAGGGAAAGCCTACCCGCCAGGACAGATCATTCGAGATTACCGACTGGCCAGTCGCTTGCCCAGATTAGATCGACATGTGACGCTGGAATATGGCTGCGAATATTTCACCACCTGTGCGAAACTGTGGGCCCTGCTTCATAGTCTGGACATGGACATGTCGGACATGTCGGATAAAGCGGTCCGGATCGTTGGGGAACTGCTGAGGCATCGCCACGGCTGCTGTGGGGTTGTGGTTTGTGAGAAGCCGCTTTCGGTTCTCATGGCTGCGACGGTGTCTGTGGGAAATGGGAACATGAATGAGAAAGGGGCAGGTGGAAGTGCAAATGAGGAAGCTGGGTTCCACCTTGTGAGTGGTGACGAAAAAGTCTGCTCTGCAGCCGGTTACGCTCGGCATGCGGCGTTTCTGAGGAGTTGTGCTGCAAAAGCGGAAAAGAACCCTCCCCCAAAGGAAGAAGAGCCATCGACATCACCATCGACATCGGGTGTTGAGATCAACCTTTTGGTCCCTGCCGCGCAGTTTTACGACGGACTGGCCTGCGCAGCGCGGGATGATCGGGCAGGCGCCATGAAGCAGTGGAAGGAGCTGCTTAGTGCTTTGGTAAAAGCCGGCAAGGTTTCACGATACAATTGTGCGACTTTTCAACTGGTATTGCTGGCGCATCGGAATATGGCTTTGCTGCATCGGAAACTATCCTCCCCCGATGGATCTGGTCCCGACATTGACATCCGAGACCAGGGACATGAAGAAGACGACTGGGAGGAGGTATCAGGAAAGGGACTTGGTGGTGTGAATGTTTCGGCTGACGGTCTAGCGGCGGTGGACACAAGAGGGTGGCATGTCCGAGGATGCAGCAAATCCGACTGTGGCAATCGGAGGAAAGGAGTTACGGAAAGTCTCGAGCTGGATGCGAGACAGGAGTTTGATGTGATTTCACGGGGAGCGAAGGATATGGGAGTTTGGGAAACGCTATGCGATATCCGGTTGCTCTGAGATTGAGATTGTTGGGCATGTTATTTATCGTGATTGGAACAAATTTTCAGATTGTCCGTCTTTTGTAGAAATGTCCAAGTCATTTCACGGTTACGAACTTGCAGTCTGCTTCATCTTGATCCCGTCGTCGACTGGACCTGCAACTACACCCAGCCCCAGAGCCGCAGGGCATGACCACCCGAGGACCTGCAGCTGGAGGTGGATCAGAGTATAGGAGTCTTGTCCCTCAAATCAGTGTCAGCTCCGCCAACTTGCCTTCCTGCCGAATATCGAGCATGGTGCATCTGAACTGATAGATACCCACTCTCTAGCATTCGAATGCAGTTGGGCTGATTGCGGTTGGCAAAAGGCATAGACAGAATTACATCTCCCGAGATATCTCGGCTACTGCCAGCAACCACGCCGTTCTGCGGGTCTTGAACCCCAGTATTCAAGCAAGCTCGTCAGGGAACCAGCCCGTATCGTCTGCGCTCAGGCTGAATATATCATTCATTATCGGGATTTTACGCCACTCTCCCGAGGATTTAGAAGATGAAGAGGGACTGCCAAGCGGCAGCAGCAAGCAGCCCGCTTCATCCATAACGACCTCGAAAATCCTGCCCTCCACCAGCAGGCGCCCGGGCACGCCGTTGGCCGAGGTCATGTCGCCAACTTGGGCGCGAATGAGGTGCAGACCGGATGGCGACAGAGTCGTTCCCTCTCGCAGATACCAGTCGTAGCTCACCGACCCTTCCATGCATGCCCATGACCATGAGGGTATAGGGTATGTAGTAATCTTTTTGCGTTGGTCGCGCGTCGTCGTCTGCCACATCAAGTCGTGCCATAGTTCTTCCTCCCACAACCCGGCGAGACACCTCCTGCCGAGCGCTTCACCCAGAAATTGCGCAACCCCTGCGACGGCAGCCAGCTTTATCGCTCTTCTTTGTCAGCGCGCGCCGGGAGTACTCTTGGACAATATCTCGCCATTGGGCATATGCATCGTGCTGGAGTTGGGTTTCGTCTCTTTTTTGGGTCCTGAGTGCGAGCGCGGCTTTGATGAAGGCATTGTCTTTCCTGGAGCAGGTGAACCCGCAGTTATTCTGATCGAATTGTACGGTGCGAACCGAGAGCGTCTTCTCTTGCAGGATCCAGCCGCGCGAGTCGAGAGCATTGTCTTTTAGTGGCCCGAATGGTATGTCGTACCGTATCGTCATCACGCCCATGCTCAAGTTGGATTGGATATAGAGCGGTCTTCTCTGTTTTGCAAACGGATGGAAGAAGCCTTTGGCATGATGATAAGAACAAGCAGCGGCAATGTTGAGTAGCGAGCCCCGATAGATAGCTGCCATCTTGGCTGCCTCGAGTGTCCAGTCTGATGGCGAACCCTGAATAATGCAGAGGGAGCCGATCCACAGATAGCGAACGCTGAGAGACTGGGTGAGAGTAATCGCGTCTTGAATGGTGCGGGTGAGAGCTGCTTAGGGGATTCTGTGACACATGCTGGCGAGATTACTCTGTCTGGTTCGGAGAATATCTCCATTCCAGCGATGACCTAAAGTCAAGTAGATACTGCGACGCCCGTTCGAGAGCAGCAGCACAGGGTCGCTAGGGCAGTCCATGTCCCCAGCCAAACCGACGTCTATCACTCGTTGGGGAAGAAAGGAGAATGTCCCGGGGGCGCTGATACAAGTAGGGTGGGTCGTCAAGCACCGAAAGAGACTGCGCCGTAGCCATTCTATCGAAGCTTCATCCCCGGTGTCCGTCCTATGACAGATATCTGCCTTGCTACATGTATCAACAGCTGGAGAAAAAAAGTGAAGGGGTTAGTTGAGGGGCTGGTTAGGGAAGGTAAGTAGGTAGGTAGGTAGGTAGGTAGGTAGCCTTACGCTTGGGATGGCGGAGCTCGGCTTGAGCTGTTCGACAGGCCGATATTTTCAAGGCGTAGTCGCCATCATATTTTTCCTCTCTTTCTATCACTAGTGTTCCCTCCTTATCTTCAATTGGGGTTGTTGCTGTTGTTGCACCAACTACAGCAAGAATAGAAGTGCAAAAGACACACCCGCTCCTCTCGGATGCCGCCTCGAGGTCGGCTACTCGCACCTAGTATGGGACTGGCGGCTCTGCCGTGACAAATTCCGCACAGTTTGCGCAGACATTGGGGGATTGTGGTAGCTCAGGCGTTTTCGTGAGACTCTGGCAGAGACTGGCGATGAATTCGCTTTGGCCGTTGACGAGACGCTTTCGAGCTTGAGGATAGGGTAGCTTGTCATGTAAAAAAACGAGTTCTCTCCTGACAGGGCTATATCCCTGCTGCATTAGACTGTTGGCCATCTCAAAGTCGATGTTCTCTTGATATATGGCATGATCGATCCTCGGGTCTGCAGACGAAAGGCTCCGCAAGGCAAGACGGAGCAAGCCCCAGTCACCCGCACCACCGCGTACCACCTTTCTCAGGTGCTACTCAGGCGTTGCTCAGGAAATGATCAGAGAAATCGCCAAACATAGTTTAGACGAGTAGGCAGCACTCTGCGGTTCGAATGGCAACTTTCCGCGAGGTCCCAGTTTTTGGGTCACAAGTGGCCTAAAACTGGGACCCCCCAACCCAACTCCTTTTCGCTCCTCTTCCCTTCCCCCAAAAGTCACATAAAACCCAATTTATATCCCTAATCAGGTCACCATTCCCAAGTCTTCATTCCCGTCTTCCTCATTCACGAAAGTGGGTAAATCTAGTGCTTGCCATAAATCAAATTTCGCAAATCCAAAGCGGTCAAATCTGGAAAATGTACAACGCAAATTCGCCCCAAAAAGTAGCTTTGTAACGCAAATCCCACATACCATTTGCTTTGCGGCTTTGTCGACCCCTATCAATTCTTATCAGATTTTGGCCCTATTTCAGCCAATCCGCGGACACTGATAGATAGCCTGGCAGGGGCTACCAATGCAGAATGCTCCCGTCTCCCAACAAAATTCTGATTTCTGGACCTGTGCCCCTGTTAGCCATTGGTAAACGTACCACTACCACCATGCTGCCTACCCTATTCAACGTGAATGACACTGCCTCCGTCGCAATTTCTGAGATGTACAGGGCACCCGAATCGAAGAACTGCCGGCAAAGTTAGACGACTACCCGCAGCTGCAAGACACGACCGGCGTATACATACCAGAGCTTTGGGTCCACTGCCAACGGCTCCGCAAGTCTTGGATCAGGAATTATAATTCTAAGTAATCCTGTATTTTGCATCTCTAGCAGCAGCGATCAAAGTAATTTCTACTTTATTGTATGTAGCGTCCGTCTGGATATAGCCATGGTTGTGACAAAACTACTACAAATCCAATCACAACCTCAGTACTACAAGCCCATCTAACACTTCCATCACTCCGGGTGTGGTAGGGGTGATGCGTGGTCCCAAAACTGAGTCACTCGCAAACTCCGCGGCTATTTTAGACCGTGGCGATTATTGCCAAGACCCTAAACAGTGTCTGCCTCACTCAGTTCCGAAGAAGGGAACAAAATACTACTCGAACAGCTTTTGCTTGGCCGTGTAAGAAACGGTCTAACGGGGAGTAGGCAAAATCATCCCAATTCGAGTCCAAGTATAGGTAATTATTGTTCTTTAATCTTGATGGTACAAGTGCAATATCTTCATCTTTCGTACGGACAAAAAAAAAAAAAAGAGATTAACCCGTGCTCACAGACAATCAGCTAGAGAGGTACGGTGCTTGGATCCACAACGACAACACGCCGCGACCCCCTAACGTTCACCGTCTCTCCCGCCACAGCCAACTTGATCTCCCACTCCAAGTTGTGCAAATGCCGCATATTCGCCATGATAAAATCACCATGCAAACAACTCGAGTACGGCAACCTGACGGCCTCGGTCCTTCTTTCTCTCTCCTCCATCTCGTCACAATAAACAATCTCGCTGCTGCCAAACCTCAACCCCATCGCCCTCCCAGCATCCCACGCCGCGTCCTCCGGCGCATAAGGCAAACCTAATCCTCCTTCCATCTCCCACACAACCTCCACAACGCACCTCTCCTCCACCCTCTTAAACCCCACCAATCCCATCTCAAGACAAGTTACATCGGTCCAAGCAACCAACCTGAGAACCAGCCTCTCCAATTTGACCTCAGGATTTGTCTTTTCCAGTGGCCCGAGTGACTCGGACTGACGCAGTGGTGTGATGACAACCTGGAAGGAAAACGGTCGATGCGCACCAGGCTGCAGTTCGGCCGGACAGGAAACGGACACTTGGAATTCATACTGTGGTATCCACGGTGCATGGATGGCCTTTGAGAAACAGTCCCAGAGGGAGAGTGTCTCTTGGCCGAGGAGGCGCTGTGAGTAGACCGTGTGTCTTGAGTTTTGGGTGTGGAGTCTTTGAGGTTCCGCAAGGGGAGGGGCGGTTGACGGGACGATATTTATGGGCAGAGTTGTGGCGGTCGTTTGGGTGTGGGTACTGTGTTGTTCGTGGAAGCGAGCTGTAATGTGGTATGAGACGGATGCGTGGGTTGTGACGGACCAGATGTCGGTGGTCGTGGTGGAAAAGGAGGGAGGGAGAGGAAGACAGGGGGGGCTGTATGGGGGAGGTTGAGGTTCGGTGGCTTCCGTGTGGTTTTTTGGAGAGAGTGTTGAGGCCGTGGACTGTCGAGGCGCTTCGCTCGGTGGCGAGCACTGGTATGGGATTGTCAAGGAGAAAAGCCTGGATTCGAATTGCTCCGGGGTCGGATTTGGCGGGATGTGTATCGGCCCGTCAAACAGCGTCTGTATGACGGGTTGGGTGATGAGCTCGTGGCTTGACCGGTAGTGTCTGGTGCCGCCGTCACCGTCATCGGTTCGGATTATCACCTTGGTTGTCCCGGCCAACTGGACGGTGAACCAGGCTCTGGGACTGACAACGTGGCTCTTGCAAACCACGCGGCCAGTAATGGTGTCGCCGGCTTTGTATGGGCGAGCCTCATCTAACTGGATGGCGATGTTAAGAGTCTCTTTGCGCTTGACATTGGCCATTCTTGCATTGCCTGAAGAGCGAGTGGTTTGACATCAGCGTGGCCAAAAAAATGCCGGCTGAGGTTTTGGAGGTGGGTAAGGGGGGGATGGAAATGATACGGGGCTGGGGGCCAACCATTCCTACAAGGCAGCCACGCGCACGGAAGCGGCGCGGGCAAAAACGTCTGCCATGTGATCACAGTCCTTCCTCGGGGACCAGCGTTCCTAACAGAGACGACCCTGAGCTCTTGATGTGTTCTTGTGAAATCAATTGACGCCAGCAATAGCGGGGGAGTCCTGGAATTAGGGGTGTCAAAGAACAAGTACCCTACCCGCGGATTAGCATAGTGAAGCCTCGCTTCTTCTGATTGGGTCACATACCTAGGGAGGTGCCTAGAAGGGGCCATGTTTGACACCGGCGGATTGTTTGCACTCTTTCAACGGCTCCCAGTTGAGATCCAATTCTAAATTTAGGACGCTCGTCTGCTGCACGGAGCACATCATCCCCCTCCTCCCAGGCCGAGGCCACCTCGTCGCTGTCACCCACCCGACTCTCGCCGTGCCTCCAGTCCTCCACGCCTGCACCGATTCATGTCGCGTCGCTCTCAAACACTAGGTACAGAAGCTCGATTTCGCCGGTGTGGCGGACTCGGTCATGGGCAATTGAGGGGGAGGGAGGGGTGTAACACAGGCTCAGCTGCATCAGGAGGTAACGAGGATAGGGATTGCACTTCAGGATGGCGGTGGTTCGTACAACAGGGGGAAGATGTTGATAACGGGGTTCCGTTGGGCGCCACATACAACATGTCGTCTATGCCGTTATTGTTGATGTCGGCCCCCCGCACCCTGAGCTTGATGCACGCGTCTTGGGTCCAGAACTTGACGCCCCCCTAACCCGCGGTGGCGCCCTCAAACACTTTGGGCGCCCCGGTCTCGTACTGAGGTGGGCTCGTAGTACAGGTGTGCGCGCCTCCCCGCCGTCGAGGTCTCCGTCGATACCTCGATAATGTAGTGCCTGTCATTGCCGCGGGGACCAATACGGCCAAACACAAACGGATCCTCTTGAGCCACCGAGTACAGGGTGCCCGCCTCATGGAGACCCCCAGGCGCAGCGTGCTGTACGTATAGGTGCCGTCATCCTACCCACTACCTCTCTAGGTATCAATGGGGCCACGCGACACCCTATACTCTGCCGGATACGTGCTGTCCCCCACTGACATGCCGCCATTGTCATCCGTGTAATCGGGCTAGTGCGGCGCAGTGATGAACCCGGCAGCTTCCGCCTCTTCGATGCCCTGCCGGAACGCGGCAGCCATGACGGCGTACCCTTCATCGTTGGGGTGGGAGCCGTCCGCGGTGAGGTGCAACCCCGGCACGATGCCCCGGGACCGGCGCCCGGCCCGACCCGAACTTTCCATGTCAACCAACACAATCTTTTGGCCCTGGCGGTGGCATCGCTGGTGTACAAGCGCCTGGTACTTGGGTTAATGCGGCTGCGCTGGGCCTCGATGGCGGGCACGGTGGACCGGATGACCGTCGAGAGCAGGATGGTGGTGAAATCGCAATGTTGAGCCGCGCGTCATTGGTCCCCGCGTTGGTGAGCACGATGTTGGGCTGGTGGTACTTTGCCGAACCCCGTGCGGCGGCGTGGACCTCTGCCGTGATATTTCCCGGGTCGCCTCGCACGCGTTGCCGCTCACGGTGCCGTATGATTTGGTGCCTACTATGTCGGCCTTGTACCCGGACTGGTGCAGGGTGTCCCGCAGGTACTTGCGCAGGTCGTTGCTGCCTCAGCTTTCGGATCCGAAGCCGTACATGATGGAAGCGCCAAGAGAGAGGATGCGGTATGCCCAGGTAGGGGCGGCGCGGACGGTTAGGTTTGTAGGGGCATAGGCACCCCACTACCACCTAGGCTGGGGATGCCACTGGCACTGACACCACTCCTACCGATGCCACCAACATCGAGAACGAGGGCACTAGGGGCACTAGGGGTACGGTGATTGGAGACCTCATCATTGGGGGGAGACACTGGTTTCGGGAAATGGGGGGGAGAGGGCGGGCAGGGAAAAAGAGAGGAGTGTCAGGAGTGTGAACACGAGCCGGGGGAACATGGCTGCCGTTTTGGGTGTCTAACAGAGACAGGAAAGAAGGGGGTTGTGTAACGAGTGTGATGAGCTGATGAGGGAGACTCAGGTAAACTCGCGAGCTAGGGAGGCATGCTTTATAGCTCAGTCCGGCCCATTTTTTGGCGTAGGAGGATAGACAACGTGAAAGGTAGTGAGGGGCAATGAGGGGGCACGCGGAGGTGGGTCGTTGTTTTACCCTAACGTTGCCTCACCAACCCCAATCAGCCGCACCCTGAGTACTAGTTTTAATTTGCAGGAGCTAGCCTATCCCACTTCGAAATGCAACACATGGGCACGTAACTCGTGATGCCTTGGCAGTTGCTTCCCTTGAAGATTTGACTTGGCATTATCAGCTCTCAGCGAGTCAAGTTGGGACAGAGGGGGTGGAAGTTGAAGTATTTGCATATAGTATATACATGTAAATACCTGGAGGAGATCTGCTCAGTCTCATCCTCGTGCAAGGACAAGTCTTTTTCGTAGTCCAAAGTCGGCACGGCGAGACATATAGACCTGTTGTTGAACTAAAAATCACTTCCGAGTTAAACGGATGGACGAAAGAAAGACACTGCCCGAATCCCGGTGGCTGTTGTATAGAAACAATGCAACGATCTACACACACTCTCTTCTCTTCTTGGATCGACACATCTGGCTTATCTTCGTGCAATTCTTCATTGTCCATGTAGTAACCAGCTTGTAACAATCCATAAGCTGCATCAGTCGGAGATATCAGACCAAACGATATATGCAGTAACTCCGAGTCTAAGCCCTAAAGTGAAAGAAGACGAGCGTCATCTCACTACATATCTGCAGCAGCGGTTCGAGCAAAGACGCGAGGCGAGATTTTCTTCCATGTTGGGAATGGTGAGATGCCTTCTCAGGGCCTGCACGTGACCAGACTGCGTGCGACCAATGTTACATGCTTGCTTACATTATTGACTCCGCCCCCTTGGGTTCCAATCTGTTATCATTTCTTGTCATCGGGATGTTTGTCCCTTGCATGCAGGGACTGGAGGCAGACCAGATAGCTGGTTGGTCGGACCGCTGCGAGCATGCACGTTGCTGCTTCGTAGATGACTTGAAATGACGCCCGCTGTTTCGGGATATGATTGTCCTGCGTCTTGTCCGGGACTCGGGGTATCTATGCAAAACAGCTATATATAGCCTGTCTATCTAGAACCCCCACGCCCCCCCCCCCCCCCACCTTGGATTGGATTTTGTCTTTTATCATTTAACAACCAGACAGACACAACACGGCTTTCAATCGGTTACCCTCTCAAAATGTCCTTCGTGGGCGCCTCTCCCCGCGTGCCCAACCATGACGAGGCCTGGGTCTTTGTCCCAACCTTACACCACGACACATACCCCGCCATCTCCACCTCCAGCTTCAACCTCGCTGGGAAATCCGTCTTGGTTACGGGTGCCTCTCGGGGTATCGGCAGGGCAACAGCAATCCACCTCGCCCAAGCCGGCGCCTCCCGCATCGCCATTGGTGCGCGATCCCCACTACAGGATATCGCAGCTGAGATCAAATCTGCCGCCATCGCGGCCGGCCATCCGGAACCCATGGTCTTCTCCTTATCTCTCGACGTCGCCTCCATAGCCTCGGTCGAAGCGGCGTTTGCGACCCTGGCCAAGGCCTTTGACGGCGTTCTCGACGTGCTTATTGCCAATGCTGGCTGGTGTGATTTCTTCAACCCCATCCACGAGACGGACCCCGAAAAATGGACACACACAACCAACGTCAACCTGAATGGGTCGTACCTCTGCACGCGATACGCGCTACCGCTAATCCTAAAATCCGAGACCAAGACCATCATCATCGTGTCGAGCATTGGTGCATGCTACATCTCGCCCGGGACATCGGCGTACCAAACATCCAAGCTAGCTCTGTGTCGATTCGCTGAGTTTATCGATCAGGAGTACCATACCCAGGGGGTCATTGCTATTGCATCACACCCGGGTGGTGTCCAGACCGACCTGGCGAAAGCGGTTCCCAGCGAATATCACAAGTATCTCATCGACACGGAAGAGTTGGCGGCTGATCACATGGTCTGGCTAGCGGCACGGAGAAGGGAATGGTTATCTGGGCGATTGGTCTATTCAAACTGGGATGTAACTGAGTTGGAGGCTAAAAAGGACGAGATTGTCGAAAAGGATTTGTTAAAGTTTAGGATCGCTTTACATTGAGAAGGTTAGCTCGCCGACGATCCCTGGAAGGGAGCCTCCCCCTTTCCTTTCGTTCTATATCATCAATTCATGTGCCCAAACTCGTTCATCTTACAAAGCCATTGGATCATTGAAACGATGCAACAAAGGCATTCGCATGAGCATGTTCCCTTGACGGCAATTTATTTTCCTGCTATATATGTAGTAAAGCTGCTTATTTTCTAGTTCCAACTTCCACATCCGCCTTAACCCCGCTCTCACTCAACATCTTCCACTGTAGCCTTCAAGTTTCTCTTGGGTGTCAAGGGAGTCTTTGTCTTGACACTCACCTCCGAAGAGATAGCTGCGACAAGAATCAGTCAGAAGAGCAATAGAGTCCATATAGAATCAACACTCACCACTTCTCTTCCTTCGGGAATGCGCCTCACACAGAGCGATGCCCTTATTCAACTTCTCCACCTCGTCCAACAACCTCGCACGGGTAAGTTGGACCTGTTCCGATTCGGCCGCCAAATCCAAGACCGCATCGTCCGGCATGCCAGCAAATCGCCCCGCGTTGAGAATCCTGGGAATCTCACTAACAAGCTCATTCTCAATCGCGAGGATGACAATATTCTCGGTGAAATTCCTCCGCGAAATCTCATAGTACACCACCAGGTTATCAATCATCCTCTCCGCTGCCGCGAGGCTTTTCCCTTCACCGCGTCGGGTACGGAGATGATCGGCGTAGCTCTGCGTGTGCGCGATATTTCCCCCGCTCAGCACGGTTTTTTTGATTTGCGGGGAGACATCGGGCGTCCAGCCCTTTTTGGCTTCTTGTTCGACCATGTCGGCGATTTGCGCGTTGATCCGCCGGGTTTGGCGGTCCTTGCTGCGTCGTTCAAATTCGTGTTCGTGAGCGATGGCGTATCCGGACTGGCGCGGTAAGAGGTCGTTCAATTTTTGATGCAATGTCTCACGCTTTGCGACAAAGTACGGCTCAACATATTCGGTGAGAACGCGATCCCGGGTTTCCTCATCGGCTCCGAAAACATGTTCTAGTAATTCTTTAACAAAACTCTGTGCGACATCGACAGCGACGCGGATATGCGTCTCGGCAATTTGTCGCCATGGTCCAGACAGGCCTTGGAAGAACTGCAGCGTGGCTCGGTAGTTGGGTTCTCCGGGGAACTCGCAGCCCTGATTCCTCGCAGCAAACCGGTCCATCTCTAATTTGAGGTCTGTCTCCGTTACGGTTCCCGGCTCGGGGACTTGGTATTCTTGCTCCATGGTCACAAGATAGTCCGGAATCGTCGGGGTCTCGCCTGCTTCCATGGCTTCCCCATCTTCCCATTTAATCAGCCGGCCTTGACCTTTGGTGTACATGACAGAGACAAAAACCCGATTTAGATCGCGGATGAGCGCGCGAAGTTTACGCACACGCTGTTCGAGGGAGTCGTTGGATCCGTCTTCTTTGGAACCACCGTTCGCTGCTGCTGCTGCCGCCGAAGAGGGAACATCAAAGAAAAACCCATCCATATAACTCCCCTGAACTGCTTCCCGTGCAAGCCGACCAAAATCATCGGCAATATTGACGAGATATTCCTTCAGCTCGCGCACATCGGACCGCGGCTTACCTAGCCGCGAGAGCTGCGCGGTTCGCTCGGCCGCACAGCGTTTCATGTCCTCGACCACTCCGGGAAGACTTTTCGCAATATGCACGGAGAGCATGCTACTCAGCTTGGAACGAAGAGCTTTAATCCCCTTGTCTTCCTCAGGGATGGTGGCCCATCGACCCGACGACAGAAACGCAGCTTCCGTGACGTCGCGCTCGTCGTTGGATGACGAGGCTTCCTGTTCGGAGCGGTTGCGGACAAGATGCCATGCGTACTTGAGACGGGTTTTCTCATTACTTCCCGTGGCGAGTTCCCAGTACCGCTCCGTTTCCGTTCCAGCATCGAGCTTGTCAAGTTGTGTGATGACGCCGAGAGTGCGCTCTCGCTTTGGGTCTACGGCTCTGGCTTCGTCGAGGACTTTTTGCTGGTTGATGCTGGTGCGGGCTCCCACTACCGCGAGGATAATAGTGTTGCTCCGACTGAGATAGCGCCGTGCAAGCTCATCCACTACAAGCCTGTCGTCGTAGTTCTGTCCGCCGCCTGAACCATGGTAAAACCCAGGGAGGTCGACTAGGGTTAAGTTGGGAACATCTGGCGCCGACACGCGGATGCGTAAGACATCGGTTGACACAGTCTTTCTCGCGCCATCAACACCCATACGTTTTCGCGCCTCTTCGATGATTTGTGGAATGTCGCGATTACCGTCGGGGCCATAGAGTTTCTCCTCGCGAGGCTTGGCCCCCTTCCCCGTTCCACGGTCATCCTGCCACTCGATGCTGAGTCTATGACGGTAGTAGGGTGCGTGCGGAGGATGAGTTCCGTGGCGAAGCGGGTGCAAATGTCGGTTTTGACAGGAAAACGAACACGGCTGATGGCTTCGAGGACAGAAGATTTCCCCGAGGATTGATCGCCGCAAACCACGATTTGCGGAAGGTCAACAATCTTGCCGACGCCGAGAGACCGGAGCTGGTCAACTGTGTCAAACAGTTCTTTTTGAGCCAGGTGCAGCGAGCCCAGCGCTGCTACCGTTGCGTCGATCTCGGCTTCACGCATGTCGAAGAAGAATACTAGGAAGATTATTGTTGAAGAAGATGAAAGTGGGATAGAATTGGAGGACTGGAATGACAATGGATTTCGACAAAGTTGGGTAGGTAATAATAGAGGACTTATATGTTCAATGTTCATGGCTGGGAGATGCCTCGAGAGTCAGATGACTAAAGGTTCCACGGGCGACCTTAGACGCCCCCCCCACCACAGCCCGGCATCCCCTTGCGTGAGGAAGTACATACCAACTCACGAGACTGACAATTGATGAGGGCTAGGTTGGGTTGCACTACGCGCGCGGTGAATTTCCAGTCACGCGTAACATGTTGGGTCGCAGGTATACCGACCCAGTTCCCCCATTCCTGGGGGGACCCAGTATGCGATTCGTGGCCTGGTTCCGACCGTCTGGATAGCATGAGCATTAACCGCCACCCCCCTGCAGACCAACAGGGTTTGAGACTTGACGGATCATCCTTTGAGGAAGAACTTTGACTGCAGTTGCAGTAATTGATGCCGTCATGGTATATCCAAAACAGTCCCTTGTTGAACACGGTGTTCAGAAAAGTGAGGCCCAATGCTGGTGTGATTTGGCTACATGGCGGGTCGGTCCATCTGCGTGGGGAGACGCGATTGGAGTTGCGCACGCTGAATGCGAATTGACCTAAAGGAGTATCCTGGGTCTGCTTTGAGGTCAGTCTCAGCTGCTATTCGTGGCAACTGGGTCCACAACAGATCTACTTCTTGTCGCTGGAACGGAAGGTGACGGGAGTCCAAACTTCAGAGCAACTTCCACCAGAGTTGTTCATCAAAAAGAGATCAACGAGGTCCGCTGGCTCAATGGCAGAGCGTCTGACTACGAATCAGGAGGTTCCAGGTTCGACCCCTGGGTGGATCGACTCACTTTGTGATATGGAGGGTATGGCGTTGAATCTTATTTTTTGTCTCTCTTTTTACTTTGGTGGTTTATATCGTACGCGAGCAACGACGGATGGGATATTGGTGCATATGGTGCATGATGAAAGCAAGCGACACATACTTGGATTTAGGTTGACAAGAATTTTCTCGAGCTCTACACTACCGTCTCTCCACTGTACCACATTACCTATGTTCCTACTCCATAGCCACCCGCCGAACCTTACCAGTCTGCGTGTCCAGCACGTAACCTTGACAACCCTGCTTCAATTCGGGCCTGACCAACGGATTGGCACGCAGCCACTCGACATCACCCTTTACACTCTCCTCAACACTGGCGCAAACTCGTGGTCAGTCATGATTACTCTGGAAAAACCTAACGATATAGACAGATAGGTAGATAGAACTCACTCAACCATAGAACCCCACTCAATGGCATCGACTTCCGGCCAATGTGTCTTGTCCACTCTGGCTTTGATATGCGAGCGAATCTGCTCATCGGTGGAAGTGAGAGTCCCACAATCAGTGTGGTGGACAATGGCAATATCGTTCAGCGTAAAGGCGCGGTCCATGATAAGTACATCGCGAAGGGCATGGCGGATGTTGCCTCCAACATTGCGGTGAACAATAGCCTCTATTTGTGGTTTTGTCAGCTTCCAGGTTGTCTCTATTGTCTCTATGCTAGAGTTGGGGTTGGCGGTTGCGGGTGGTAGAACTTACCATATCCATTGAGGTTGAAGAATTCAGTTGGATTACACCGGGGGTCAAGACACGCAACTTGGTTTGTACCCAGTCAGCTTTTTTTTTTTTTTTTTTTTTTTCTCCTGCTGGGAATTTTTTGGCATGAGGCGGGACACTTACCAATCATGATCTTGATTGTGCTTCTACCAACGGAGTGGATATCTGCAAATGTGCGGACATTGTGACGTTCAGGGATGGCCCTGAGCGCAATGTGAGTACTGGAGTCAATAACGAAAGAAATTGATAGCACTGACCTGTTTACCTCCACAAGATCTTGAATTGTTGTCGCCATTGTTTTTTGTATATATCGTTGATCGATAGCAAACGAGTTGCGTAGGTTAAGTGGAACGGATTAGAGCGAGTTTATTTATTGTGATGGAACGAAGTAGAGAAAGCGAAATAAATTTGAGAGAGAGACAGAGGAACCAGGAGTTTATATCCTGTTTCCCGCCAGATAGGAACGATGCAGTCTCTTTTTGATGTTGGGAAGACTGATTGATGATGGGCATGCGCCCAGGATGACTACAGGCTTGCATGTCAAAACAGAAAACGGTGCCGAGGCTTTCATTTGCAGACTGCATTTACAAGACAAAGTGCAAGTAAGTAATTGGCTGCGCTGCATTGTGACGTCTGGTGTGGTGCGACGGTCTTCTCCCGAGCTTCGCTGCATTTGCGGATTACTGAGCAAATCCACCAGACAGCATTGATGGGCTGCACGCTGGTGTGGTATACCTCGGGAAATTCGGCTGCTCCGACTGCGCTGTGGAGGGATTACCTAACTGCATTACATGGCTTAGCAAGAATTCAATGACATGTTGTGTCACATTGACATTTGTGGGGTAAACTCGGTGTTCAACCGTGCCTCCCAGGGGCTCACATACGTGTAATTTCAACGTGGTTGTCAATGGTTACCCGGCATTAGATGCACGCTCCTATTTGGTATTTCTACTTTCAGTGTCTTTGAAACTATTAACTACAACACCACCCGATACGCCTCGAGCCAAGTCGAACTTTAGTCATTATATTGTCCTCAGCCACTTGAGGTCACACCCCCTTTGCCGGCTTACTACCCACACCCACGCCCGAATTCCCGAAAACGACTTCAATTTCCAAACCTACGCCCGTAAAAGAAGCATCCAAGCCAATACACGGATAGATTTTCCCTTTGCTGAACCGTTCATGGGAGAGAAGCGGCGCGGCAACTGATGAGGACGTAGTTCCAGTATGCGTCAGCTCACTCCGGAATTCAACACCGGTTTTGGAGCTCTTGGATTTTTTCGAATAAAAACAAGGGATTTCTTTTAATGCTACCACAGCTGTCGTTGCTGCTGCTGCTGTTGTTGTTGTTGTTGCTGTTGCTGTTGCTGTTGTTGCTGCTGCTGTTACCCCTACTGCCGTTGGTGCTGTGGTTGTGGTATCCGAGGTGGTGGTGGTGGGAGATTTCCAATCCACGGTAATGGTATCTCCCTGTTCAAAAGAAGAATTCACCCCCCGCTGCGAGGGGATGGAATCCCATTGTCCTTCTACATATAATCGGCCGCGATCTTCAAAACCCCAGGAATTATAAAACCTCCCGGGACATTCTAGATCGTCTTCGGGTGGGGAGAATTCTCCGCAGAAACCAATCATGAGGGTTCTGCAAGTATATTATGTCAGCGAACGGTTCTGAGGTTCATGTTGAGTTTGTACTCTGAGTTGGAATTGAAGCGGTAGAAACATCAAGTGCATACCCAGAAGGAGGCCATTTATTTATCTTGACTTCAAAAGCAAAATTCTTGACATCAGGTGGAAGCGGACGCGTCGTTCGGAAACAGAGATATGCGCTGTTCTGCCCGTCTGTAGCAGCCTCGGTGATGGAAATTTCTATATCGCGTGGATTATTCATTAGCAGCGTGTAATGACTTGCAAGCCTTTCTTTGGTCTGAATACTCGGGCCTTGACTTACTGCTTGTTTTCCCAGCCACTTCCAGCCATTTTGACCCCCCGGGTTTCGTCGGCATCGCATCCAGAGTATATTTCGTGTCGGCACTCGTAATCTCGGGTTTCCTGCCGGTTTTGCGTTCATTTGGCAGCTTTGCGAATGCATCACCGTATTCCTTCCTCATCTTCTTTAGGGTGTCAGCATCGACGCGAAAACTCTTGGCCCAATCCACGATACTCCAACCAACATCATCGGCTGGTGCTTCCTCTCTACGGAACCCATCTGGTCTAGTTATCTTGTCGGCACTAGACCCCGGCTTCTGATCCTCCCAGTATTCCTTGAATTTGGTCAACTTGTCCAGGATATTCTTTCCCGTGTAACCTCGAACGGCAAAGTGGGCAGGAATGTCTAGAGTAGGGGTAAGTCCATGTTCTTCTCGTATGGCAAGCGCCATGTCGGTCCACGCAGCGATAGACTCTTTATGTGCCAGCCGGGAAATAGGATCAGGATCTTTGAATATCTTGATAAAGTCCGCCGGGGACAGAGATCGAATCACGGCCGGGACGCAGGAAACACGGTCCATGTTCGGTTCATCCAGTGCCTGTTCCAAAAAGGGCTTCTTCTCCTCAAAGCTGGTGTTTTTGTGGCTGAGGATGAGCTGGCGCATCCTACTCCCTTCTCCGTGTCTTTCTTCGGCGAGTTTGAGTGGTGTCCGCCCGTACTCGTCTTTTTGGGCGAGAAATGCGGGAACCGCATCACAGAGCTTCTCGGCAATCGTCTCCCAGGGTTCCGCGGGTTCTCGCGCAAAACTGACGGCAAAATGCAATGCCGTGTAGCTGTGCCATTTTGTGGCGACATTTTGCGGCGTGACTTTGTACTTGCCATGTAGGAGTGTTTCAACAATCGTGGCATGACCCCTTTCACATGCGTACTCGATCCCGGATTGGTCGTATTCGATATCTCGGTGATTTACTATGTTGTGAAATTCCTGGGGGGTTTCTCCACCACTTTCCCTAGGATCCCCGGAGTTGTCTTGGTTTGATGTAAGTGATAATGCCTTATCTAGAATCTTGGTGACGCCATAGGTGAAGCCAGTGATGCAAGCCGCAATAAGTGGTGTTTGGCCATTGACATCTGCCGCCTTCAGATCATTGATTCTAGCTTTAGGCAGAAGAAGATCAATAATCTTCTCGTATGGCTTGGCCTGGCTACTGTCCGTAAAATTGGCCTCGGTGGTCCCTACGGTGAAGTGCAGGAGGTTTCTGTGCTGTTCATCGGCCGTGTCCGTGGCGTCCGTGGCGTCCTTGACGTCCTCGGCGATCGTAGCGCCTTGTTCGAGCAGCTCTTCTACCACATTATCCAGTCCCATCTCGCAGGCCATGGAAATGGCAGAGAGTCCATCGCCGGCTTTAGTCTCGGATAAGTCGAGCTTATCCTTTGTTCCCTTGAGCCTTCCAAGTATAAACAAGGCATTGTCCGGCCGTCGTGCTCTGATGGCAACGTGAAGGGGAGCTTGTCCTTCGTTGTCCTTGCGGTTGACATCGGCATCCAGCTTTTTCAGCTGCTCCTTGTCGTCTTTGTCGACCTTGTTAAAGAATATGGCCATGTCTCCGTACTTTGAGACCAAATGCAGCAGGGTCCCTCCGGTCTTGTCGTATTCGTAATTGGCGATTTGCGAGGGGATTTGCTGCACTTGCTTGAGAAACCTGGCGGCAACCGGTTGCAGTAGTTCTCTGGTTCCCTCGCTGGTTTTTTTGCTGTTCAGCTTTTTTAGGATCAGAATCAGCGGCGTGTGTCCCAGCACATCTTCCCTCTCCGGATCCGCCCGGCTCCAGTCCATGTCTAGGAGTTTCTCACAGAGCCCCGTGCGAGCCAGGCTAGCCGCGATATGCAGCGCCTTTCGCCCCCAGATATCGGACTGGGTCGCGGTTGTTCCCTTTATCACGGCCTGGAGTATGTTGAAGCAATCTTCGCTCCCTGCCTTGACGGCGAGATGGAGTGGTGTCATCTGATCGAACCCTGCTGATTGGGCAATTTCTTTACTGTCCTCGGCAAAGTTTAAGAGTTCCTGGAGATTCTTGTTGAACCCACCCGCTGCTGCGGCGTGCAGTGGATTTCTGCCACATTTGTCTCGGAGTTTGAAGATGCCTCTCTTTCCGCCGTGGGCGTCAGAGTCCTGAACTGCGCCATAGACCTTTTGCACAATAGAAAAGTCCTTGCAGAGTGACGTGTAGTGCAGAGGTGTCCACCCAAATAAGTCGTACTCGCCTCGGTTGGTGCTGATGGAGCTGTAAGCCTGTAGGAGATGTTCCTTGGAGTTGTCGCTGGAATCGACTGCCAGGATCCGTAACATGTCAAGGTGACCTTGCGAGAGTGATAGCTTTCGGGAGAGGCCGCTCATCGACTCGGCTGCGCCCCAGGTTTCTGTCCAGTTGATCTCCGGGGGGTCCTGATCCAGGTCACTGTGGAGCTCACTCATAATAGCCTCCCGCGTCTTTAGCTCGAACCTGCCCCACACATCCTCGATGGTCATGAATCGATCCAAGGCTCTGACCACGTCCCTGAAGCGATGCTGCAAGTGGTATATCTTGAGAAGCTCGCCGAGAATGGGCAGGTACCCCACCAGCAACTCGTTGGTCAGCCGTTTAAGAGCGGCCTCCAGCTCGCGCCAGGGTTTGCCAATGTCGGGGTCGTAAAAAGGCTCGGATGCCTCGAGGAGAAAGTCGATAGCCACCACGATGGCCTCGTAGCAAAAGCGCTCCCTGACGGATTTTCCCAGCTTCGTTTTCAACAATTCGGTGTAGCAGTCGGCCAGCTCGCTCCATCCCCAGTCGGGGGTTTTGCGGGGAAGGATACTGAGCATGACTTCGTTGGGGAGGAGGTCGGCAAAGCTAAGCGCGGGAATCATGCACATTTGAATCTCGGTGGTATCGCCCAAGCCGGTCCCCTCGATTTGCTGTGTGACCTTGCTGAGACCCCGGTGGCGGAGAGCGGGCTCCGACCACGTCGCGCCAAATTGCTGCGGCAAGAACTTTCGACTCTGCGTGATCTCAACTTCTTGCATGTGTGCTGGTAGCCCCTGCCCGAGACAGCTTGGGGGAAGGTGTTGGGCCAGGGTCCACATAAAGACGGTGAAAATGTGTTGGGCGAGAATCTTGGGCAGCGGCAAGCACGAATCGATGCCCAGCTCGGTGCTTTCTTGGCTCAGGGGAATATATGAACCAAGAGATTCCAGGCCGTTGAAGCCGATAATGAGCTGCGCATCCGAATCTCGCCGTGGTGTCAGCAGCTGCTCGCTGAAGCCATCAACCCACCAGCGGAGGTCCCGTTTGAGGAGACCGCTTCCGTAGAAATTATCCCCAAGGATCCGCCGATAACGGTAAGTGGGTGTGCTGGCCCCGGGGTCGAACCATGCGGGTTGCCTGAGGGCCGTTCGGGTACCATCATCGGCCAATGGACGCAACCCAGGCGTGTGAGTTTCTTCAACATAGGCCATCCAGAGAGAAAGCACGGCATCCAGGCTGTCCGGATCCACCTTCCAGCTACCGCTCACCGTGTCATTATGTTCGCTTTCCATGGCATCCCAAAAGCAGCGAATAGTCACCAAGTCCTCATCGCCGGCGTCAGGGCTGGCAAAACCGTAAGCCGCTTCCGCCCGGGTAGCCGTAGGCAGAGTAATGTTCATGCAGATGGTGTCGTCCTGCTTAAAGCCTGACGGTTCCTTTCCGTCTATGTGGAGTTTCCGCGGGTCTTTGACCAACTCCGACAAGACGTAAACCATGCTGCGGCTGAGAGCCAGGGCCGTGCTGGAGGCTGCCGACTGCCAGGTCGTGACGTAACCCAGCCGTTGACGGACCCGAAGCAGCTGCTGACTTGATACAGTTTTGCCTCTGCCTCTGCCTCCGCTGCCAGGCCCAGCATTCTGTTTTTCGCCCGACTGCATATCCTCAACTGTTGTATCTGGAATTTTCGCATCCTTGTCGGGCTGCCAATTTCCTGTGTTAGGCTCCATTCTCGCTGGGTTAATTTCTTTGAAATAGAATTTATCGCCATTGTAGTCGCTAGCGCTCAAGACCCTCCAACGGTGTCTCTTTACCCCGCGGGGAGACACGCTCTTTTCGTCATCTGAGGACCTCGGTTCTTCGGGGAGAAACTCCTCATGGAAAGCGATGCGACTGGCGAGGTAGTCCAGCTCATAACGGGCAAGTGTCTCGAAGCTCTCCAGACGCCGCCTTGTTTTGTTCCGCATCACGGCTCGGAGAAGCGCCATGACCAGGATACCGCCAAGTTGGGCAAATGATACAGGATACGGCAAGGCACGGAGGCCAATGAACTGCAAGATGAAGCCAGCAATGGCGGCGAGCACACCGAACATGGTGACTATGCCCCAGGTATTTCGGCTGTCCGGCTTTTGCGTGTCTTGGCGGCTAGAGGTAATAATCCTGCGTCTCGGCCCAGCGGGAATAGCATACGGGCCAAATGTCTGGTCGTTGACATTTTGCGCCTTTTGGATCCAGAACAGGTATGGGTCCAAGTTGCCTGACCGTTCATCCTTGACAGGTTCCCAGGACCATTCCACTGTGCTCCGGCCAATAATGTAAGAACATACACCCATTCCGAGGCAGAGCGAAAAGGATCCAGCCGCAAAAGACGGAAACCCATACGACTTTTCGTCGTACCCAACCGATATTTTTGTGGGTTCGTGGTATGTGACCAGCCCGGCGATGGCCACTAGACCAAGCTGGAGAATAACCCCAGTGACAGAAATCCCCAGCACCAGAAGCTTTTGGTTATACTCTTCATGGTCTGTGTTTGGTCGGGAATTGTTTAGTTGCAGATTCGGGGGCCCCAGTCGTCTTAGGGCTTTTCTCTGCTCAGAGTCAGTCGTGCCGAGCCACGAGTCGGGTGACATCCAATCCATGTAGTCGTAGTCGTCGTAGTCGTCAGTGTCGAGACCTATATCAGGCCTGCGCCGGAAGGAACCAGATTCCATGTCGTGAGACTTCCTCTCGGTTGGCTTGGACATGGACCGTAGCCATCGTCCAAGAAATCGATTGAATATTAAAGAAGCAGTCATTTCGGCTCGGGTGATGCCGGTATGAAAATAACCTCGATAATCTGGACCTCGTGTTAGATCTGAAAATATATCTCTTCCGGAAAAAAAAAAAAAAATTTGCGTGCAATTGTGCCGCAGAAATAAGTGCGTACCTCTACCTGCCATGACCGCGTCTTTCCAGCCCAAGCGACCATCCCCCGTAATCGGTGCTCCGAGGAGAGAAATGGGATTGTAACCACAGGCAGTGGCAATGGTATGAATACCGCAGGCTGGACTCTCTTTTCCTTTCAGATTGGTCAAGAAGTGAGGCGGTCCGTCCTCTTGCTGCAGCCGGTTCCTTTCTTCCTCATAAAGTGAGGGAAACACCAGGATCTGTTTGATCCCGGCTTTGCCCATGGCTCGTACGATGCCCTTGCCGTTGAAGAGCTCACACACCTCATTCGAGGTCGAAGACATGAGCTCGATCTCGGCCGAGGCTACGTTCTCCCTTGCCCGACCGATAAAGGCCTGCGCAACACTGGGCCCTTGCACGCGAATGGCTGCCGTCATGGCCGTGATGATGCCCAGCGGAACCATGGCGAATATCAGGTGGTCGAGCCAGTCGAGACTCTCGCTGGCAAACTGCGTCGCAAACTTTTCTCCAAACAAAGCCAAGATTCTATACAATGGAAAACAAGTCAGCGATGCAACAAAGTTGAAAAAAAAAAGAAAACGAAAAAGAAAAGAAGAGGTAAAGAGCTTACGGCGCGAGATCAGAAAAGAGATTGAACGCAAACTCGGCGTCGCCCTCCTCTTTTGCCAGGCAAGGAACTATCATCCAAACCACCACTCCCCAGAACATGGTCATCTTCATTCTCGTCGTTAAACTCATGGAGGCGTTGTTGACTACTTCCCATCATCCCCTTGCGATGCACGTCGAGAGTTGTTTGGGCACAAAAAAAAAACATTTGGGGATCTGCCGCTGTCGCTGTCAAATGCGCTCATTTCCGGGAAGGCTGTGACTACCTAACCTATCCTACCTGACATAAAGAGGGGAAGACGGACGGGAAGTTTTCAGCTCAACTGCACGAAAAGGGAAATGCGGTATCAAATTTCCTGACCTGACACCCATGACGGCACGGCCAATAGAAAATCCCAATGCGATCATGGGCGGTTAGCGCCAAGCCTCCATTGGCCATGTTCGCAGATAGCTGACTTGATCATCAATAATTCACACCCGGCTCGGCTGCCGTGATCATGTCAATCAATCACACCGCCAGCCTTCTCATCAACTGCTACCCATGTGGATTGCATTCAAACTTCCTGTCTCGTCAGATGCATTGCGTTGCAAAAGTTCCCCGCTGGTGATCAGCGCATTTCATTCCGTGTCCAGTCTGGTTCCATCAGTCCAGTCATCCATGATGTGAGATGAATTGGCATTGGCACAACGAGGTCTCGTATTTCGCGCACACCTAACATCTCAACATCCTCACACCTTTCATCTATTTTCCCAAAATCCCTCATCTCATGATCAATGCCTCACGATTCTGCGCTGAGTACCAGCTTTCCAAGAAAACCTCCCCGACACGAACTCTCATGAAACTTTTTCTTTGCCATCGTTATTATTACGGGTCAGACATAAAGTTGAACGCATCAAACCCATAATTGTAGTGGTTCACCTAGAAACACGCAGCATAAACCTCCTCCTGTGGTGCATCCCCAACATCAAAAGCCGCCAGCCGTGCAGCTGCATGTGGGTTTGCATCCGAGTCAAAAAAAAATAAAAATTCCAAACAACTGCTTCACGCTAGCTGCCCCGCAAATCATAAAAATGGAGTGAGAATGAAACTGAAAAATGTCGGTAGTGTCTACCGATGTTTGTTTAGCCCAAAGGTATTGCTGGAAGGTACAACGCGATGAGGTGGTTGGTCGGTGATTGGTCAATTTGCAGAAATGCACATTGGTGTAAAGTTTCCGTGCAGAGTACACCGCTGTGTAAAATCGGCGGCAGTTCCGACCTCAGCGCGGAGGGCTCCTGTGGCACCATTGACATTAAACAATTTAAAGTGCAGACCCGATAATGTCCGATTAGGTCCAAATTGTAGCCGTCCACAATGCGGAAACTCTAGGTACCTATGTTTCCGGTGATGGGGAAATGAACAAATTCTATTACGGTCTGTCAATATATGTCACCAATTACATGTGCCGCCAATGTCAATCCGAGGGAATCCTAGATCTTTACAATCCCCAAAAACCATATACCCCGCCGCCTCGCACTTGTTGTCACGTGAACTGAGCGCTCTCTTGTCAGGCGGCAGGCCGGTCTCGCGCGGAATGGACTGATGCAGGTAAGCAAAATCTCGCCTTTTTTTCTACAGGGTGGGCTTTTTCACGTGAAGCGAGCAACTAAGGCACATAGTCATGAGACCCGGCTCAGCGGCTCCAACTCGAACTGTTGAATATTGGGGTACGTTGATGACGGTATCTGTGTAGAATCAGATGGTGGCGATAGCGGCTGGATCGCTTTCCGATACAGTTCAGCCTCAAGATGACGAACAAGGATGTTGTCATAGATTCGTTAGCAGCTCAGCCTGCACAACTTTAAAAAGACAAATCGGTAGTACTCAGGTCCCAAATGACTCGAATTAAAGCGAGGATTCATTCCAGAGACTAATACAAATTTTAACTTACCCAGCCTAAAGCTTGCTGCTGTTTCTTCTTGAACGCGTGGTTTCATGTCTTTGACGTCCTAGTGATGCCTTGTCAGATTTTTACTTACCAATGCACTTACCAATGCACTTACCAATGCACTTACCTTACAATCAAGTTACACAGTTTGCCACACCGTTCAGAGGGCGGACCTGAGTATTTGAGGCTCCTAGGGTGCCTTACCATGGTGTTGTCGTTAGGCAGCGCGTGCGACTGCCAAGAGCTGCGCCACAGCGTGTTGCGAAGCTGACTTACGCAACATCCCCGCCGCCAGCAAAACCGACCAAAACGAACAGGAAATATACAGAGTAATGAAGATGGCTCTTTATTTTGGCGAAACAACCTTGCCTCGAAATTACCATCTTATTATCTATCATGTCATGATGAGATTTTATTACGGCAACGAGATATGACTATGACGACATCGACGGCCACCAGCCAACAACACCTTGACGTCAAAGAAACGCAGGATGCCTTTCGCGATGTGAACCCCCACTGGGTCGACATTGAAACCCTCGGAGCGTGGCTCCATACCTGCGACAAAAACCACAAGTCCACCTGCTGCGTTGTGCTGGAAGCAGAGGCCGCTGAGGATTCGGTCGAAACCCGACCCCAGTGGCTGGTGGACATTCGAAGAAAATGTCTGGTCCCGGCTGGACCGGACGACCGCTACGCTGCGCTAAGCTATGTCTGGGGCGGCGTAAAATGCAGCCAAACCACAACTGAAACCCTACCTCGTTTACTCGAGCCCGGATCACTCGAGAAACCAGGGGTCGTTCTCCCTCGAACTGTCCGACATACCATTGGTCTCTTGGAGCTCCTCAACGTCCCCTACCTCTGGGTTGACGCTCTCTGTATCGTCCAAGACGATATCGACATCAAGCGAAAACAAATCCACGCCATGGCTTGGATCTACGCCAGCGCCTACGTCACCATCATCGCCGCCGACGGATGGGACGCCAACCACGGCCTCCGTGGCCTGCGCAGCGTGACGGAATCACGTTTTCTGCACGGCGACTCGGTTCGAGAAGTGGAGCAATCTCTCAAGACACAATCGGCCATGTGGTACAGTCGCGGCTGGACATTTCAAGAAATGATATTTTCCCGTCGACGCATCATGTTCCACAACCAGCTTGTCCTCTGGGAATGTCCGCGCGCGTCGTGGAACGAATGTCATCTCAATAGCATTTTTAAGATTCCGCCTTGGTACATCCAGCTTAGCGCTTCCGTCGGTCCCAACATTGAGCAATACATGCGCGCCGTGCGGAGCTATAATACCCGCCAATTCAGCTTTCCCGACGATGCCCTCAAGGCGATTTCCAGCTTACTGGCGGTATGGAAGGGTTCCTTTGACGGGGGGTTCATCTCGGGACTTCCACAAATGTTTTTTTACGAGGCGTTATTGTGGCAACCGGAAGAACCGCTAAAACGGCGCGTCTCTTCAACTTCTGGGTTAAATTTAAATGCCCATGGAGACGACGGCGATGACCGCGGCCATCTTCCCAGCTGGTCGTGGGCGGGCTGGGAAGGCCCCATCGATATAGAGTCCTGGCTGAAACATTTCAGTCATATTCACTATTTGGCCTACGATCGGACGGGGCAGACGGCATATCAAGTCACGCCAACGGTGGAATGGTCTTATTGCGATTCTAGCACCGGCGGGCTTGTTCCCGTTGATGCATCCTCGCTAACTTTCCGTCCCGGGGACGATGGACCTTGTCTGGCTCCGCCCGGGTGGAAATGTGTTCCCAGCAGCAGCGGGAGTATCAGACCGACGTGGACGTACGTTGGTTTGGAAGACACCAAAACTGCGTACCCCCTCCCTCTGTTCTGTGGTCCGGGAAAGGTAATATCTATGAGTTTTCTCCACGCACACACCCGTCGAGGCTACGTCAAGGGTCAACGAGAGTTTCGGACGCGACGTAACGATATTACCCTCATAGACGGCTACGGTAAAGATTGTGGCATGATCCGCCCGACGGCTCTGGCCTCAGATTCACCATACGGGGGAGAAGAGGAAGTTAAGGAAGGGACACGATTAGAGTTGATAGAGGTTGCGGGTGGAACGACTTGGAGCCGCTGGTCTATCACACAGTGGGGCGAATTTGGTGAGGGATTATTACCAATCTGCACCAACTTGAGAAGAGAAGAAATAACCTATGTCATGTGGATAAGATGGGATGGCGGTGTTGCCTACAGGATGGGTGTAGGCCGTATTCTAACTCGGATGTGGAAAATGGTGTGTGTTGATGAAATTGATGTGGTGTTGGGATGATGACCGAGGGTGAAAAAAAAGAAACGATAACGACAGAGGAGAAGGGAGACAAGAGCGCTTGTAATGGTATACCCAGCGGTAGTCATGAGACAATGATCAACATAAGAAAAAAAGAAACAAGAATGCGCCAAGAGGGAATCGAACCCCCCCCTCAACCTTGGAAGGGTTGAATCCTAACCACTAGACCATTGGCGCCTGTTACTTGGATGAAGGTGGATCACCTTGGTAAGCAAGATATACCCACTTTGGCACCTACACAGCAGCATAAAGGGGAAGGTAAAGCGGGTTTGGAGCAAAGGACATTAGTTGAAATTCCCCAGCTGTCTTCTCTTTCCCCACACGTTCCCCAGAAGCAGTGCTGAAAATCCACCGGGGTTTGGACTACCTCCTTGGGTTGGTAGGTACATGTACCTGGGTAGGTGCAGAGTTGCATCACCGCGAATACGTTTCACGAACCCGATTCATGAGATGTTCACCCACTGTGACGGGTTTATACTTTGGTTCCTCCCCCTCTTCCTTACAGACTGGCAGACACTCAATGACGTAGTCGGGATTGCCCACGATGAAAAACGCCACGCTGTATCGGGACTGTTCCCCCTCAGGGGTCACAACTTGGTGGAGCGTCGATGCGTATTTCTCATTTGTCCACCGGGCTGCAGTCAAAAACATGTCAGAATCTGTGTTTACCACTGAGGATCAAGGTTGGCGATACTTACCCATGAGATCTCCAAGATTGACAACCAACGCCCCCGGAACAGGCTGAACGGGATGCCACGTCTCCGAAGCCCGGTCAAAGACCTCGAGACCGCCTACATCGTCTTGCATCAACAATGTCAGAGCCCCAAAATCCGTATGCGCTCCAACGCCTCTCGTCCCAGGAATTGTTTCCTCTTCTCTCCTGGGCATGTATCGATGCGCCCGACACGTAACAATGGCACCATCACCCTCCACCAGCGGCTGGAAATAATCCTCTGACAGCCCCAGTCCGAGAGCTAAGATACGGAGGACAGCCTGTCCAAGTATAAACACATCTTCGTAGAACTGCAGCATTTCGGATTGAACACGGGCAAAATCAGGCATGGTGTCGGAAGCGGGCCACTTGTTTGGTCCCCGGGCCATGGGGTTGATGTCTTGCCGATCTGGACTCTGCTCGCTGCCCCAAACAAACCCTTCCTTTAAATCTCGAACGCCCTTTTCTAGCTGCTGAGCTCCGAGAGGCTCATAGCCACGGGGAGAAACAGATAGTTCCTGGGTGATGGCCTGTTTGACCTCCGTAGGTTGACCAAAGAAGGTGCGCAGGGCGTTAAAGAACTGATCTGCCCGGGAAGGAGAGATATCATGGCCTACAATCTGGAAGAAGCCCGGATTTATGGCGGCGGACCGGACTGCGTCAACGACTGACGGGGCAGAGGCGGAGTCCGCATTATTTCCTGATAGGAACGACGAAATGTTGATTACGGGGATGTTCATTTCGGTTATGATAGTTCGGTGGCTCAGTGGGCAGGTTTTGATATGGTTTTGGTTGATGGGGACATGGAGAGGGACAGGACCTGAAGGGGCCCTCCCTAAAAGACGCAGGCTGGGTCGCACAGAGAGCGGGGTCGTGTCTAGGTGCAGAAGCCGAAGAACCCCGGCGAATTAACGCTCGAGGTTGAAGGGTTGCTACTAACTGAAATGAGCCAAACTCGTTGCCTGCCTGGAGATTTAAATGTTGAGATCATACTGAGGGGGGGGGCTGTTGCTGTGGTGTGATTTGAAGACTGGAAGGGTACTTGAAAGTTGGTAACGTGAACTTCACAATTCATATGCCGAACGTACTAAGAGCCTCTTATTTGATTGGACCAAAGACTTGGTGTATACCTACGGACGCAGCAAGATACCCGAAAGACTTTGTTCCACAACAAACACCAAGCCAACTGATAAATCATGCTGTTGCCGACCTGCATTCAATATGCGGCAGGTTCCATGAGAAGCGAAAAAGAAGTGACAGCCATAGGCGGTTGAAGCGCCTACGCGAGTGAACAGAATGGTGCGTGGCGTGCGCGGATCTTTTGGCCTCTGTCGCAGGCGTCGCCGAAATCTTTGGACGCAACAATGAAAGAGAAGGGCATTGCGATTGTTGGAGAAACTTTGAAGGAAACTTCCACCCAGGGTTTCAGGGAGGACAATGCCACCGCTGGATCAATTCGTCCTCAATGCTGCTGCTCCCCTTTCTTGATCTCCCCCTTCCTCTGCTTCTCTCTTCTAGTCTCTCTCGGTATCATACCCGCTTCTTCCGCCTTTCCAATCTTCTCAATCTGACAACTGAGACGGTCCAATTCATCCATACGTTCCTGGAATACCTTGCGTGTGCCATTCCAGATCACTTCGCTAAGCTTTCGAAATTTCTCCTCATCGTTGTCCTCAAGGGCATCCCGAGCTTCGATTAAAAGGTCCTCCCCAAAACTAATCGATCGCGCGTGCTTTTCAAGGACATTGTATGTAGCGGCAAGACGTGTCCAGCTTGCGGGTCCGGTGCTCAGGAATCTTTCCCTGAGGATTTTCTCTTCATCCCGGGAGAGCGAGGCAAATCCGACGTATTTAACATTACGGACCAAGCCGAGCCAGGTACGTAGTATATCAATAAGCTTGCGCCGCTTGACAATGTGGACGGGCTGCGCCGACGTGAAGATATCGTCGCCCATACATACTGCCAGATATTCGATTCGTGGTACCTTCAACAGGATATTCTCGGTAACCCAGCGGATACACGTCCGGTAGGGCTCGGTGTCATCGTGGTAGTGAGTGATGTTGACAATGAATCTGGTCATCAGTGGCAGACAGGGGTGGGTGGCCATGTTCTTGCAGATCATGTGATCAGGCGGGTCGCCCCAGGAGGCCATGCCGACCACAAACATATTTTCCCCGTACAAGACACGGGATCCCTCCCGGCTGACCTGGCGGCACGTGCGGAGGAAGCTGGCGCATAATTGTGGACGTTGAATGTATGGGTCCCACAGAAAGAGGTTGTGCGGCCGAAATAGAATTCGGTAAATCCTGGTCCGGATCCTCGCTGGAAGGGACAGGAATTGGAAGGTGCCTCCTAGGGCCATCTGCGTCGGTCTTCCTTGGTGTTGGTTTCGTTACAAATGGTCAGTCTCAAGGAGAATGTTGTGGCTTTCGTCTGTGGCGACCCGACCAGTTCAGAAATTACGATCGCAGCAGTTAGGGGGCCATGTGGCTAATGGAGGCCTGACCATAGAAAAGGCAAGACAAGGCAAGAGGGGGAGAGAGAGTTGCGGTTCCTTAAATGCCAGAGTTGGAGGCCTAAAAAATAGAGTTAACAAGTCAAAAAAAAAAAAAAAAAAGAGTTTGACCGTCGCATCAAATCTGTGGGGCAAACCAACCAACAATCAAAAGAAAAGCTTTCCCCCCGTCAACAACACCCACCAGGGCATTTGAAGTGGCTTTTGGCTTTTGTTAGATGCTTGAATTGGCTTTATACATCACGGCTAGACGTCAGATGAAAAACAGGTTTGAGTCAGTCACACCGGGCTGACCTTTTCACATGATCAGCTGGTGGGCTTTTGGTTGACGTTTTTCTCCATTAACTACTTCAATGATGCCCTTGCGTTTACTAAGACAAACTGGCAACCCCGGACAAATCCTCAGCTAGAACCATACGAACCACACGAACCCCGCCATGACTAGTACCTAAGGTATTTGTCGAACAGCAGAAGCATAGGCCAACCGCTAGTGCAACATCCTGGTTGTCTGCGACGAATCTGGGCACACGATATTTCCTTTTTCGTTAGTCATCCATCCTGAGCTGGGGGTGAGTTGGGGTGAGCTGTAGCTGATTTGTCCCTGAGCTTCCCCTGATTCTTCCTGAGCTGCCGCCGCACAGCCTCAGAGGCCCCTCTTCAGTCCCCCCAGCTAAAGTTTCCTCTCAATAAAAAGCAGATGACGTCTAATCTGTAAGGATAGCTCCTATAGCTCTTAGGCAATAATTCTAATTACGACGTACATGTATCTAAGTGTGCGTGGGATTTCCTGTTGAGATATAGCTATGAGGACCCTATGGCGCCAGCTATAGAGGGCTGTAGTGCGGGGTGCTGTGGCATGGGCCACTACAGTGGCTGAAGCGCTGTAAGCGCTATACCTTTTACGGAAACCCCATAGAATGTACCGAATACGGGCTTACGTCACAGTCCCACAGAATGCACAACAGTCAGACCTGCGTATAAGCATCAAAGATATAATAATAAATTTGGTTTAACGATAGGATTCAGCCCGCCCGAATTTTTTATATGGTAGATAACGATAACCTGTCTTCTACAATAATCGTAAGGATTCATGCTTAGTCACCAGCTATATCGCTCTGTAAGGGTACGGGTTCTAGGGGTTGGGCGCTGTAAAACTGGGTGCTCTAGGGGTTCCCAACAGGCCGGGGGCATGAAAGTGGTAAGGATTAGGGTTATATATGAGAAATTGCCCTAAATGCCCACATTGACATTAACGATAACCTGGCTATAACGGTAGGATTTGCTCCTCCCGACCATATGCTTATGCGCAGGTCTGACTCACACGCCTATATTACAGGCTTTCCTTCCTTTGTAATTAGTCCTTTCTTAAGCAAGCAAAAATTCACGTAGCTAGCTGTATAGTACTATTACAGCACTCGGCTCGCTATCTTACAGTTGAATCGGTCACTGTAAGAGCCCTTGTTTATAGCGCACAGTCCACTGTACGGCCCTTGTTTTGCTTCCCTTAGCACCTTACTAAGCTCTGCTATTGTACTGAAACCTGGCGTGCGTTCTACCCTCCGGACCTGCTTCAGCAACGCACGTTACAACACCGAGTCCGCTATAACACCTCTATAAAAGTACTATATTATAGGCCTGCTAGAGCAGTGCAGCTAACAAATGTAAGACCTGGTTCTTAGCTACGAGCCCATATTTAGTCCCCGTTATGCGATTAGTGCTAAAGTGTAGACTAAACTTTGGAAGACGGGCAAGTTAAGACTTAAATTTGGGACCGCGGTTGGAAACTGCTTAGAGGCTACAGTGCCCCAATGGGCCGAATCGTGGACCACAGTCCCTAATTTTGGCCCAGAATATACCAGTACATGCCTTAGGATGGTACGCAATACCCCAGCTCGGGATTTGGGATGGTACATGGTGCCCCAGCTCGAAATTTGGGACAGCACCAATGGAATGTCCTACAGGATACCAGTACATGTCCTGGGATAGTACGAAATATTGGAAAAAACGAGCGTATCTCGACAAGCCTGCATCGACCCTGTAGCTTGATATGAGCATTTTTCAGGATGCTGACCGCTTAGAGGTGTCGAGGGAGGTTTCGCGACTCGACGTCCTGCTACGATCGTACCAGGAAGCTGTCGAGCGCTGCCGTAAAGGCCCCCTGGCAACGCTCGCGCAGATCGACGAAGATCAATGATGTTTGACTCGGCCCTGGGCGACTGTGATGACGCGTTACAGGAACTCAAGCGTCTCATCGCCAAAATCACGGGCGACAGCGTCGCAAGCCCGGCCTCTATATGCGGTTCTGGCTCTGTCGGGTCGAGGTGGCGGCTCTTGGAAGGGCCAGCAGTCGAATTGCTCCACGCAGACTTCCCTGACCGTACTCAACGTGTAGGCTCCCTGGCTCTCTCCAACCGCTGCTATCGTGGCCAGTTCTGCTAAACAATGTCCAGCTTCTTGACTGCCCGGATAAACGCCGGCCAGAAATTGCTTCTGCACATCTAAAAAATCTCCGAGTTATCTTGGACTAGTCCGCCCGCGTTGCCGCCTAGGATAACAATCAACCTGCTAACCTCGGTCGCCTCATCAAGGCAGGCCAGATGGCTCACCGCGCAGCCAGCTCGGTTGGTGACACACAGCTTGGCGACTTCCTGGACGTTGAGAGGGTCTATCCGAGGCGGCCGAAGAGCATCCAGGACTGGCATGATAAAGCACCGCCCATCCGCGAGGCACCCGAATGGGCGGAGACAAGGCCTGAGGGGAACAACCAGGAAGTACAAGAGCCTATGAGGGAACCCGACCCGACAAGCCGCAATTACAAAGTCCAATCTACCCGCTGATCTGATGTCGAGGAGGATTTCCTCCGCAACAAACCCTTGCGCAGTCAAACTTCACCGCCAGCGACTACTTGACCGCGGAACAGTGTCTCCACAAGGCAATCAGCCGAACGACGTCTCGGAACAAAAATCTCGCCCCAGCTGAAGCTGCAGCTCGCCGTGTGTTACTGCCTCCAAGGACACTGGGACCAAGCTGCCGCGATCATGGACCCCGTCCCCAAGCCCGACATGGCCATGGACCCGAGCACTTCTTATCTCCCGGTTCTTCACGTTCTCGAGGCGAAAACTCTGGCGCACAGACATGACCGGCTAGAAGAGGCGTACGAGGCGTGCAAGACAGTCCTCCGCGGAAAGAAGGACGCGCTGGGAAAACAACACGAAGGGTATTTTGAGTCGCTGTCTATTTACTCTGCCGTGTATCGCAAACAGGGCAATATCATCATGTCAGGGGCCGTCCAGCTCGATATCCCGACTGGTTGGGATCCTCCGCGAGACGTGAGACAGCTGTCGCCGAGGAACTACGTTCTCCGACACAAGGGTGTGCTCGAGGGCGTCTTTCCCTACCTCCAAGCCGGCGGTCCTTCGCCATTGCCGTCTCTTTCCCGGCCGACAATATCAAATAGGCAGGAATCATACCGAACCGACCGTAGGATACGAAGCGTCCCGTACCTACAAACATCGCGTCCTAGAACCAAGTCAACACGGCAGCCGGCCTGGGACTCATCAGACCCGACCCACTACTCGAGCGAGCGCCAACGTTTCGAGACCACGAGAGGCTGCCGTAAAGTCGACGCCGGACCAGCAGCCAGGTCTGAAAACAATGTTGAACGTAAGAAGGGATGCCTTTGGCAAGAAGCGCGTTTGGGAGTATCTGTATCGTGGCTGTTGTCACAACTCTTTCGTATTACCTCTTGTTTTTAGTCACTTAGCTATTTCGTTTTTTTCTTCTTCTCTACAACCTAACCTTGTTTTCTTTTTTTGGTTAGCTTGGTTCTTCGGGAATAAAAGTGCTCGCACGACTCTGCAAGTGGCTTGCTTTGTTCAATTACCTATCTAGGTACATACAACACGCCAACAACTAGAAACAACAGAAGCCCCCTCTTCAGTTTAACCCTGGAACACAAGGCCGGTGGACCACCATTCCAGGTCCGGGTAGGAACGTGAAGCTCGTCGATGTGATTGAGGTGCTCGGGAGTATCAGAAGCGTACACTGCGTCTATCGAGGGAATTGAATCAAGTGCGAAAACTGCACATCTCTCCTCGCAGCCTCTGTAACCAGAGGTGGCCCTCTCTCGCTGACGATGGGAAGAGTCCAGCGCTCCACGAGCTCATCAATCATATCTGGTGGAATGGTTGCCGTCGACCTAAGCCCATCCTTGATAGCGGCCTTCGTGCGCTCTAGGTCGATGTAGAAAATGGGATTGCCCCGGCGAAGGCCCTCGGTGACGACGGTAACTTGTAAGTTCTCAATGGCCACTTCTGAAAGCACCCGCAGCCACGTGATGATCCTCCGTGTTTGCTCCATGTCGTAGGTGGTGTGATTCTCAGAGCAGGGCCGACACTCTTCCATATTGGAGCTCAACTGCAGATTGAACTCGTCCAAGTCTTGTACGCTGCATTGCCCTGGCACCCCGTTTGTCACAGCATAGAATTCGTTGGCGAACAAGTGGACGTATGTTTCTCGAGTGGACATGTCGTCGTACATCCATGCGTTGACCATGTTGACAACCTCTTCCAACGTGAGGCCTAGCTCTGCCGGGACACTTCCGTGCTGCACAATCTCCGGACATAGCCTCTCCGCTTCGGCTAGTAGTCTGGGCTTCCAGAATTTGGCAAGGACGCGCCACTCGGGTGGTGTTTTCACATAGAGCTCCATCATGTCGAGTACTCCCGGCCGTCCTTGGCCACCAAACCACACAAAATGCAGAGAACTTCGGATTTTTCCTGGTAATCTGTAGCTGTGGCAATCCAAACGAGTGATAACAGCACCGAGGTAAAACCACATGAGCGTGATGGCCAACTCAGGAAGGACGGTGGCGACCATGAAAATGGCGGTGTGAGGTTGGTAGAGTAGCCAGATGCGAATTTCGACAGCCGCTGCCCAAACGGCAAATAGGGGTAGTGTGACCAAATAGGCGACGGATTGAAGCCAGTATATGTGGTTGTAGCGGCTCTCTTTCCACCACCTGTCCACAAAGGCCCGGAAAAAGAATGGAAAAACCATCAAGGCGGGCAGGGCCATCAGTGACAACCCAAGTCCCATGGTTACGCGGGCCCCGAGATTCCATGGTTCAATGGATTGGTCATTGCTGCCCTGGCTCTCCAGCTTAGCGGCATGGAGGTCAACGTAGGTCCCAGCCAGGTAAGGGACGGTCGCAATTGGCGTCCAGACATACTCGATGATGTTACGATGCCGCTTCGTGTGTTTGACGCCACTTACTACCATGGCTTGTTTGACCATTGCCATTGATACGCAATATAGCCCCATGTCGGACCAGCAAAAGTATGGGTTGAACAACAGGCCCCAGTCACGGGGATCTTCCCTTTTAGATATGGAAATCACCAAGATTCCCAGCGATATGCGGACTGTTCCCTCGGCATTAGCAAAGCGATTGCTAGCGGTGGTCGAATAAAGAAACTTACAGGCGGCCAGCTGATACCACTTGCTGACTTTGAAGTGAACAGTGCCCACTCCATATCCGATCTTGAAATCGTAACGCCAAACCACAATCATAGCAAGTATGAAGAGAGAGTAGAATATCAATAGCACGATAGCAAGGGCCACAGCGCCCTCAAACGAGTGCACCTGCATCCCGGGCATCTCGTATCACTGAGTGGATGGGGCGAATCTTGGGGGGCTGTGACGTTGCTTCGTCTGTCGGGTCGGCCGTCAGAATTGAGGAGAAAGGCTCCGTTTTGCTCAGGCGTGGTCATTGAGATATTAAGCTAATCCCGACCAAGTGAGAGGACCGCCACGCGACCACTTTTGTCTAATTTGCTCGACCGTGGCGCTGTCCATTGCCATCTAAAATTGCTGAACACGGGGCAAACCGGCGCTAGCGTGCAGAGGTCAAGCCACGCCGGTCAAAAATCGTTAGGTCCTGTTGTGCAGCTCGCCTGAACGCGCGCCACAGAAATCAGCGCGTCCAGCCCCTCATGTTTTTTTTTTGATGTTTTTTTTTGATGTTTTTTTCTTTTTCAGAGAGAGCACTGGAAAGCACGATGCATTGAGAGAAATCCCGATATACTTCGGAGCGCAACATGACGAAGCTCCAACAAGGCAGATATGAGTGTTGTAGTTCAGCTTACTTACCTGAGCGATCATCGCCGACCGTAGCCAAGATAGCAATTGCAGCTGCTCCAGTATCAGCCATCTCCAGACTAAGGTCATGGAGGATGCCCGTTGAGCTGGTGCAATACCAGCAGAGGTGCCTTCTTCCGCTTATCACTTTAGAATTCAATGTCCGAAAAGGCACCAGCCGCGCAGCATTACAGATATGTCGCAGAAACAACGATATCTGGTTGGATAGCCCGCTCGTAATGAGTCCACCGCAAACGCCACTCATGCGAGCCTCCGGATGTTCTCAAGCCGCGCATCAAGGAACCGGCAGCCCAACCCAGGCAGTACCCCTTTTCTACATTTGCCCCTCCTACATCAGTTACATGGCTTGAACTCATTCCAAGAGCCGACTTGCATCTCTGACCCCTCGAGACATGGAATATCCGGCAACAATAATGGAGAACTCACAGTCCTGTCTTCTCTTAGGGTGTGATCGTTTGCCCTCGGGTGGCGGCTCAGAAGGCTTTCGGGGCTGAAGGCTGAGGGCGGCGGCGCTCGGGTGAGAAATGACCATTTCCGAGGCATCTAAGCGGCCCTGAACTGGGCAGCTCCACAGTGGCAGTCTGACCAATAGGATCGCGTGCATCTTGCTGGGTTCCGAGAGTCGCGTTTAGGACATCAAGTGGTCCGGAGAAGCGCCTCGGAGGAGAAATTTGTGGCGTCTTCGACACCTGCACAGCGCCAAGATGTACCACACAGCAGCAAACATCGCTATCGTCATCACCAAGACCACTGAAAACGATGCTCTCGCCAACAACATCCACACCAGGAAAAAGCAGCCACCGCAAAGCCGGGGCTCGGATCACTCTAATTCTTTGATCTATGTGTTTGCCTCTTTTTATTGAAAAAATCGCTTCGGAAAGCAGTGCAAGCCTGTGAGTCGATTGAGGCAGTCGTTCGGCCAAGGGTGCAGAAACGACCAGTCCTTGGATTTGGCATTTGGAGGAGAGGGCTGAACCCACCCCCGAGGCTGGAGTTTGCTGTTCAGGACGGTCCCAGCGTCCAACTGAAATGGGGCGAACCGAGACCTTAGTTCGGCAGGAAGGCTGAAATTTTCTGACCCCAACGCCAGATGCTATCTGGCACGGCCCCTTGGCGAAGAGCGAGAAATATCCTGGATCACCGAATTCCCAACCTTCAACATCCAACTTTAGCAGGAAAACCCCTTCAGGGTCTGATCCACTCGCGAACAGGACAGCTGGTTCGCAATAGGTCCGTCCGTATGGGGTGCGATGCAAGTAGCAATGAGCTGCCTAGAGCTAACCCTTCAAAGACAACATAGGTTACTGCTCAGGTACAATACAGCAATCTGAGCCAGTTACGCTGCCAAAAGACATGGCGAAACGAGGCAATGACTTTATAACGGGGTGCTAAGCGCTGCCCACCCAACCAATGGTAAAGCAGCTCACGAGGTGGCTGAGCAGCAGCGCTGCACTCTGGATTCGGTGGAATTGATGGGGGTTGCAACTGCTTGATTGAATTGCTTGTTGTATGGCTTTCTGGCTTTGCCAGAGAGCCCGTATTATAGTTGGGAATGGTGGTAAAGTGTGTGGCAATTGTGGCCCACACCAACTGAACCGACTCTGTCAGTTCAGCTCCCCTAAGCTCCTTTCAGCTCGGATGCCCACACCAGAGTTCAGCTCAGCTGAGCTCCATTCAGACCTGTTACCCACACCTCTATGGTGTTCTGGCCTCTGGCCAGAAACCCCTTCTTTCTGACATCCACCTCTTCTGGCTGGGGCTAGTAATAAAAACATTGAACTTGTTTTCAATGGATGCAGCACTCTGTACATGCTTCATTTTCCAACGTGGCCGAATAGACCAGGAGCAGAGCAAGTGCGGTTGGTTGCGGTGTAGGGCCGCCTTTAACACGGCTGTCCTGTGTATCTACGGGACGAGAACGGCCAGACGGCAAAAGATGTTGCGATTACAAACGGAATAACTGACGGGTCTGAGGAGATTGTGAAGTTCGAAACTGGATTGCGGACCTCTTGTCCTATGCGAGCAGCTAGAAGAGCCCGCGCAGCAGGCCTAGGGAGCAAAATTGGTGGTCTTGGGAGTCGCTCTGGTGGTCGGAAAAGGCGATGGGTATGCCCCAGAAGGTATTGAACTTGTCTCGGGAGATGACGCCCCGGAAGGCGTGTAGGATGTCGTCCGGGTAGGTGAGCGTTCGGGCAGTGAACTGGCGGATGTGGTCGGTTACGCGGCGCAGGTCGGTGGCGGTCGGCGAGGACCACAAACCGTCGATGCGGTTGGTGCGGCTGAAGTCGTCGCCGGGTAGAGGAATATCGGCGGGGAGCCATCCTGCTGTTGTTGTTTGTGTACATTGGCCGTCTCGTTCACGTTCACCGTCCTTGGCTTCGCCCTGCATCGCTTCGGGCTGCTGCAGTGACTCACAATACATCATTTTCGCACAGGCGAAATAGATTTGGAGTTTGGTGAAGAAGAGGATCCTCTGGGAGAGGGCGGCCTCTTGGTACGTCCAGCCCCGAGCTTGCCAGGCAGAGTCCTTGATGGCTAGGTGGAGTGGTTTGAGGGTAGACAAAAGAACGTGTCCGTCCGGGGTGGAAGCCATTGGCTGCGGCGGCCTCGGCTCGTTGCCGACACCAGAGAGACCAAACGATGAGTTGGAGCCAAAGCAAGCGACAAATAGTGGCGTAAGCGCCGTTGTACACCTGGCCCATGTGCCGGATCTCGTGGGCTCTCACGGAGTGGTCTTCCTGGGCGATGCAGTATTTATCAACCCGGAGGTAGCGCTTCTGACAGTGCATACTGCGGCGCAGCCTTCCGGAAATGGTTCTTAGGATGAGCAAGCCTGAGCAAATCCTGAGCCGGCTCTGAGCCGGGGTGAGCAACGTCACGTGGGCGAGGTACGAAAACGGAAATTTTGTGTGCCCAGATTCGTCGCATAAAACAGTGGTATCTGGTATACATGGGCCACGCACGCAGCACAGTTAGATTCTGGAACAACCCACTCTGATTATCACAGAATCTCAAGGTTGGAATGTAGCCATGTTGTGGCGGCTTTGTAAGTTACGTCTGGCGAGAAGTTCCGGCATGTTTGCAAACGTGCACTCAGGAACTCACTTACTAAGCAGACATTGTCCGGGGATAGGATCACTAACGTGCGTGATAAGCGAGCGCAACAGACAAGCGAGCGCAACACTTTCCACTTCCCCACCACAACTATCCTCAATTACACAACCATAATACTAGGAAATAACTATAACTAAATCGGAAACAGATGAATCAGACAATTCTGCAGCCTCCTTGTACGTACGTGCATTATAGCCAGGCTTGCCGCACACTCCACAGCACCGAATCTTCGTACGAGACCCCCCTGTACCACTACCATTTTGTCGTATTTCCTGGACCAACTGCTTACCTATAGCCTTCTGATCCAGTAGATCCTGTGCCTCTTGTACAGTAAGTGACCCTCCAAGCCGCATACGTGTTTTTTTGGCTCTCCGTCGCTTACTAAGCCCCTTATTGGCCTTTCGTAGTGCTGAGACCTCCGTACGTAGAAGAGCTACCTCGTATATAATAACCATTATACCTTTAGCTAGTCGATCCATAGTAGTTAGTATTAAGGTTGGAGAGCTGCCTTAATGGTTGGAAATTTGAGTTTTGATAAATACTGACTGCGAGGTAGCCTCTTGAGGGTTGTGTAGCGTTTGGGAGACCCAAGGTAGTACTATACGTAGGCTTAAGGCTAGGGGTATTGGGGTTCGAATGCGGATATTTAGTTTAGATATTACTTTTTCTGGGTTATACGGTATAAGGCCGGCTCCGGTAAAACCCCCCTGGATATTTTTTTCTGTAATCGAAGCAAAAAACGCTTTTCTAAACGCATAGAGAAATTTTAACTTACTAATATATATAATGTTTATCCGCATCAACTGCTTAATTTGGCGGCTATACGCCTTCTTTAACGGCCCAAAACAATTAATATTTAATGGCTGAAGTAGGTGCGAGGAGTGCGGAGGTATATAGAGTGTAATAATGTTGTACTCCTGGTAGTAGGTTTCGAATTTTTTAAAGTAGTAGCTATCGTAGCCGTTAAGGATAAGTAGCCGATATTTGCCCTTCGTACGAGATACTATATAAAAATCGAAATACCGAATCCAATTCATACCTTTCTTATTAATAATCTACTCGTTATCAATTATTACAATACGCTAGGAGGCCGGAAGGTTGCACTTTTAATACCAATTAGCGAGGTGGTACTGCCTAGTTAAGATAATAAATGGCGGGATAGCCCAACCCAAAGCGTTTACCCCTTAAATAACTATTGCTTACTTTCGATTTCCAGGCTGGGCCTATTTGGCCCTATTGCAGTCGTTAAAGGTAGTAACTACTATAGCGGCGATAATAATGCCTATTATAAAGCCAGTTTCGTTAAAATTATACGAATCGTCGTTAAGGATACTATATTTAACTTTAATATTATGTACAAGGGCAAACCACTTGCGAATAATTATTAAATTTTCGTATTTAGCCCTCTAGTAGTTGTATTTACGCGTAAAACGTATTTAAAGTTCTAGCTGGCGTTTAATAAAGTTGTAAGCCTATTATACGCTAATAGGGGGCGCGTCGCGTTCGCGTAGTAATTAGTTAGCCATATCTTCTACGTACGAAAACTAGGGATGAAATACGCGTATATATAGCTTAATTATATATTGAATAATTGTTTTCTCTTCTAAATCCGTAAGTTTGCGTAAGTTAGCTGGAATATCGCGTCGCGTAGGCTAACCAGCGCGCCGGTAGAAGAGAGTTATATAATTAATATCGTAAATCTTAGCTGCCTTACGTAAGCTTAGATTTTTATCGTCTTAGAGAGTTTGGAGGGCCAGAAGTAATCGTGCTTCGTTTAAACGTACTGTCATATTGGGTTGTGGAGAAAATAAGGGTTGAATGTGGAAATGGTGCAACGCGTGAAAAGTGTTGCGCTCGCTTGTCTGTTGCGCTCGCTTATCATGCACGTTACCCCATTCACCATCCCATGTCTAGCCTAGCTTTGCGACCCTGTAGACTAGAGTCACCGCAATTCTTCTGGCCCAATTGCCGTCGTGCATTTCCACCTCCTTGTTCTCACGGAAACCGAGCCCTTCAACCTGATTGGTCACATGCGGGTCTTGGGCAAGCTTTACTGAGTTGAGATCGCCCTTGGCAACTCACATCCAATCAGCGCTTTCCATCATCCCCCCTTTCCGTTCGGTTGATTCAGCTCCCAGGTCAAGGGGGGGACGGAAAGATCAAGGATCTCTCCCCGCATTAAACATGTGGCTCTCATTGAAGAGCAACCGTCGAGCTCTAAACTGCCAGCTCTCAACTCACTCGTAACATACCATGGCGTACTTTCCATCTTTTCAAGAAACCTCACCCCGGGTCCTGGCCTTCACAGGAGTCTCCGTTGTGGTTCTTTGGCTCGTCGGTCGGGTCGTGTACAACCTCTTCTTCCACCCGCTCGCCCATGTCCCCGGTCCATTCTTTGCTCGTATTTCCGAGCTCTATCGCTTCTACCACAACTTTGTCGCTGGAAATGGCGCCTTGTACCTCCAGTTTGAGAAATTGCGCGACCAGTATGGGCCCGTCATCCGCATCGCACCCGACGAGGTGCTCCTTGCCGAGTCGGAGCACTACGACAAAATCTACTCCATGACGTCCAAACACCACAAAGACCCAGCGTTCTACACTCTGGTTGGCGCGCCGTGGACGGTGTTCAGCACTATTGGTAACGAGGAACACCGACATCGTCGAGCCACGCTTAACCCCTTCTTTTCACGTCGTGCAGTCCTCGCGCAAGAAGATGTCGTGCAAGCCAAGGTTGGCAAACTTTGCGATCGTATTGCCGCGGACTCGGCTCGTGGTGTGCCCACCGACTTTGGCACCGGCACACGCGCTCTGGCCGTTGATGTGGTGACGGAATACGCCTTTGGGCCCGAGAACTGTTTTCGCTCGCTTGATGAACCGGATTTCGGAGAGTGGTTCAACCTGCTGATGCGTGGCGTGACCCCCATGATTTACTTTCTAAGGGTGTTTCGATTCCTTCAACGTCCCATGCAGGATATGCCATACTGGTTGGCGAAGCGCATGAATCCGCTTGTCGTCGGTCTTTTGGGTGCCAAGCAGGTTTGTTCCCCCCCTTTCGTCGTGGCTTACATGTATCCGATACTCACCGTCCGACTAGAAAGCCGAAAGTCAAATCAGAAAAGTCATGAAGGAAGTTGACGCCGGCATCATCCCTTCTCGACCCACCATCTTCCACACCATCATCAGTCCCTCGGGGGCAGAGGAGGACTACCAGCCACCACCGGTAGAACACATGGTCGACGAGGCATATGGCCTAACGGGCGCGGCATCAGACACGGCGGGAAACGTAATGTGCGTCTGCACATTCCACGTCCTACAGAATCCAGAAATCCGTTCCAAACTACTCGCTGAACTGGCCGATGCATTTAGGGGTAGTAATCCCACCGCACAGCTCGATTACCAAACCCTGGAACATCTTCCGTACCTCACGGCTGTTATCAAGGAGGGGCTTCGAATGGCTTATGGGGTGATCCATCCGTTACCGCGCGTGGTGGCGGAAGATGGCGTGGTGTTTGACGGGTTTCACATTCCGAGGGGTGTAAGTGCCTACCTTACCTCTTCCATCCCAGTCACTGGGTTTTCAATCTCGATTCATGTTGTTATGTTTCGCCTCTGACCACCTACGTTATAGTCAGTAATCTCCATGTCAAACTACCTAATGCACCGCGACCCCAAGGCATTCCCCCACCCCGACACATTCGACCCCGAGCGCTGGCGGGGAGATGCAAACCTGGTGCGACATCGCGAAAAATTCCTGGCGCCCTTCTCACGCGGAAGTCGAACGTGTCTCGGTCAGCCCCTGGCCATGTGTGAGATATACGTCACGGTTGGGACGCTGTTCTTCCGATTTGGCAAACGGCTGAGAGCTTTTGACGTGGGGGTGGAGGATCTGGTTTATGAGGATTACTTCATCCCTTTTCATCCGGTGACGGCGAGAAAGTTTCGTGTTTTGAGCGATTGAGTTCTTTCTCGGCGTTGGGGTTCACAGAGCCGTTGGTGGGGTAGGGACATAAAAAAGTCTATCAATAGACATGTCAACATTCCACTACGTGACTCCACACTCCCAGGTTGGCGAGATATCTGTGAGATATGCCAAGGTCCAGTACCGGCCGAGTTTTCTGGATCGCTACGGCAATGTTGCGTTGAAGTCAATGCCAAGATGAGTAGAATGCAAGTTCACAATATCAATGAATCCGATTGGCTGCGAATTGCGAAACGTGCAGATATGGGTCGCGCAAATGACACTGTAATCTATGTTTTATGGGTATTGAGCACTCGTGCGACATTAACCCCGTGTGGCCTAGCAGGATTACCTCGGGAGATGCGGGGAGTGAACCAGGCTAACTTGACCGCTGCTACTTGTGTTTCCCGTCCCCGAGAGGCGGCGTGCCATTTTCCGGCTCGATCGGTTCAGCGATGACTACCGACAGACAGGTGCAATTCTTGTCACAGTCACAGCCATGTCGGTACCATACAAAAACAGCCGTTGTCGCCTGGCAGACGTTGACGAATCCCTTTCTCCCAATTCTCCCCGAGCGTGCTCGTCACCATGGCTGTTCTTTCCCTCCGCCACCTCAAGGCGCTAGTTCTGGCAGGTGCAAGCCAGTTGCCATTGGCCACTGCGCAGACGGTCGTTTCAGACAACGGGGTCGTTCTTGCGGCCAGCCCGATCACCGTTGTGCCTGCTGCTGAACTGGTCAATGTACCGTCGTTGGTTGGGCCGGTAGAGCCAGCTTTTGCGACACAGCTGACTGATGCTGTTCTGGCAAATCTCACCGCCCATGCTCTCACTGGGGTGGAGCTATTCAGATTTGGCGATGGACCTGCAAGGGGCAAGCGCGTCAGGCGCGATGGGACCGGACCGGTCTGCAAAACTTTTCCCGGCGACTCCGACTACCCGTCCCGTCCAATCTGGGCTATCTTCGACCTGCTCACCGGCGGCGCCTTGATCAAGACAGTACCCATCGGCGCGGTGTGCTATCCCAACCACGATGCTTTCAACCCCGAGAAATGCCAAGCCCTGATTGCAGGTTGGGCCACTTCGGAAATACAGTGGGTTTTCTTCGTTTCAGCGTCGTTGGCGAGTATACTGATTATCTTGTAGCGCCGCAGACCCAACCTCGATTATGTCGCCCGTTTTCTCCGGGGACACATGCGTACCGCACTATGGCAACACCACGGGCGCAGCCTGTACGCAAGGCGGCTTCCCCAATTACGCCGTCAACGTGTCTACCGTTGCTCAGGTTCAGTTGGCCGTGAACTTTGCGAGAAATACCGGTCTCCGTCTTGTCGTCAAGAACACCGGCCACGACTTTCTCGGGAAGTCAACGGGTGCCGGCGCACTGGCGATTTGGACCCACAACCTCAAGAGCGTTAGCTACATCCCCGAATTCCGGTCAGCATTCTATACCGGTCCGGCCCTGAAACTTGGTGCTGGCGTGCAAGTCGGGGAGCTCTTCGCCGCGGCGGATCGGTACAATGTGACGGCCACAGGTGGCGAGTGCAAGGGTGTAGGCGTTTCTGGAGGCTATATTGCTGGTGGGGGTCATTCACCCCTGAGTCCCAAATATGGACTTGGGTCTGATTCCGTTCTCAGTGCTGACATCGTTCTCCCCAACGGCAGGTTCGCCACTGTGACAGAGGCGAGTGACCCCGACCTGTTCTGGGCTCTCCGCGGCGGTGGTGGCGCAACTTTTGGTGTTGTCACCTCTGTGACAGTTAAGGTTTACCCGCGCATGACCTTTTCAGGTGCCACGTTCACCGTGGTCAGCGGCCCCGACACGCCCGTTAACGACACCGTCTTTTGGAACGCCATGTATGCCTACTGGCGTCAACATCCCCAGCTCGCCGAGAAGGGTAGCTACGCCTACAGCCAGATTTTCCCGCGCGGCCCACCAGGTTCCGGCTACCAGTGGACCATGCTACCCTGGCTGATGCCCGGTATGGCTCTCTCTGACTTCAAGGCAATGCTGGCACCTCTGCTGTCCCAATGGGCCGATCTCGGCCTGGTCGTAAAGCCCGACTACTTCGAATACGACAACTTCCTCCAGGTGTGGACCTCCCACTTCCCAACCGAGACAGTCGCGAATTCCAACCTACGCGTCGGCTCTCGCTTGTTTCCCAAACAAAACTGGTCGAACAGCACAACCATGGAAGCCATGCTTGACGCTGTTAAGAGTGTCATCCTCGAGGGTTCCGCCCTCATCCAGTACACCATGAACCCCGCGCAGCCTCCCAACACCGCCCCGAGCGCGGCCAATTCCCACTGGCGCGATGCTGTATGGTTCACCATTATTGGCACCACCTGGGGCCCCGGCCCGGGCTCTCCCCCCGTCGCAGTAGACGAATCAGCCAACCGGAAACTGACAGAGAACTGGATGGCGAGGCTCAAGCCATTTGCGCCTGGGGCTTACGGAAACGAGGCCGACGTCATGGAGAAGGATTTTGGGGCGGCATTCTGGGGAGCGAATTATCCTCGATTATTGCAGATCAAGAGGAGAGTGGACCCGGAAGATGTGTTTTGGGCGCCGACGGCAGTGGGGTCGGAAAGGTGGAAGGTGCAAGGTCAGCCTGCGTGGTTGCCGTTGCAGACGGGGAAGCTGTGCCGGGTTTGAGTGCCCAAGGGACTGAAAGTTTTTTTTTTTCATGTTTTGTCGTGGAAAATACAAACGACAATGTTAAAAGAGTGTCTTATAATTGCCAGTCAGCTTGATCAAAGTTCGGACTGGAGCTGATCCACTACATACTCCCTTCCCATGTCTAGATACAACATTCTGATGCATATATATATACACGACATGCCCAGATCTAATATCCTGAAATTTTAAGTTGATTTCCGACCTAAGATGCCGCTGGCGTATGCTGCAAGCTCGACCTCGCTGATGTTGGCTCGTGGATACTCGTCAGCTCATAATCGTTGATCTGGGGTTCCACATCGCTCCCGTTAAAATTGAGCAGATATACACCCGTGAATATGGTGAGAAACCCGCTGAGAAGTGACGCAGACTTGACCTCGTCGGTAACGTTGAATCCCTGAAACAACAGGAACGAAGCCGTGAGGACTGCCGTCGTGAAAGTGACGTAGTAAATCGGGCTTACGCTGCACACATCGTTAGTAACCCGCGTCTACTCTCGCCACTGCTTGAACTTACATGGACTGGGGAAACGTGTTCAACGCCTTGTTGAAGTAGTTCATCTGCACCACGATACAACCCAGCGCCACAATCCCGAATATCCACGTCGCAGCGTGTCGAAACTGGTTATCCCCTTCGACCGTAAGCTTTACGGCAATGCCAAACGCCTTCAACGCCATGACCGACACCGCCCCTGTTCCCGCACAAATCGACAAGTACCAAATTGGGTTCTTCTCTCCATACCGAGGACATATCAAATAGATGGTCCCCACGCAATGCAATCCGGTCAACCCACAAAACGCCATAAACCCGGGATGCGCCGCAAGTTCCAACATCTCGACTACAGAACTGACCTCCCTATCCGGCGGTGCGTTTGCCACAATCAACACGGACCCGACGAGACACAACGCACAGCCCAATTTCCCCACCACATTCAGTCGTTCCTTGAGAAAATACGCACCCAAAACCGTTCCTGTAAGAACACTCAGTGCGCCCAGCGGAGTTACCAGTACGGCCGGAGCAAAAGTATAGGCCGCAAAATTAAACAGCTCCCCCAAAACTTGTAATGTCATGCCCCCCCACCAGGTTGGGTTTCGGAGATATTCATGTCCGGTTCCGCGAAAATTATGTCGCGCAGCGGCATCTTGAAGACCGAGTTTTATAATCACATAGGAAGAGCCGATGGCGAAGGACGAGCAGAGTGCGAGAATGAGTCCTATGGGGCGGGTGTCTGTCATTTTTTTCCTCTCTTTTTTTCCTTTTACTCGGGGTTGGTGTAGACGGGATGGGTGGTGGATGGGAGCTTTGATGAGTTTGATGAGTTGGTGACGTGTCGCGCAGTGGCACGGGCAGTTAAAGCGTGTCAAGACTTGGAAGGAAGGATAAAATGATGTGAGAGCGGCACAGCTGGCGGTCACGGGCGGCAGAATTAATTCGTGGTTCACGGTGCAAATGTAACAGCAAAATACCTAGAATTGTCTCGGGAATATAAGGGTGTTTTGAACATGGAAGCACTCTTCGGGTGTGGGTTTTGCTAGTGTTTTTTTTTTTTTTAATTCAGCAGATAACCCAAATAGACCACTACGTCTGGTGCTAGTCTTTGGCAGGGTTGACAATCCCATCTTTCCTAGGGAAGTGACGACAAAGCAGCTGGGTTGAATACGAAATAAATACAATATCATAGAACAGACTGTTTCGACTCTCTCCTACAGACTGCAGTCTGATCTGTCATTGGACATCTTGGCCAGCCGACTGGACGCGTGCACCCCCAGATAGATCCTCCCCTACCGCGTAATAGTACTTGGCGTAGCCGGCGTAGCCGGCGCCGTAGGACACGGCAGGAATCTCGAGATGCCCCATCCCGTAATGCATTGCCAGCACGGCGACATGGTCGGACAAACTGTCTTTGTTGTTTTGATCAGTGTGAGCTGGCTACAGCCACATGGGACTGTCACGACAACTGATTCCCTATGGCTTAGCATATCCCAATCAGTAATACCTGCTGTGGCTCATGGTAATACTCACCATCCGAGGTACAGGGTCGCAGGGTTGCAGGGCATGGAATGTCACAGCCCGTGGTCGCGTGCCATGTCGCGGTTGCAGTGCTCGTGCAGTTGGGGGGAGGTATTGGGGTTACGGGCGTGGGAAGTGTCGTTGCCAGAGGGCGAAAAGAGTCTTCATGTTGTGCACTAGCAGTTATACCTGTTGGCCTGGAAGAAAGTTAGTCACAAACGGATATCAAAGCGAGGAGGAGTTTACCACTGTGATAAACACACGAGCACCAAGTAAATAAATGGCTGGACTTTTGGTGTGACTGGCATCTTCATGGCGTTTCAAAGATCTGAAGTCAGAGTTATCAACTTGGTGGATGGGAGAGTGGAGAAGACAATGGTGGGAGCCAACAACAGGACTTTTATTCATATACATCCGAGTTAGGTATTTGACCGAACACGTAGGGATCTTCAACACTAGTTATTAAACCACTATCAATCCTGACCGAGAAACATTGCAATTGGCGCCGGCATTACCAACAAATCAACGAATTAGGCTGAGAAATTTGCAGTGGCATATGGATGTCGCTAGCATGCACATCTTCGGAGCTGAACATGCATGTACCCGGTTAAATCTCCAATCGTGCGGTCTGTGGATGATTGGCATTTGGCATATCATTTTATTCTGGAGTCTGGTTGATTATTTCCATGTATGGCTCACCAGTCAACAAAATAGTCAATCCCATCCAACAGTGCACTTCCCCCAGCGCCAGAGTGGCCTTGGCCCGGATACTCTTTGAGAACCACATCTCTCACCCGCCCGCTAGCCTTGATCCGATCATATAGTTCATGACTATACTCCCCCATTTTCTGCGATTGCCAAAAGTTTTTTCTTGTCTGAAAATCCGCTTCGGTTTCGGTTCGTCTCCGACTAGGAAACTGTTCCGCACCTCCATAGCCGATAAATACCGCCGGACCCGTCATGTTGGTGCCGTTGGAGACACCCAGTTCGCCGGGGAGATCTATACCGTTTCCGATCCGTCGCGTGATATCGTTGAGATAACTTCCATTATTCAAGCTAAGTGCTGGACTGGCAATGATATACGTGTCGAACATGTCGGGATCAGTGATAAGTGAATAGATGGCAAAGAGACCGCCTCCAGAATGGCCGTATAGAGCATCACGCGTGAGTTTCACACCAGGAAACACGGTGCGATGAACCCACGGGCGGAGAGAGCGGTTGACGAAACTCATGAAATCATCCGCACCATAGGGCATGGGTTCGCGAAGCGGGATACGAGGTGTGTAGTCGATTCGGCGTTGTATCAAAGCGTAGACCGAGTCGGTCAGGGCATAGCCAACGTTGACAACAATGCTGTCAGGTTGCTTTGAGTCGACGGGTTTTCTGCGTTTGAAACCTTCGGCGGCGGTTAGGCCGAGAGCGTTGCCGTCGAGGACATACATGGTCAGAGCGGTCTTATTAGTCACATTGGGCGAGGATCCCCATTCGAATGGGTAGGAGATGGAAATTTGATAGGTTTGGTTGAAAGAGGGATTGGTGGCGTTGTAAAACAGCACATTTGGGAGGATGGCCGTGGGGAGAGAAGGGTACGGCGTGAATGACCAAGCCGACGGTGAAGAGGCCATCTTGTTTTTGAAGCTGTTGTTGTCAAGTGGTATACCAATTTTACGAGCTAGATCTACAGATACAGAAACATTTTATATCTCGGAAAAAAACATGAACGCAACGCAATCACGTACCGGTCTTGAGTGCGGATATCCAACATCAATTTCATAGAATAGCAGGTCCGATATAATGTACCCCGCTCTGATTATTCAGTACCATGTCGCCACTGACCAGGCTCGGCACATTTGCAACCGAATCCGCAGTTGCGTCAATCTGTCATAGCAAAGGTCTTACATGCATTTTTCTGTACAATTTGAACCCAGCGCACATCATCCACGATAGCGACAAGCGAATACGCTCCCGCAGGCACAAACCGACAGGACCTTACTGCCGCTTGGCCATTGTGACATCCCATCGATTCTTCTTCAACCTCAGCTCTTCCCGAGAAAAGTAGGTGAACCAACTTTCCGGCAAGACATTCTCTCCGATCGAAAGCTGTAGGTCATGGCCCCAGTAAGGTCGCATCTCTCTCCATTTGCGTCGAACCGCCCCGTCGACACCACCGACGACAGCTTCGCCATAGGCATCCGCTGTGATGGCACCCTTGGCCATGACGTTAGCTTGGCTCTGCACTTCGCCGGGAACGATAGCGAGGGAGTCAATGTGAGCTGTGGCCGGGTCATCCTCAAGTTCCCGTGCCAATGCAGTGCTGAAAGCGTAGTTAAAGGCTTTCGTGGAGCAGTACATGACCAGCCACGGCAATCCGACACGTCCCGCCGATGACAAATTGAGAATCAACGACCGCTCATCATTTTGCCGTCCCTTGGAAAGAAGCGGCAGCACTAGGTTGGTCAAACGGGCCATGAAACGCGCATTCATATCGATCTGACCATCGATATCCGCCATGCTGAAAGTGCTCAAGGGACGCAGCGGCGGGTCTGCGATTGGGAAACCTCCAACGTTGTTGACGAGGATGGAGACAGGGAGATCCGAGATGGACGCGACAGCTTCCGAGAGCTGTTCGGGCGTGGAAGTGCGCGCATTGACGACTAAGGTGCGCACGCGATGGGAATCGAGTTTTTTAGCTGCGGAGGCCAGTTCATCGGGGAGATGTCCTAGGAGAATCACACCGAACCCTTGACGGACGAGGGCGCGAGCGATACCGAAACCAATGCCGGCGCTGCCTCCGGTGATGAGCGCGTAGCTGTCGGTCCCAGCCCGCTTGTATGCGGCGAGGTTGTTGGTAGAGCGTCTCCAAAAGTGGAATGAAATGAAGTTTGCCGTCCAAAGCAGGAGACGGAGCGAGACAAGGGCTCCGATGGCGGCGAGGCTAGTGGTCAACACTTGGTAGGCCATTTTGAACCTCGGAAGCGATGGCGAACCTGGTGCCCGCAATCCGCAATGTGGCTGGAACGGTCAAGTGTTTTGTTTGGGGGTTGTTGCCGGAGATAAAACGGCTCTGCGTGGGTGGAGAAGCGGGGTCACTGATTGGATACCCCAATTGGCACCAACGGCATTTGGTTTAGTTCATGGCAGCGTTGCATTCAATCCGTGGGCGGGGATATGCACTCAGGACGTTGAGATTCGCTGTACCGGGGAGCGATGCAGAGCCATCTTCATTGGAAGAATTTTATTTTATTTTTTGAAGCGGGGGAGAGTCATGAGAAGCAAAGTGATAGCAGACAGTGCTAATCATGGATGGCCTAAATATCTCAGGTATCTTCCAGCAGAGCCAGTGGAGATTCACAAAGGGGTACAAATAAATCATTACCTCCATGTGTTAGTTGCACAACTCTATCTCAAGCAGCAGATAAAGGCAAGATCTAAACCTTGAGCCAGTGCCAAACTTGGCCCCCATTATGTAAATGTAGAAATTGTGCGAAGGGTGCAAAGTGCTTATCTTGGCAACTAATGACATTTCTGTCAACCTCCGATTCGCTGGAGGGATAGCTAACATTTGGGCAGAGACTGTGCACAGCAGGGTAGAGTCTTGTTTGACGTGGAACCAAGGCAGGCTGAGATGCAATCCTGAGGACAAGACTTAGATTGAACAGACTTGTCCTCGGGAAGCACAGGCAAAGCCCTAGAATGTCCCAAAAGAGCCGTTTCAAAGTGTGCCGGATGCAGTAGCCCGCTTACGACCATGGAGTGACAAAGAACTGGAAACAACAGCCAAAGTTCTCTAGTGAACAAATTTCCCGAAACATTCCTCATTTCGAATCTTCCAGGCCGGAAAATTGCTGCCATCCCTTGATAAAGCCAGAATGAACTTGAAACTGGATAGGTAGACAAATTTGGGAAGCAGTTCAGAGTCGCCATGGTCTCCCAAGCACGGAACCTAGTTGTGCGGGATCCAAAATACTTGGATCCTCTCTCGAATCCCTATGGCGTCGACCAGCCACCTTACACTGAGCCGTTCCCTGGCTACTACCCAGAGGACTACCCAGAAAACTACCTTAACAGCCCCTGGGACAGCGACCGCCCATCAGACAGCGACTATGTTCCGTCGGACAGTCGGGGCGGTCCACCGAGAAATCAGGGGTTTCCCAGTCACGACACTTTTCCCAGTCGCGAAAGCTCTTCCAGTGGCGAAGCCTCTCCCTACAGCGACATCTCACAATACAGCGACGATCCAGTCGATGCTTTCCCACCCGAATACGATTCAGAACCCGTTCAGGCTTTGGTGAAACTGGATATCCAGGCCGAGCAAAGAACCCAACCCACGCGCATTTACATACACAATAACGCGAAACTGACGGACCGACGAGTGCGCATTCACCTTGGTCGGCATGGGCCCTACTTGGGAAGGATGCCGTTTCCGCAAGATCAACCGCTGCACGTCTACAACCTCGGTCGCGTGGGCGAGGGAGAACTGGCTTGGCGACTATGGCACATGAGTCAATGGGTGCTACGAATCCGCTGGGTGAGCAGGGTGGTTTCTGGCATTCTTTGGGCTATGAATGTCCTCGGGGCGATTCTAGCCAGTCCCATCACCTCGGTGGTCGGTGTTGTGGGCATATATTGGATCGGGGTTCAACTTTTCATCCTCCCACCGAGTCCTAGTCCAGGAACCAGTCTCAGTCTCAGTGCCGGCTCCAGCCGCAGACCCGGACTTGGTGGTCGTGCAGAAATCGCATACAAAATGGAACCACCCTCGGTCACGTTTCAGCTCCAACCGCTGGAGCCCGACCCCATTGGGACGTATCTAGATTTGAACCGCGAATATTCCAGTCTGGGATTCAAAGTGTTTGAGCAGCCGGGAAGCTCATACGCAACGGTCATTGAGACGGCATACCAACAGGCCGAGTCATCCTGCCAAAAAGCGCTAAAAGGTCTCGGCGTCGCCAAACGGGGCAGCGGTGGTTACAAACAGGACACGCAAGAGTTTGGCAAGAAAATCCGACAAAACTGCAACGCCATCAAGGAAAACGGCGCCGAGATGCTCGCTACAGGATTCCTCGAAGATTTTCGCCAAAGCTTTGCCGGCTGGTGGCTAAAGGCCTGTGAAGAGTCGGTGTCGGGGTTTCGAGACTATATCCTGGACGAGGCAAGACCGGGTTTTGGTGAAGATGCGGTGACCGAAGACGAGATTATCGCGCTCAACCAGTCGACTGTGGCGGCCATTCTCCCGAGGCTTTCTAGTGTCATACGCGGACAGATGAACAAGACGGTTCCGCTTGTCTTTAATCTCGTCGAGATCGACACCAACCTGCAGCACACGACCAAGCTCTTGCAGGAGAACATTGCCTTGTTTGACTCTCGGGTGGCTATCCACACCAAAGGAAATGTCCAATTCGCCATGGCCAACGACGATGCCAGATTCGCTATTGATTCCGCCTTGAGCAAAGTCCAATCACATCTCCATGCCTGGAACCGGAAACTGGTAGAGATTGAAAAGGTCATGCAGGCACTTGTACAGAAACTTGACCTGTTGTCGTAGGGTATTGGCTGGGTTGATAGTCGTCATGTGGATTCTTTAGATGATGCACGTGGGCGCTGGGAGATTATGGAGGTGCGGAATTACTATCATGTCACCCGTGCCGTTATCAAAAGGCTTACGCAAGAGGCTAAGGCCATGCGGACTGGGGCGGACGGTGGGGAGAAGCCTGGGTTGAATCAAGACGGAACATCGAATCTAGCAGTGTATCTGGACGATGGGTCAAAGGCATGAGAGGGGTTATCTCTGTGGGTTTATGTGTAGTGTGATATTTACAAAGGTAGAATAATTTTGCGCACCAAACCTCATGTATTCAGAGCAATTATCAGCGCCTTTATGGGGGTACCTACCTACCTCCGTGAGTACCTACGTAGGTACAATCTAACCCCTGAAACATTGTTTGCGCGGTACTTTACGACTTGGTTGCAGCTTCCAGGCCAACCTTCCCCAGGCATTCTTTTCTATTTTCGAGTGCTTATGATGGACACTTGAGGTCCTAAGGAGTAAATTTCAAGGCCCGAATATTAGAGTCAAGGCCTTAATATTCTGGCTTAACCCTTCGCAAAATAGCTTCCCAGGTATTCATGTATTGCACAAACCCCTGCTGCATACTCACCAAGTCTCACGCTAACAAACTTTCACGGAATGAGTTGGGTTGTAATAGACCCTCACTCTCCACTCTTTCCCACCCCCACCACCAACTCCTTCTGCACATGCTGTTCTTGTCCCTCTGAGAAATGCACAACCCACCCAAACAAGTCCTTATCCCACTCCTGGACATGCTGGCCCTTCCCATCACCAAATTCCGAATGTTTTAATTTCTCCACCAAATCCTCCCTTCCCAAGGACACAAACCACGAACAAAGCGTCGTATACGCACTATCAAACGCTCCACAGATCCACGCATGATGTGCGCTGAGTGCTTCTCCCGCCAATGCGAAGTGGTAATCCCCCTTTTTAGGATCGTCGCGACAGAATAGAGCTTGACAAGAAGAATAGACATTCCCAAACTGTCCTGGTCCGAAGAGTGCAAACGCTCCACCCGTCCAGGGATCATGAGACCACGCAAAAGCATGGTATGGGCCAAACGGGTCGGATTCATCAGTGACCACCATGTCATATAACTCCTCAAAAGTAAGCGGCGGGTTGGATGATTTGAAGAGTTGCACGAGGTTATTCAGACACAGCGTCACGAGGGGATCATCACGCGTTCGCTTCACAGGTATGCCCATGACGGGATTATAGTCGGAAACCATCGCACCCATACGCGTTGCGTCTTGGGCCCAGGAATAAGAAACCATGAGAACGGCAGGGTGGTTTGGTCCATCGTTCCAAGAGGGATACACGACGTTGCTGATCGGCAGGTCGCTGGAGGATACACCCCCGATAATGTTATACTTGGTCGTCCACCAGGGGGAGGTGAATTTGATGGCGACTTTGGTAGCCCGGTCGTAGCTGAGGCTGCGGATCCCGTCGAGGACATTGTTGGGGAGGCTGAGCTTGGAAAGGTCCATGCGTTGCAGGGGAGCCATGGCGGTAGTGTTGAAGACCATGTCGTAGTCGCTGGTGCTGGTAGCGGAGGAGGTGACCGAGACAGTCTTGGAGGCGGGGTCGAATGAATATCCCGTAACGGGCGTGTTGAGAGTGACGTTCCACGATGCGGAACCAGCCTTTGGCCAATTCGGGGATGCGAGCATCTGTGCCATGGTCTCGGGAACTAACTGCATTCCTCCTTCGACCCGGAACCAGTCTTTGTTCTTGATAGAGGCGTTCTTGAAATCGGCGTAGTCAATCACCGTTTCGGTGAGCGCTTGGTCGAAAAGTCCGGTCGAGCTGTACCGCGTCAGCATGAAGGGCTGGCGTAGAGCATGTGTTGAACATGAATTGAGACTTACGTATCGTTCAATTCGGCCAGGGCTGTCTGCGAGTATGTCCAACTGTAGAACCGTAATTAGCAGAGAAAAAAAAAAAGTGGAGATACTGACTCACACAGCCGGAGTAGCCTTGTTCATAAGCCACGCGCGCGTCGAGAAGTTATCTCTGAATATCTTGGGCGCTGTTTTTGGGTCCGGATAAGTGGGATCAGGAATTGGTTGCAGCCAGTGGGCAAAGGCCTTGTCAAAGTCGGCATCGGCAGAGAGGAGCTCGCTTGCCAGGGCCGACATGAGATCATCAAAGGGTTGGTCACTGATTCTGTCAGCACCAATCATCAAGGTAAAAGAGTGAGATATTCCTCGGGGGAATTTTTTTTTTTGGGGAGGGGTGGGTTTGGCGGTGTACATAAGCCGAGAGTCACTTACGAAATGGGGTCGTTCTTGTACCAGTACGAAACTGGAACCGCATCATTGTTGTAAATATACTGCGGAGTTTGGAGTTTGAGGGTGGTCTGAATAAAATCCAGAGTTCTGCGGACGTGGGTCAGCCAAGGCCGAAACTTGACTAGAGACAAGGCCTACCCCTTCATCCAAGGCAACGGCGGAATGCGCATGGCGCCAATGTCATAGTAGTCGTGGTCAATCTGCCGCGAATCCTCTGTCTTGGGCCAGGTAAAGCAACGACCTCCAACACTTCCCGTGGCTTCGATAATATCGACGTTGGTGAATCCCAGATATTTGAGAGCCATAGCCATGTACAAGCCGCATGTCCCAGCACCGACAATGCAGATGCGGTCAGACAATACATCGCGGTCTACAGAAGGGACTTTGGGGGGAGGTGGGAGACCTGCGCTCGGGTGGTGGTTGGGGTTTTTGGACAGGAACTTGGAGAATATCTCCCGATGCAAGACTTTCTTGGCATAGGCCGCGCGAATCGACGTTTCGGGGGCCATGGGAACTGAGTATCAGGACTTGCGTGATATAAAATGATTATTTTGTTGAGAACTGCTCTTCTTAGACAGAGGACCCGTTCTCTGTGACAGCATAGCATGCCATCTTATAGAACTCTATTGCTTGAGCAGCTGCGGGACTCCACGTATGATCTTAAGCCGCCAGTGCCGCCCATAACACCCTGCTTAGATTTGGTGGCTACCTGAAACGGCCGTTCTTGGATGTCAGCGTTGTGCGGGGTCATGTTCTAGACACCCAGAGGCTGCAGATTACACTCCCCAACCAACAGCAAGTCGAGTCTCAGTCTCGCTAATGCACTCCCAAGCCTGAGACCGAAACCCGCACACCCCGGAATGCAGAGACTGCCAGAAATGGGAAGCCGCGGTTGTTCCGAGCGAGCTGAAAGAGTCTTGGGCAGAAGTGCATATCACTGATTGTTTGTTCCAGTCTGTCACAAGGCCGAGTGGGATAATGGTTGTGCAAGCAATCAACATTAACGCAACCAACATTTAGAGGAATGGGCACCGGTGTCATGGGGGAAATAGTAGCGGTGTGACAGTTCAGAGCAAGAACTATCAACAAACCATGTTCTCGTGCACTCCGTGGCATCGATCCAAGAAACGCCAGCGGGTCACCACATGCATCTAGGTTCAATGATCTATACCTCGCGGCCTTTATTACCCCGTCGTCCCGTAACTCCTGACTGTAACTCCTGAAATGCAAGCCCCAATCCCTAACCATCTATACACCGCAATGAAAATTCGGAAAACACAAAATCATGCGCCATCCTCTCATGGTCTTTTCGCTTGTCCTTCCTGGGGAAACCCCGAACTCCCCGCTCACATCCGGGGACTCGACAAAAGTATAGCTGCAATTGTTGATGCGTCGATCGGTGGTGGCGAGAAAGTTCCTGGCGACGCTTGAATTTTCGGTAGCATGAGGAGATGGTGCAGAGCCAGGTCCCGTCGGCCAGTTGGGCGGAGATGACGTTGCGGGTTTCCAGGTCAGGGGTTGCCAAGACGGGGGTTGTGTTGGGATTAGCGGCGTTAGTCACGGTACATGTATCGAGGTAAGTGTCGGGATCTATATAGCGAGTTTCGATGCGATCGCTGTTGCCATGGTGTGCGACGCAGAAATTCTGATAGGCCTGGAGTCCGGAAGGTTTGTCCATTGGGTCGGCTTGGGTAGTCGTAAAAGGCGGAACGAAGTCCATGTCCATGTCCCAGGTTGGCCCGGATATACAGCCCCAAGAGTTCGTTGGTCCTCGAGCCATCAAGATGCGGTCTGGAATGCCACTGACAATCGGTCCAGAATTGTCGTTGGACGGGAACCAGTATGGCAGTGGTGTCGCAGGCGGGCAATGTGTCCGAGATAGCGGGTGTACGGCAGGATCCAGTTCTGGGTTGACAAAGTCCGGATTCGCGCCCTCAGGTATGGCCGGCAGACTGGGGAGTTCCAATAGATGCCCGTACTGGGAGTGGACTTTTTCGTCCTGAATCCCCACAAAAGAAACATGATGGTATGAAGGCGAAGTATATCTAAAATTGATGGGAGGCAAGATCGTTGCAGCCGGCTTAAATATAGCACGAAAAGAAATAATGGTACGTACTAGAACGGGGACAAGCAGACATATTTTTGTCGCTGAAATGACGAAAATTTCGTCCCCAAGAATGACCCTGTCGTTAGCGCAGCTTGATATCAAGTCGTGAATATGATTACAGGATGCGGCATTTTGCTCGCTTCATACATAGAAAACATTCCATTGTAAAATAAAATATGACACAAGGGAATGGCCCGTGGCGTGGTTGATGATGCCTCCCATCGAGACCTATTAGCACTGAACATCAATTATGCAGTAGCACTTTGGTGAACATTGGATAGGCTGAAAACCCAGGGGCTAGTCTAATGTTTTGAGAGGGCGGATTCTTACGTTACACCGCCAGATTCAAGCCCTGCATGGCTGGAGTCAAGCGTCTTGTCGCTCGACATTCTGTTCTGGCTTGGCAGGTTCAAGCGGAGGGCTTTCTGATGTTTTCCGGTGGGGCAAGATACTCCAGGTTTAATATCGGAACAATAACGGTGGCGACGTCGGGATAAGAGCGGTATTGATGTTGGAATACGCACGGGAGCGGCGTTGGAACAAGGACGGAGCCGAGAGCCGTTTTAATATGAGGTACGTGTATTGAGGGCAAGGTTTGGCGCCGGAACACGACCATGGCCAGATTTGGAGGGAACATTAGGTTTTAAAACCACTGCGCTGTTGAGATCAAGGAAAACTCAGCTTCCGACATTTGTGCCCAATGATGTACCTGGTGCCCCTTCAGTGCCCCTCGGGTGCCCCTTGGTGGATCCCTGACGGGCTTTGACCAATTCGAGGCCTGGGGTGGAAACCAAACGCAGGCTGATGCGAAGGTGTCAGACCCTGATTGGCGGTACAACTTCAGCCACATGCGCTGTCCATCCGGCCAACTAGGTGTGAAAATGGGAATTCGTGGACCCAGATTCGCCTCACTTTCAAGGAAGCCCAGGTTGTGAGCAGCTGTGGATTGCTGGCCGATGTCAGGTTGTCAAAATGGAAAAACTGAACGTGCGATCCACAATGAAGAATCTAGAACTCTCTCAACTCACACCAACACTGCACCCAACTTACTGACACGACTAAGACTTTATCGCAAACACACTCACCACCCTAAACCTTGTTCCCCTCTCCAAACACTCTGTCTGACACTCATCCACATCCCAAACCCACTTGGTAACAAAAGGATACTGCGCCCTCAACAATTCTCTTCCCAGTTCCATCTCCAACTTGTCCTCCACTGTTGCTCCCTCGGGAACACAAACCCGAAACGTAAACTCGTGTTCCCTTCCACTTCCACTTTCACCCGTCAACACTTCCAAACCTACATCCCTTGCCCACACGGGAATTAACGCCACCGGCCTTGTGCATTGAAACCGCGATTCCAAAGCCAGTAGTAATTCCGACTCAATCCACTTTGTTGTTGCAGGACCACATGCCACACCCACGTTAGATGTCGTGGCACAGGGAGGGGAAGGATCAACCAAACGCACTTCAAGATACCCCCTCACTGCCAAAACGCGATGACATTCCATGAGAAGTGCACGGAGCTGGGGACTGGAAAAACTCCCGATCGCAGAGGGGGTGATGCGTACATGCTCAAAGGAGACGTCGCCGAGAGGAAGGGATAAGATGTTTTCAATATTGGCGGAGAGAGCAATGCTTGCGACGTTGGGAGGGAGGAGATGCAACGAGGTGTTGTCGACAGAGTTGGAGTTGGAATTGGACTTGGTGAGATGCAAATGGGCAATGCGGGCGGCGGGTTGCTGTAAAGCTGCAAGATGAAACAGGTCGGCTTTGCGGCTACAGATATCGAGGATGTGGATAGGGCCGGGACGTTGGGTGGCTCGGATGGCGATATTCTCTAGGCTCGTGGAGGTGGAGAAAAAGGGAGGTGAGATGCTGGTATCCCGGAGATGGAGTTCGGTGAGAAGCCACAGCTGCTTTTCCAGATTGATTTGGTCTCGGTCGGCGGCGTCGAGTGGACCTGGCCAGTCTTCAGTTGCTCGGTTCAGTCGCGTAGTTGCTGATGCGCTGGTCATGCGCTGAACCAAGGAGCGAAGACTCTCCCATGACGGCATGTCGGCAGCGGGAAGTGAAGAAGACGTGGGCTCGATAGCAACTACACTGGGCCGGTGGATGCCGGGTGATTTTGGCGGAGGGCTAAGCCCCTCGAGGACAGAGCTCCGACTGTGTGACAAGGAGACAACAGTGGTCCGGGGAGAATTGTCGACCGAGGAGTCGGTGTGTGAGTTTGATGTTTGGGCGCTGCTTGTGGCCCATTCCTCGGGAGGACGCCTACAGAACAAGATAAACTCTTGAATTAGCCATGGCTGCAGGGAACACGGGCAAAAAAAAAAAAGCAAAAGAAGGGACGACACACCAGAGTGAACGCCAGCGCTCCCCACCAAGTCCCCTCTGATCATCAGCCATGACGTCGTGTCCATAAACTGCGTGTGACCTGGGACTGATGGGCGGCTGGTAGCCGGAGAAGGATCGCGATAGGGCCGGAGGAACGCTGAACATGTTTGATGACGGGACCAATGACGCAGTTGAAGCGGGCAGTTCATGCCGTTGGCTTAGAGTAGGACTCCGGCAATTGTCCTCGGGCATTTCCACCACCGACTCCGTGGTAATCCACACCCCAGATATGCCAGGACCAGAAGTCAATGATGGATTGCCCAACCCCTCAGTCCTGGCCTTCCAGCGTTGTTGGTGCGTGGTAGAGCCAGACGTTGAAGATGTTTTCTTCCCCTTGCCCCAGCGAAAGGACGACCGACGTATTGAGCCAGCGCTTTTCATGGACCTCTCGTCAACTGCAGTTGACCGTGTGGTGGGACGAGACTCGGTTACCTCTCGGGGAGCTGGCAGTTTTGCCCATGGCGCTGTGCTGTTCTTGTCGTCCAACGGGCCGACACTCGAGCCCACCTCCGTCACTGGCGCCCAAGAGAGTTCTGAACTGAACATGGCCAGAGAGACATGGACACGCGGTTTGGTGGATGGTAATGAAGTGACTCTAGCGGGCTGGAACAAGGAAGGGGCGATGAAGCGGCAGTGGTGTGGTTGGAACGAAAACGAAGCCGACACGGGATGTCAATAGTCGTCATGAGGGGTCTAGGCCTTCACCACGAACGCATGGGGCCCTTCCCAGGATTTGTCTTCAATGCTGAGCAACGACCAGGGACCTGGCGCGATCGATCTCGGCAATCCTTTACGGGGAACTGGGCCCAGGAGCCAGGATTCCACGGGCCTAGGTAGAAAAAATCCAGGGCCTCGCTGGCTTGTTTACGGTAGGATCACCGAGAGACGCCCGCCACGGAAGCCGCCGTCACGAACATGTGGTATGTGTTGGCATGTCAGCCGTCCGGCATCCGGGCATTACTTCCTCGCCTCTCGCTTGGACGGCGCCAGCGCTTGGGACATGACACTATCAACCTGCACGAAAGCGGCAGCGGTCATCGTACGATGGTCGAAGCATGCCCCGAGCGCGGCCGCCCTATCCTCAGCAGGACTTGGCGCTTCCCGTTCCAGCCTTTTGACGTTGCTTTGACCACCAAATGTCAGCTTTCAACCAATAGCATTAAAAAGTGAAATAGCACGGCTGAAGACCCGGCGCCGTCAAGCCAGCTGAACCCCCAGTCCCCGACAGACCGGGACGGAAGGATCAATGAGAGCAAAAAAAAAATTGCTCGGACAAGGTACCAGGTACGTAATCCGGGGTCAGTGATAATTCAGCACGCTATTCCAACTCCAGCTTTGAGAACCTTGAATCTTGATCAAAGCGAACTCGCTTCTCGCCTGCTTTTTCCCTCTAGGATGGGGGTGTCCCCGCTGTTCTAGCACCCGTGTCGTTTGCTGGTATATTGGCAAAGGCTTGCCCTGACTTTGTCCCCCAAAGTCGAGGAACAGTCGACGGGTACTGGACAAGACGGGGTGTGAGCCATGGAGACAACTGCCAACATGTCATACCTCGAAACCCTGATCGACAAGATCAACGCCCGTTTTGCACGCTCCAGTGTCGGGAGGGTCTTTAGGTTAGAAGGTTCCGGTCATGTAAGGTTGCCTTCAATCGAGACACGAGACGCGAGAAGGAAAAATGGCTCATTGATCTCCTCAGGAAAAATCAATTCCGAATACTCGGTTCTCGACCGAGATCCGGGCCGGATTGACAACTTTTTTCACTATGGCTTACATCATCTCGGTCAACGCCGTCATCATGAAAGACAGTGGCGGCACCTGTGTGTGTACCAGCACGACGGATAAGACGTGTCGGAACGATGCAGCTTACAATGCCTGTCTACTCGGTTTGTCTCTCTTGTCAAAGTTGCATTCACAAATAGCTGACATGAGTATGGCAGAAATTCAGCGCGAGTTAATCACAGCAACTGGCGCAATTGCTGGGTTTGGAACAACCCTCTTTGGCATGTTCACCAATATGCCTGTGGCACTGGCGTAGGTTTGACCTCGAAGATCCACATTCACCTTGTATCAATAATAACAACAACCAGTCCGGGCATGGGACTTAACGCCTACTTTACTTACCAGGTAGTTGGTTTCCACGGAACCGGAATTGTTCCCTATCGTCTCGCCCTTACCGCCGTCTTTGTCGAGGGATGGATCTTCATGGCATTGTCACTTCTCGGCATGCGACAATGGCTGGTGCGCCTACTCCCCTCCTCGCTCAAGATTGCCAGCGCCTGTGGAATTGGTCTTTTCCTCGCCATTATTGGCCTTTCCTATCCGGCGGGCATCGGCGCCGTGACTGGTTCTCACCCTGCCCCCCTGGAACTTGGCGGTTGCCCTCCCGCTTTTCTGGACGAGAGCGGACGATGCATAAGTCACAAGATGGCGAACCCTGCCTTGTGGATTGGTCTTTGCATTGGCGGCATTCTCACCGTGCTGCTCATGGCGTTCAAGGTCAAGAGTGCCATGATTATCGGCATTATGCTCGTGTCCATAATTTCCTGGCCGTAAGTGTCCGAATACTAATGATAGTACAAAAAAAAAAAGGAAAAAAAGCTAATTGATGATAGACGCACCACTACCTTCACCTACTTCCCCTACAACGAACAAGGCCAATCACGTTTCGACTTTTTCAAAAATGTGGCCGGCTTCTACCCTGTCGACAAACTCCTCCGAGCTAACGAGTGGAACATTGGCTCCAACCCGGCTCAGTTTGTCCTTGCTCTCTTTACTTTTCTATATGTGGACATTCTCGACTGTACCGCCACATTGTACAGCATGGCTCGGTTCGCGGGCATTGCCGATCCCGTGAAAGGTGATTTTCCTAGGTCGACAATTGCCTACTGTACCGACGCTCTGGCCATATCCATCGGGAGTTTACTCGGGTTATCTCCAGTGACGGCATTCATTGAGTCGGGCTCGGGTGTGGCTGAGGGAGGCAAAACCGGTCTCACGGCAGTGACGACGGGAATCTGCTTTATCATCTCACTGTTTTTTGCGCCTATTTTTGCTTCCATTCCGCCGTGGGCAACTGGCTGTACTCTGATTTTGGTAAGCCTCCAGTCCGCACATAGCGTAGATGCATGATGCTAACACGTTTGGTCCAGATTGGCTGCATGATGATACGCCAGATCACCAGCATCAACTGGCGCTACATTGGCGACGCAGTCCCGGCCTTCGTCACGCTAATGTTCATTCCCTTCAGCTATTCCATCGCGTATGGACTTATCGCCGGCCTTTTAACCTACGTGCTCATCAACGGACCGATATTTTTAATCAGGAAATTGTCAAGAGACCGGTACCTTCCAGAGAACTACGATAAGCGAGAACAGTGGCGTCCACTGGTCGTTGAAGAGTCAACCCTTTTTAAACCGCTTCGATCGTTTGCCGAGTTTTTCAATGTTGAGTCGAAGGATTCGGCTTCTACCCAGACGGAGATCGTGGCAGAACATTTTGACAAGGCGGAGGACCAGCGGGTATAAGTGTATGTGGGCTACGGGTAGAGACCAGGACTAAAGTTGCAATTAGAGTTCTCTGTAGCTATCTTACCTAAGGTACGGTTCTTGAGTATTTGCCATGGAACGTCTGGCACGTTCCCAACAAAATCACCCCCCCTGCGCCTCATGTACACTCAATGCCAACCGTTGTTTCATGCTCCCCCACCACCTTACCCAAGTAATATTTCTTATCGAGGGGGCGCGCAATTACGTCGTAATCCGCTAAACCATTTCCGGCTCCTACCACCACCAATAACCCTCTCCTTGTAATCGGCGTAATCGCCTGCAGGCCGCCGATAAGTTTCCGTTGATAAGCGATTTTCCACTTATCACAGACCGCCTGTTTCCGACCGCTACCGGCCGCTGGAAGCCGACCGCTACCGGCCACTGATTCCGCAACCGGATCCCCCACTACCCACTGTAAGGCGCCGTAAGG
>Ga0247765_1000025_pt1 | contig 99902 bp, 104 predicted proteins | sample UWRJL106311C6_FD_179949 | JGI IMG/M metagenome (GOLD analysis project Ga0247765, IMG submission 179949) | Plant litter microbial communities from Arlington Agricultural Research Station in Wisconsin, United States - UWRJ-L106-311C-6 | ecosystem: Environmental > Terrestrial > Plant litter >... | reverse complement strand
TGGGGTTTTGTGTGGGGGAGGAAGAGGGGGGGGGGGGGAGGGTAGGGGGGGGGGGGGGGGGGGGGGGGGGGGGTGCCTGTGTGTATGTGTGGTATTGAAGAAACTACAGAGATCGAGTAGGTAGGTACGCAGACACTTCAGCCGGGGGAGTAGGAGCGAACAAGGGGGAAACCACGAATGCGGAGGGATGACGAGGCTCGTCATCATATGCACTCCTCCTCCATGACTTTCTTAGAGAATTGCCAAAAAGATATACACGCCCCCCGTTGTTGCTAGATCTAGGTGTGTGTCTGGTGTGTCTCGGAGAGATCAGGTAGGAAAAGAGAAGGATAAGGGGAGGCCAAGCTCTGTTAGCTTGAGCAAGGGTCCTGTCCCGAGCCGCCGCGACGCCAACGGCTTGTCTCGCCCTGGAGGAAAGACTGGGGTGGGAAGAAGGCAAGTCGTTGACCCGTTTGGCTCCGACGGAGCAACGCAAATCACTCCGACTCCGTTCCTATGGCGGAGTCCGTGTTCCACACCGCTAAAGGCGTGCCGAAGTGTGATTGGGTGGGCAGCTTGTGGGCTGCAGAGTAGCAACCGAGCCATGTTAGGTTTCCTATCAATTCGATTCGCTGATGGAGGGGTGCGCATCTAACTCACTGCTGCGTATACACCAGAACCCGAGCCTCATAGCATCACTGAACCACGCATCTCGCCATAGTTATTCCAGAATACGCGGGTTATGCCGTGCGTGCTGGATCCCTGCGTGCTTTTCACGCTTGTCAGGACGCAGAATTAGTATCCTTTGTGACTCCCGATCTCCAATGCATGCTCACATCCCGATCCTTTGTCTAGTGGTGTCGTAACCGGATTACCTACCTCTTCTTTCGACGGCGAAATGTTGATATTTCACATGAGAGAGAAGATCTCGTCAGCTGTTCTATTATCCAGCGCAAGCTGGCCCTAGCCCTCTAAAGCACCTAACCAAAAAAAAATTTAAATTTTTTTTATAAAAAGCTTATATGCAGAAAGTCTTGAACCGACTTGCAGTTTGGATGCATCAGAATAATTTTTTGGACCCGGCGGTCAACAGCGTCCTCTACACAGCACCAAGTCTCCACAAACTGCCCCCGGGACTATTGAGGAGCTTGTCAGTAAAAGATCCGTCATACCATGCCAAAGCATTGTAGGGTGCTGCGGCGGCTACAGCGGCAGCCCACGGCAGCCCGCGGCGGCCGATCTACCGCAAGCCTCCACTAGGTTCCCGCAACCTTAAATCAGCCCAATACAACCGGGGAAGGTAGAAACACTGTGAGGATGGGGAGGGGGGCAGGCACTCCATCCCATGGATGCGCAGTATCATAATCCTAGCGAACTGCCTCCTGCTTGGCTGGCCGTATACTAGGTTAGGTAGGTACTCGCCAACAGTACTGTTCTGATACCAAGCCTAGGTATCACCCCCCTTTGATCTCAACGCGTAGTTAGTGTGCACTTAACCCTGTATGGTGCGTGCTCGTACGACGCCCCTTCTCTTCTTTGTGAAACAAAAACCACGAAATCGCCTCACCCTACCACGGGCATGAAACCATGAAACGACCCGATCAATGCCCCCCATCCAACCCAGTTTCCAATCGCGAGCAGCCAGGCTCGAGCCACAAGTAACCCGTAAAACACAAAAACAGCAATGTACACAACATCGACATCAACGACGGAACCTCTGCCCACCTATCTGCCCGAAGCGCCGAGGTTGTGAGCATGACACGGGCAGAAAGGATACCTCGTAGCACCGGTAGCACCGTCGCGTGGAATCAGCTCCTGACCTACCTACCTTGCCTACCCACCTACGGATAGGTAGATACTCTAAACCAGCCTACCCAAGTGAGGTAACTGCGCACCCAGTCACCCTAAGCGCTCCTTGACTTGCTTTCCCGAGGGAGCGAACCTGGACAACTAACATGGACTTGAGTCTGATGTGTTCATGTCATCTTGTGTGCACTACGTATCACACGCCGCTAGCTAGCTAGCTGGCAGGCGGGTAGGCAGACAACATCGATGCATTCACACACAATATCGGACATACGGGAAGCTGCGCCTGGCCGTGTTTCTAAGACACATCAAACATGGCGTCACGTCGCGTTACCTTACTTGACGTCTGATCAAGCGATGTCATGGCACATCTGAGACAGCGCCATGGGATCTGGTGTGGTGCGGTCACGTCAGGTCGGCGCAGTACAGTATCACGTCAAGGGCGGCAAAATGCAGAGGGACAGAGAAACGTGTGTCTGTGTGTGTGCGTGTGTGTGTGCCATAGCGAGGTCCTTTTTGACCCGCAGCAGGTAAAATTTTTGTTCCATTTTCCTTGTTCGTTGGGGCTCCAACAAATAGTATATGGTTTTTGTCTTCTCTTAAAGGTGGGCCCCCTCCTCGAAGTATCGAAAGGGGGTACGAAACAAATGAAGTGGCAACCCTCGGAAAAGGGGCACATTTTAGTGGCGGCAGCAATGGCGCACACCTAGGCAGGCACAAGCATAGAACGGTAAGCATGGCAGCATATCATCAAAAGCAGATAAGACGTGCGCCATCGTTGCCCTACTCCAAGGAGCGTTGGTTTCCGGGTCTGATGAGCTCTCGGCAACGATGCGAAACAAGTAGCCGTCCACGAAAGAGGATCGACTGACCGAGACGAAAGGAAGGCTTAGGCGGCGGGCGCAGCAGTGCCGAAGTTGCCAACACGTTCCTGCTCCATCTGGTCGCGCTCGAGAAGTCGCTCGGTCAGTTGAACTGGTGACACGACACGCAGCTCGCGTACTCTGTCGGCAATGCCTAACTGCTCGTCGGTCCAGAGGGGCGTCTCGGCCTCGACCGCGCCCACTGGCTCGCCAACACCGATGAAGCCACCCTCGGCAGCCCACTCGCTGGTCCGCTTGATGCCCAGCTCATTCCAGATGGACTCAATAGCTGTCACGAGGTGGTCGCGGTACTCCTTGGTATGGCCCGGAGTAGGCGTGATACGCAGGCGCTCCTGGCCGACTGGTACTGTCGGATAATTGATGCTCTGAACATAAATCTGGTGGTCCTGCAGCAACTTGTCACTAGCCTGCTTGGCCAGCGCCGCATTGCCCACCAGTATGGGGATAATGTGACTCGGGTTGGGAATGACAGGAATGTCACGCTCGTTCAAAGCCTCCTTGACGGCACGCGTGTGCAACTGCTGCAAACGGCGATCACCACCGTAACCCATCTGGTACTCGATGGCCGCCCTGGCACCCGCCATGACGGCCGGTGGCAGCGACGTCGTGAAGATGAAGCCTGGCGCAAGCGAGCGAATCGTGTCAATAAGCTTGGCGCTGCCGGCAATGTAGCCACCAACACACCCGTACGCCTTGCCTAGCGTGCCCGTAATAATGTCAATGCGGTCCATGATGGTGCCAGTTGCTCGGCCCGTGGCGTGAGCCTCAAAGTCGAGATGCTCGGCAACGCCCGCCCCGTGCGGGCCGTACATGCCAACAGCGTGGACCTCATCCAGAAACGTGATGGCGCCGTACTTGTCAGCCAGGTCGCAAATCTCCTCAATCGGCCCAATTGAGCCGCACATGCTGTAGACCGACTCAAAGGCAATAATCTTGGGCACATGCAACGGCAGCGACGCCAGCTTCTGCTCCAGATCGGCCACGTCGTTGTGCTTAAAAATGATCTTCCTCGCGCCCGAATGGCGGATTCCCTGAATCATTGAGGCGTGGTTCAGGCTGTCCGACAGGATGACGCAGTCAGGCATCTTGCTGCCCAGCGTGGCAAGTGTCGCGTCGTTGGCGACATAGCATGAGCTGAAGACCAGGGCAGCCTCCTTGGCGTGGAGCTTAGCGATCGTGTGCTCAAGTTCCACGGCGTGCCGGTTGTGACCCGAGATGTTGCGGGTGCCGCCCGCGCCCGCGCCGTACTCGTCCAGTGTCTCATGCATGGCTTTGAGAACGTGTAAGTTCCGGCCCATGCCCAGGTAGTCATTTGCGCACCACACCGTGACGCGCTCCTCTTTGCTCGCCATGTGGGCGCGAGGGAACTCCTTGGCTAGCCGGTTGATGTTGTTGAAATAGCGGTATGACTTATCCTTATGTTTCTTCTCCAGTTCTGCGTTGTAGAAGCCATTGTAGTCAAACTTCTCATGGACACCAGCGTGAGTCGTCGGTGACGGCGCTGCTGCTTCTCCTGGGTGCTGTTGCGTCTTGACGGGGAGGCGGGGCGGGAGCTGGACTGCAGAAACAAAAGTCAGCCATTGACACCATTTTCGGGTTTCAATCCCTTGAGCTCACTCTTGTCGCGGAACACGGTGGCTTCAACGGGCTGGGCCTCATGAGCGCGCCCGGTGTGCAGCTTGGCCTTGGTCGACTTGGCGTGGCCCGAGAGGGACGACAGGGTAGCAACGCCGGCGACACTACCGGCGAGACCAGTGTGTCCCAAGCGGGCCGACTGAACAGCCATAGCCTTGCCCATGACGGGGCAGCGGCGGGCGAGCACCTGCAGCTTCGAGATGGTTCCGCCGCACGGCGAGGCGGGGAGAGGGGGGCGAGCAGCCGTCGTCATGGCACGGAGGCCTGCTGCAGTCGCCTTCATCATAAATGGGCACATGGCCTTGGATTGGCGAAGAGCGGCGTCCATGGTGAAGACTAAAACAAGTTGCAGTCCCAATCCGAGTCTTGCGAGCTGTGAGAAGCGATGAGTGAGGTTGCTGACTAGGTAGGTCTTGATGGACGATGGCGTGTTCAGTGGCGCGTGCAAGGTCTGCACTAACGTTGCCCAAGAAGAAAAAGCGACGCGCAAAGCACCTGGTCAGTGATAAGGCGTCAGGTACCAGATCCAATTGCAAAGAAACAAAGATCAAAACGACAAGTGAGGGGGAGAAACTGAGGCCTAAGCAACGTCTGCGGCGTATGCCTTTTTTAGCCCATCTCCCGCGCGATCCACCCTGGTGGGTTTCTGCTGTCTAGACTCGGAATCTCGGTATGTCTCGTCGCCTACACTAGGTAGGTACTCAATCGCACGCCGCCCATTTTTCTCATCTGGTACAAATCCGATGCTTCCCATTGGCCACTTCATTAGCACACCAGAAAATCATGAAGTCGCCGGTACACACATTAAATCACACTGTTACCAGCCATCAACAGCCATGGCGTCTTGTGGCCAAGTATCTGGTACCCGCCAAATTGCCACACCACAGCCCCTCATCACTCTCCGCATCGAGGACACTTTGCTTCTGGAAGGCCACTCCATTCAGCCTCTATGACCGTCCCGGACCGCGCATGAAGCCGGCCCAGGAACCTAGTTATCTACATTAATCTTCTCACACATTACATTACATCCATCTTACTTATTCCACACATTGCCCTGTCGATTCTGATGCAAAGACCCAGAAAGACTCTCGCCCACCCGAAAACGCCGCTCTGCTGTGCAAACGTAAAAACAAACCAAAACGGGACGTGGGGTATCAAAGAGGAAAATACGTGGGAAAAGAAAACCATCTAATGCACCCGAGTTCAGTCGATAACATGCGGTGTGTCCGGCGTGTCTCCAGGTCGCGATTGTTGAGCTCGTTGTCGTTGATTATCCGGCGTTGAAACTTTCGGACCGCCTTGCCGTGCAATCTGGCGTCGTTGTTTGCCCACCTTGGGCACAGATCGTTCCATGAGGGCTCGCTGGAGGGCCTTCAGATCCGCAGGCCCTCCAGCTTTTTCTCGGGGCGATTCCGTATCGCGTGTTCGATTTGAGGACGATGCTTTTTGTTCCAACGGTGGCTAAGAGCCGGATTGTGTTAGTTTGGAGTCGTAGACCTACGTTGAGTACGCGCTGGGTTTGTCGCCTACTTTTTTCTGCGACTTCCACACCTCCGAAACAAAATCATCCTCTTTCATGTCTTGCAACCTAGCAGCCATCGCGGTCAACCGGCCAGAAGTTTCAGACAGCAGGTGGCCGAGGGTAAAGTGGCCAGCGAGCATCGTTTCCGCCATTCTAGGTTTCTGTATCAGTATGCGTTTGAGCTGCTTAAGCTTCAACTGTTTGTGATCTGCGCTGGAGGCGGGATCCGGCGAATTTTCATAGCTATCGATCTGCTTCATCAATATGTTCATGTCAAGAACAGGCTGGTATCCTTTTGCTTGGATAGTGTGGGATTGCTTCTCAAGCATGACCTGCAGCTCGTGGTCGACTTCGTCGTGGTGCGTAGGGTCTCCATTCTTATAGTGAGTACCCGAAGCCCGTATAGGGCCCAGTCCAGCTACTTGTTCAGCTGACGTGGGGTTGAGGGGTGTTATCGAGTCGAGGAATCTCGTGAACACTGGGGTGGGGAGAAGCCCCGATGTCCCTGATGTTGGCTGTCCAGAGTCCGAATCTGACGAATGTGAAGGTGAGTCGGTCCTTGCCTCATTTGAGGGGGCCACAATGGCTGAAGAGTTAGCGCCATTGGAAGGAGCACCCATCTGAGTGCCTGTTGGACTGTTTGACAAACTCGGCTGTCCTACCCCTGTGCCCGGAGAGTTTTGTAACCGCTGATCGATGTGGTCGTCTGGTCGCTGGGGGATATGTGACAACGGTGTCACTGGCTGGTGCATCTGCTCAAGCGGATGCTGCGACGGTTGGAAAGGGGCCTGCTGGGACATCTGAGGGTGCCGTTGAGGATAAACCTGCTGATGTGCAGCCGGCGACCACTGCGACCACGGCGAGATAGGGCGCCTGGGCCACTGCGGCGGCACTTGCCCTGGAATCTGAGGTTCAATCAGCATTGGTTGGAAAGGCATAGCTTGAAGAGCCAGTGGAAGGCTGGACCGAGGAGCCAGGGGAGGAAGAGTGGACCCGGGGCCTGACTGGGGAACAGGCTGTGAAACTGGCTGAAGAACAGGCTGAGGGGCTGGCTGCGGTATTGACATGGGAGGAGCATCACCTCTCAGTCTCGTCCAGTTCTCCCGTTCTCGCCGCTTATATTCCTCTGGGTTGTGAATTCGCAAACGCTCCAGTTCTATGTCTTCGTCGACTTCCTTTTGGTCCTCTGGAGTCAGTTCGTATGATTCTTCCTCTTTATAGGAATCGGTCGTAATGACTTTTCGGACAATCCCTTGCATGTCGGGATTCTTGAGCAGAAAATCCAGAACAACATCCTTCCCTTCGACATGAGACGTGTCTTCCTGGTCCGGAATTGATGGCTGCATAAAGTATTCGCCATTTCGACTCGACTTCGGGTCAGGTTTGCCCTTGTCGACAACGCGGTCTGCAAGCTGGGTTTTGAAAACAGCATTGTTGAGGATAGCGTTCTCAAACGTGCCACCGACAGTCAGCCAATAGACAAAGACAGGTTTGGTCTGGCCAATCCTATACGAACGTGCAATCGCCTGTTGTTCCTCCATTGGAGTGAATCTAAAATCGAATATCACAACGCGGTTGGCGCCTGTGATGTTGAGCCCGACCCCCCCCGCTCTGGTCGAGATTAAGTATATCTCCGAATCTACATCCTTGTTGAAATTTTTGACCGCGTGCAGCCGGTCGGCAGGGCGGGTCGACCCGTCGAGTCGCTTAAAAATGCGTCGCTGTTGCCGAAAAGCTTGTTCGAGATAGTCCAGCGCCAGGAGGCTTTGGGAGAAGATCAAAACTTTGTCACCAACTAGCCTGGATTGATTTACAATCGCGAAGAGGACACGCATCTTGTTAGAGTGCTCAACATCGGCGATCTTGTTGAGGGCCATTGTTGCGAGGGTGGTGCTGAGCAGATCCACGGGGATCGTCCGTATCGCAGAGAACTCATCCAAGCCCTTGGCATTCTCCGGGGTTGAGTTCTTCCGTTGTTCGAGAGTCTTCTTGAAAATCTGAGGGTGCGCCAACAGAGTGGACAGCGCTGTAACGAAGCTCCAGATCTTGGTTTGACCTTCCAGTTCAACAACTGGGCTTTGCAGCACCTCACGGTACGCTGCATACGCCTTCAACTGCACCTCGGTGAGGGGGAGGGTGAGAACGAACTCCGTCTTGGGCGGAAGTTCCTTGTGCAAAACCTTGATGTCTTTTCTGTTGACTAAGGGATCCACGGTCGCCTTCAGGAGCTCAAGTCGTTTGCGTGCAATCCTCTTATCACTCTCGTTGCTGTCCATAAACAGGCCGACTTTGATTGGGTTCTCGAAGCGCGCTCGGAACTCGGAGAGGTCGCCAAGAAAGCCGGGAGCTACCCAGTTGATCATGGCGTAGTAATCCATGACGTGCTTTGTGAGCGGTGAGCCTGTTAGGGCGATACGGCTCTTAGTCCGGAAGCCTGCTGCAGCTTGGTGCCTCTGAGATTTCGCGTTCTTCAAGCAATGAGCCTCATCGGCGATGACAATGTTCGGCGAGTTAACCAAGTACTCGGCAACAGAGCCATTTGTTTCGATGAGCTTTGTAAATAAGGAATATCCTGAAACAAGCACACCGCCTTCGTCATGCCAGTTTTTGATCATCTTTATCCGGTTCATCGGGTGAAGCGAAGAATCGAGAATGCTGAGTGTTCCTAGGAGCTTGTCGGGAGCCCATAAGAGGATTTCATCAACCCAGTTATCCACTAACCCTGGAGGACACAAGATCAAGGTCTTTGATGTTCGCAGATCCTCGGGGATCTGCTCGTAAACCATGGGGTTTTTTGAGCGAGATGCCTCGGCGATGACAACCAGTAGAGTGATCGCCTGCATAGTTTTTCCTAAGCCCATTTCATGCGCCAGAAGGCAACCTTGGCGGACCAGGTTCGATTTGGCAACGACGTGATTCCAGAGAAAGCGGACACCTTCGATTTGGTGATCTTTTATCTTCCTCCCAGTGTGGTCGTTTAGATAGATCAACTCGTACTTGTCCTCCTTGGTCTCATTGACAATTAGACGGGCTTTGTCACTGGAAATCTCGCCGCTCGCTGCCAACTGTTGACGCAGCAGACGGCGTCTTTCATCGAATGTCTCGAGTTGCTCGAGATTGGTGTCGCGCACTTCCTTCGCTTTTGCATCGATGCGAACAACCTTCTTTTTCTTGGTAGAAGACATGTGTGGTTCGTCCATCCTCGTCTCCCCATCATCCGTGTCTTCCTGGTCCGCATCGCTGTCTACCAGCAGTGCCGATCGCTTTTCTTTCGATGACTTGCTCTGCGGACTCGCGAGCTTTACACGCACCGGTGTTGAAGGCGGGGCCGAATAGCCGAAGTGAGGGCTGACGCTGCGAAGAAATCTGCAAAAACTATCAAACCCTGGCTTTTCTCGCAAAATGCGCTGCAGAGTAACCCGGCTGAAACGGCCTCTCAAGTGGCGCGCAGCCGTGCAGCTGATGTAACAATCAAAGAGCCGCAGCAGACAAAACGACGCCGTATCGCCTTCAGTGTCCAGGTACTTGGCTGGGATTTCTTCAAGGCAGGGCTGAATGGTCGCCTCCCACACCACTTCTGAGTTGTCCTGCAGTATGGTGTTGAATATCATGGTGGTGCGAGCCTGAGGCCAGCTGGATAAAATTGCGACAACGAGCCTCTCCTTATCTCCAACTCGTTCCCAACGTTCAAATCCGATTTCTTCGATTTTCTCCAGTTCGTGCAGAGCGGGAAGTTCGGTGACGGTCAGGCCTGTGGCTGGGGAAGATAAGATCTCAATGACATTCCCATTTGTGATTGATGAAATCCGAGCTGGCGTTTGTTTGACCCCTGGATATTCAGACTTAAACCTCTCTGCCCTAGATGGGGTCTGAGGAGGGCTCTGATCCATCGCTCTTGGCAGACTCGGAGAGCGCGGATGAAGGAGACACTCGTCAGATCCGTTATCCATGGGGTCGCAGGTAGGCTCGTCTTGCTCGATCCAGTCGTCTTCGTTGTCGTCCGAATCGGTGGCGATGGATTCTTCGTCATCAGAGTTAGTGGAGTTCGTCTTACTTTGACGAGGCTTCTTGGCCTGGGTGTCGTTTGTCTGAACCTTGGGAGGCTGAACAGGGTTCTGGTAGAGTGCAACCAACCACTTCTGATATTGGAGCGTCCAAACGCTTAGCTTGAACCAGTCGCCAAGTTTGGTAACAAGCTCTTGCTTGCTGTCCCACGTCAGCTTCAGTATGTTTGTTCTCTTCTCGTCGATGGCCTTCTCCACATTGGCCAGGCGTTGTTTTGCCGAGTTAAGTAATGCCTGGCGGTAAGGACCCCGACCAGCCTGTTCCCACAATCGATGTGCTGCACGGTCTTTTGCAGGCTGCCTCCGGGTGATCCATTGGTTCTTAAATGTCTCAATCGCATGGTCAACGACCTCGGCGACGTTGAAGCTTTTGGTTGCTGACTTGCGGTTCTCGAGATGCTTTTCCTCCTTAAGATATGCCTCCCAAGTCTCTGAGTCTATACTTTCCTCGTCATCGGAGTCCCCGTACAGGGGCAGGACCGCATCCTCTTGTGCTGCAGGGTCTACTATGTCTACGACGAGAGGATCATGGCGGAGAAATTGCCTCATGGCGGTGGCAATCTGAATGCGGCGACCAGCAGGTATAGTGCGGTGGTGACCGAAAAAGAATTCGCGCTCGTCGCCTACCGAATCTGAAGGCTGGAGGATGGTGGAAACCAGCAGTGGCTTGGCTCCTAGGAACACATAAGGAGAAGCTACCTCCTCGGCGGAGGGCTCTTTTGTTTTGTTGCGGAAAAGCTCATCTGCCTCAGTTGGAATGCTGAAAGGTTTGTCATGAATTGGCTGGGTAGAAATGGTTGTGAGAACAGCCCGCTTTTTGGCTGGTCGCACATCCTCTGCTGCTGAGGTCGAGGTGTCAAGGGTTTTACTCTCGTCGATACTTCTCTTGGCACCGGCGAGTACAGTGGGTGTGATGACTGACGTGTTATCCTTGCTTTCTGAGTGGTCATTGAGAGGCGTGTCATTGTCGTGAGTTGAGGGAGGCATGGCCAAATTGCTTTCAGGGACCAGCTGAGGCGCCGTACCACTCAGCTGTCTCCCCTCAGGCACAGGCCCATCATCGTCATCAAAGAGAGACGTTTCTGACTGATTACGCTTCCAATCGTGATACTTGTTGCTTCGCTTCTTAAAGTAAAGAAGCGCGGCATTGATGGATAGCCGGTGAGGTGCCTTTTTGATGCCCAAAGCACTCCACAGCGCTTCGATTCCAAAAACATCGCCGTACGTCAGCAGCGATTCGCCATCAAGTTCCTGCTCTCGAATAGAAATCTCCAAGGTGGCTGGGTCGGGCAGTCTGCGTGCAGCTGGCGCAGGCCAGATTCTGTTTGTGGTGCATAGTTCTTGGGCCACTCGGTCCACCTCCCAATCAAAGGGATCATCGCCCACCTTCTCCGCCATCTGAATGCTTAGGTGCCAGGACACTTCTAGGAATAGTTAATACTGATTGTCAAAGATCACCCTGGACCAAGTGTAGGTTTGATCGTGCAAAAGTACAGTGCGTGTAGGAGAGGTATATGATACATCATGCACCTTGGGAGCTGGTTCGGTAAGGGGTGGAAGTGCGACAGGCGCGCGAGCGAAGTGTGCGGGGATGCGGGGTGAGGATGGAGTTGCGTGGTAGATACGTGAGACAATGACTTACGAGCATCGTCACTTAAGTTCGATTGATACCAAGGGGAAGATGATGCGGTTGAGGTTGGAGTTGTCGCTGAACTTGCCTGTGGTTGCGGTGTGCTGTGTTTGGTAATTGCGCCTGTCGCCCGAAGTGGTGCGCCGGGTGGGGAGCCCAAAGGATCTCACGATCCGGAGCACTTCCGGACACTAGACAATAAATGCCTGAAGTTGCTGAGTATTGTAATTGTTAAAATTTGCAGTTATCAAGGTTTTGCAGTGGTGGGAATTGCGTAATTGTTTGATGTTTCGCGTTTGCTGAAGTTTTGCACGTTGAGAATTTGTTGCAGCCCAGTGCAAAAAGGAAAAAAAGAAGGGGTGAAGCCGCTGGAAAATGAGTGAAGGGAGAAGGTACGTCCGTGAGGAACCACGGAGACAAGCACCCAATGGTGATGGGATCAAAAATCCAACCCCTTCTAGCCGCAGCTGCTATAAAATCAAGTGTGCACGTGTGCAGGCGTGTGCGGGTGACGCACAAAAATCAAACAAAAGTGCCTACTCTAGGTAGGTAGAACTGAAGATATCAAAATACCTGGAGCACGATGAAGCGCTTCTTCGCAGTGCAGTTCCTAGTTGGAGAACCACTTGATGGTCGAAGACCTGGTCGGCGCTTGACCGGAAGAAAGTCCCACGCATAGAGTCAACCTAGAGGCATAGATTGTCCAGGCATGAGGTAAAGAGACGTAACAAGGAGACGCGCAGCGAGACGCGATGCAAACGGGTGTTCACGTTATCAGGCGAAACCCTGTCAATCTGCTGCACGCGTAACTCTCAGTCTCCTAAATTTGATGGCGTTCAGTTTACACAGCCTGGACTTGGCACTGTGCTTGGCTGGTGCGTTCTTCCCCACCATCACCAGAAGGCGGGGCTCAATCGAAGACAGCACATCCAAACACATGTAGTCCATTGGTTCGTTTTGTTTGGAGTACGAGGCCACTTGATCAGTGTTGACGTTTTAACTCGTGATCCTGTTTCTTGCGTTGAGAGAACATTCGCAGGGGATGACAATCTGTGGACTTGCTCTTTCGCCAACTTTCAGAACATCTTTTCCAAATCATCAAGCGATCTGAGTCACGGCATGTCTTTGACCGCAGGTTCTCCGTTCCCACCCGCGCTCAACGCATTGGAGCGGGAGAATCTTGTGCAGACGGTCAAGGACTGGTCGATTGCACACGGGCTAACTGTTCGGCCACCGCCATCTGTTATAGCAGAGGATGCCGAGGGAATCCTGGCCATCAACGCACCCGTCACGCTTTTCCCAAGCCCCTTTCCCAAGGGCTGCTTCACCGAAGCCAAGGCGATTCAGCAGGCTTACAATGAGCTCTATGTTAATATCAGTCGGGATGAGGATTTTCTTGGTGAATTGGTCCAAGAGTAGGTTGAGTCCAAAGTATCAGGGCGCAATGGTCTCGTTCTCACAGTACTTAGGGTGGCAGGAGGTGATGATTTTATCTCGAAACTCTGGCATGTTCATCTGAGAGTGAAAAACGAAGGCTATGTTCAAGTTAGTATTCCCAAGATAACAGCCGCTTCCTCTCATGAGCTAATTACATCAACTACTGCCACCTAGGATCTTGCCCTTGGTTTGTTCCGATCGGACTATATGGTACATGGAGATGGCCATGAGCTCCAGATCAAACAGGTCGAGTTCAACACCATCGCGTCTTCCTTTGGCGGTCTTTCGGCCCAAGCTTCCCTTCTTCACAGGTAGGGCCCGACTTCTCGTGAGCGACGTGCTGTTCTCACAACAATCTCAGACATCTCGCCCAGACAGAGTATCACCTTCTCCAAGATTCAGCCAGCGTCACCTCACTCGACCTCCCCGCCAACCACAGCTCCGCAAGTCTCGCTGCTGGCCTCAAAGCTGCATTTGACGCCTACGGTCCCTCCGTGACCGGTCATTCGACATGCGTGATCTTTCTCGTCCAGTCTGAAGAGCGTAACATCTTTGATCAGCGCCACCTCGAATATGCCCTGCAAAGGCTCAGTCCAAATACTCCAGTCTTCCGTATTCTCTTCTCTGAAATCCTCAACCTCACCAGCATCCCCGCTGGTGTCTCCTCCCGCCCTTTACTCTATCATCCCCCTCACCACCCTTTGCGCACCTTCGAAGTCGCCGTCACATATTTCCGTGCCGGCTATGGTCCCGCCGACTACCCCTCCCCCTCCGCTTGGGAGGCGCGCTACCACATCGCGCGGTCCCGCACCATCGCCTGTCCAACGGTGCTGACCCAGCTTGCGGGCATGAAGAAGGTGCAACAGGTGCTCGCCACGCCCGTATCCCCGGGCACACCCTCGCCGCTTGAGCGTTTCGTTACCTCGCTCGAAACACGTGCAGCCATCCTCCGCACTTTTACTAATATCTTCCCTCTGGACAGTACCCCCGCTGGGCTGGAAGCACGGCACCTCGCTACCGATGCCGAGGCATGCCAGCGCTATGTCATGAAGCCGCAGCGCGAAGGCGGAGGGAATAATTTCTACCGGGGGGCAATCCCGAAGCAGCTTGCAAAAATGCCCGAGGCGCATTGGGGGTCGCACATTCTGATGGAGTTGATCACGCCACCACCAGTGGCGAACCTCATCCTGCGGAATGGAAAGGTGGAACAAGGCGGGGTGATTTGTGAGCTCGGCGTGTATGGGACGTGTTTGTGGGAGCATAGTGATAAGATGGCGGCGCCGCTGCACAATGAGGAGAGTGGGTATTTGCTGCGCACCAAGGGAGACCAGAGTGAAGAAGGAGGCGTCGCGGCGGGATATGGCTGTATGGATTCGGTTGCGCTGGTTTGAAGCCAGAATTTAGAGTGGCCGTTTGGGTACCTACCCGACGTACAAATCCTAGATGAGGCCAAAGGCTTCAGCTGTGTTTACCTACCGAGATACCTACATGACAAAAATAGATAGTGAAATGTAAAAAACTAGGCCTTCCGACTTTCTTGTCAAACTCCTCACCGTCTCCCAATCTCCTGCCTCAACCTACCCGCTGCCGTCGTCGCTGGCGGTTCAGGCCACATGGACACAGCCTCTTCGATCTCTTCTAGGAACGTTGCCGAGTTGTGGATGGTTGTACCACCCAGCACTACCCTCACCCCGGGAGACGAGGCATTTATCCCGGCTACCATCTTGGCTTCTTCGTAGGTGGCGCCGCCAATGATAAACACAATGATATCCTGCGGCTTGTCGCGCGTCATGCCCCCTCCGTCGACAAAGGGATACTGCTGATCGCGTAGTTTGCCCTTGATCAGGTTCTGTAGCGTCGTCTCTAGTAGCGGTGAGTGCTGTGTGTAAACGTTCTCAACGCCTTTGAGGCCCTTGAAGCGAGCACCAGCACCGCCGAAAATGCCGGTTGACTCAAATAGATCGGTGATACCACCGCCTGCACCAGCGGGCGATGGAAGAAGGGAAGAGTGGTATGTTAGTAACTTAGTGACACGGTCGGCTTTGCGTGCAGGAACACCGCCAACGGTGGTGAGGAGGTCAACGAGCATGGGGAGGGCATTGGCAGGGTTCTTATTGTAGCGGATGGCGTACAAGGCGACAAGGGTGATTTTGTTGTCAGCTGTGACGGCTGGGGATTGGATTAAATTTTGAATGTTCTGGCGGGTATTAGTGTGGATCGTCAAGAGTGCGGCGCAGATCGGCTTGACTTGCCTTGAGGTCTGTAGCGTGGTTCTCGTTGCATGCAATACTCTGCTCGAGTTCGCTCACTTCGAGTAAGTTTTCGGATCCGACACGTCTGCTTAACTCTGATACGAGGGTAACGTGTTTGCTCACGTTCCCTGAAAGCTTTCTGAACTCGGGATACTCCTCTATAAAGCGCTTCATATCGGAGATGGACTCGATATTGGTGTTGTTCTTAGTCTTGGATTGGTACTGTTCCACGTATTCTTTGATGACCCCGCCCAGGTCACCAAAGTTGAGATACATATTCTTCTTGAAAAAGGGGTCCTGGTCCTGTGAGAGCACGATCTCCTTGAGCTCCGGTCGGATATCTGGCACACTGCTAAGATCGACACGGCCATTGTGGATGCCGAGCAGGTGGTGGACCATGGCTTGATACGTCCACTGTGTCAAAAGAGGGGTGATGGGGTCCTCTCTCCTGTCCAAGATCAGAAGGATAGGGGGTGTATCGACACGGCGGAAGTCGAAGAGTTGGTCCTCCTGTGTCATGAAATACCGTACCTCCGAGGCCAGTTTCTTAGCCAGAAGACTAGTCCTTTGGTAGCGAATCAAGGGTTTCTTCTTCAATGATAACAAGACAGATATTATCCCTTCAGTTGCCCTCAGTAAGGAGTCGGTATTCCACGTGTCCTGATTACCGCTCCATAAGCGGTGAAGAGGATGTGTCATGTTAAGGGAGAAGAGATCAGGGTTGATAACAATGTAGTCCAGGAAGTGCTCCTGGACTAATTTGACCACCTCGTGGTCGTCCGCCTCGGCGAGGCGCTCCAGGGTGGATTTCTTTGCCACGTTGCTGAAGAAGAGATGGTACTCGCCGTACTTGGGTTCTCTCAGCTCGTCAATGAGAAGACCGATAGAATCGGGATGCGGCCTCACAAAGCATAGACAGCGTAGGTGGCGCATTTTCTCGCGGTTAGGATTGTCCAGACGGTCGATGAGGTAGACCTCGTGGTTGAGGAGCGAAGACTGTGTGACGGCCGTCGAGATGCAAGGCACTGTGTCCTTATCCAGCAGGAGGATCTTCATCTTGGTCGATGGCGTCGTTGACGCAGTTTCTCCAGTCGTCACCAGCTTGGTGACATAGCCAGAGGCAGCTTGCACGACATCCATGGCGGCAACGGTGATTTATTCAGCAATAATTGGCCTGGGTTGTGATGGAGCGGAGCTGCATAGATTGAGTCAATCGATCGAAACGGAAACGGTCATCGACGCCAATGCCCTTCAATAATGTGTACATTGAGAGAGCACCCCGGACGCATTGCCGTCGTCGGTCGGTCGGTCAGCCAGAGATGAGCGAGTGAGGTAAGTCGTGGGAATGTTGTGCTTTCAACCTTTGGCGCGAGGCGGCACATGCAACCGAAGATGCCTTGCGCTGCTGGATGGACATGCGTCATGCCTAGCGCCCGTGCAACAATCGATAAGATAAGCCGCTTGCTGGGGCCACTGTCCTGCCCGGAATATGAAGGCCACCACGCTTCAGCTTCGCAAGATCGAATCTGGAATTGCTTTCACTCGCAGCCATGGCTGCCATGGGCCAAGATGTGTGTCCACCAAGGACAGAGCCGACGTGGGTCTTCTTTGCAAGCTTCAGGTAGCTACGATACAGAACTAACGTCCTCGGCTTGAAAGGCTGTCGTTTACACATGGGTTCATTTTAGGGCAATTGTCAGTCCTCATTCTACTTACTGCGTTTATCAAGTTCTTCATTTTTGGCGATCCCCCCTCGCCTGAAATTACAGCTTCCCTTCGCGCCACAGAACGGCGATCGCGCACCCTTGCCCACAAAAAGTCTTTGCTGAGCCTACGAACATCGAATGCGCGACAAACTCCACAACAACCAGCGCTGAACAAGAAGAAATCGAGCATCCTACGAAGTGGTCCACCGATGCTGACCATCGGCTCGATTCTGAACAAGACATACTACAAGGTGGATAGCCACCAGCCCGAGAGTTTGGATTGGTTCAATGTGCTGGTAGCGCAGACGATTGCGCAGTTCCGCAGTGATGCACAGCACGACGATGCCATCCTTACATCCTTGACCAAGGCCTTGAACGGAAACTCGCGTCCCGATTTTATCGATGAGATTCACGTCACCGAGCTCACACTAGGCGAGGATTTTCCCATCTTCAGTAACTGCCGGATTATTCCTGTGGACGAAGATGGACTCGATTTCGGCCCAGGCAAGGCTTTTGACGCCGACAGGGCGACGCGGGACGGAGCACGGCTTCAGGCACGCATGGATGTCGACCTCAGCGACATGATAACATTGGCCGTGGAGACGAAACTGCTGTTGAACTACCCGAAGCGCCTCAGCGCAGTCCTTCCCGTGGCGTTGGCAGTCTCAGTGGTTAGATTCAGCGGTACCCTGTCCATCTCGTTTATTCCGAGCAACCCATCTGAGAACACAGCAACAAAAATGGTGTTTACCTTCCTGGATGATTACCGACTTGATTTTTCGATCCGGAGTCTTCTGGGCAGTCGGTCCCGGTTACAGGATGTGCCCAAGATCGCACAGCTCGTCGAGTCGCGCCTACACCAGTGGTTCGATGACCGATGTGTTGAGCCGAGGCTCCAGGAAATTGCACTACCCAGTATGTGGCCACGCAAGAAGAACACACGTGGTGGTGACGACACGATAGCCGACGTAGAGCGGTCCTTGAGCAAGGCCAAGGGTTCGGAGGTTATGAAAGACCTGCGGGGAGAGGCTCGGAGAGAAGTCGAAGCCGAGTCCAGTTCGCGGGCCGAGTTAGGACAGGATGCGCTTAGGAATCGACGGCGTACCAGGGCCGAGGATGCTTTCAGGCCTGGATCAATGCCAGGCTCGATGCCTGGCATGGGCATTGACATTCCCACATGAGCATTGAGCTAGCGATTGGACATTCTAGGGGATTTGCCCCGTGGAAGAGTGGTCCAAGTATCGGTTCAATAAGACGTGCTGTTTCGTGGGGTTCCGCTCGGGTCCCACCACCTGCCACTTGCCACTTCTCGGTATCATCGGCTTACCGACCATGCAGATTCCGACGCACGACAGTCCGTCTTGCGCCTATTAAGCGTCGCATGTTGAAGTGGGTTTGGTTACACGTATTATTTGCCCGTAAAGTCCAAAGACCGAGGACAGAAACGAGCCGGAAGGCCGTTTTCTGGCAGCAGAAAATCCACTCAGAGCACCAGCCCATGAGCTGGTTCTTACAGGAGGACAAAAACCAACCAGCCACACATGAAACCGTAACGATTACCAGTGTGTTCTAGTACGAAATAAATCAACACAATTGAGAAAGAGACAGGATTGTAATCACCGTCCGTTGTGCAAATTTGGTGATGAGAGCTGCCTCGGCAAGTCCCGATTCGGTGCCTAAAAGTGGGCCGAGACCCAACAAAGCACATGCGCCGATCAGCAAAGTGTTGGTGATGTCACAGTCCCCAACGCCATCATTTTTCGCCAAGAGCTTAACGGCGGGCAGGTCTGTTTTTCTCCACGACACCACACTGCCCGTTGACGGGATTTAGCCTTGCTGTCCCTGAAGAGCCCACAGCAAGCCCCGACCGTTGTCAAAACGCCGCCAGCGCAGTTCGAACCCGATTTTCCTGTCACACGCAAGCATAAAACATCGCCCTTTTCGAACACTCACAGTCGCTTCAAGCATTCACCCCGTGATGGAATAGCCAAATACTGGCTTGCACCTCGAATCGCCGATTGGACGCCATGATACCCTATATAAATGCGCGTATGCTAGCCCCGTTTGTGTGGTGGTAGTCAGGGGCGCGATCAGCTAGCTAATATTCTGCCGCACTAGCTTTTGAATATCTGGGAAGCATCGTCGGTGCTGGCCCCGACGAATGTGAGCTACCTCTCTCTGCCCCGGACGCGCGATGCTGAGTTCTTCAATTTGGCAGTAAAACTCATCTTCTCGTTCCTCCTGTCCTATCCCCTCGCCGGTCTTCTCAAGCGAGTCCCCGATGCGCGACCAGCCTACAAGAATCTATTTTCGCTAGGGTACGTCGCTGAGACCGGTATCTGATGTGGTGTTACATTGAGGGCTGACATAAACACCAGCGTCTCGGTATTTTATCTTGTCGGCCTCTTCGACCTCTGGGATGGACTACGCACCCTCATGTTCTCGGCGGCGGGCGCGTACGCCATCGCGAAGTTCTTGCGCGGCTCCCCGTACATGCCATGGGTTGGCTTCGTATTCCTCATGACTCACATGAGCATAAACCAAATCGCCCGCATGCGCGCCGCCGATCCGCGAAGCGTCGATGTCACGGGCGCCCAGATGGTTCTCGTCATGAAGCTCAGTAGCTTCTGCTGGAACGTGGCCGACGGTGCCCTTCCTGAGTCGGAGTTGACCGAGTTCCAAAAAGACCGCCGCCTGCCCGAGCTGCCGAACCTCTTGGATTACGCTGGATATGTCTTCTTCTTCCCTAGTCTGCTGGTCGGCCCAGCCTTTGACTTTGCAGAGTATCGCCGCTGGCTCGACTGCACCATGTTTGACACCCCCGTCACCGTCGACCCGACTAAGAAGCCACCTACACGGCGCAAGCGCAAGATTCCACGGAGCGGCACCCCTGCCATGATCAAGTTGGTGACGGGACTGTTGTGGATTGGGCTGTTTGTGAATCTGTCAGCACGCTTCTATCCCGAGGTTTTACTGGAGCCGTCGTATCTTGAATATGGCTTTCTCAAGCGTCTGTTTGTCTTGCACATGGTGCCACTAACTGCACGCACCAAATACTATGGTGTGTGGACGTTGACTGAGGGTGCCTGCATTCTTACGGGTCTGGGTTACAAGGGCTTGGACCCTGTCACAGGCAAGGTATCTTGGGACAGGCTAGTGAACATTAAGCCAATGGGTGTCGAATTTGCCCAGAATACACGCGCCTACCTTGAGAACTGGAACATCAACACCAACCAGTGGCTACGTAACTGTATCTACCTCCGTGTTACGCCGCGTGGGAAGAAACCTGGATTCCGCGCCAGCCTGGCAACTTTTACCACCAGCGCCATCTGGCATGGATTCTATCCGGGTTACTACCTCTCATTTGTTCTCGCCAGTTTTGTCCAGACCGTAGCAAAGAGTGGGTGCGAACAAGCAATGGTTTGAGCAGAATGCTAACTGATTTCGCAGACTTCCGCCGCTACTTCAGGCCCTTCTTCCTCGACCCCAAAACGCAGGCTCCATTACCGAGCAAGAAATATTACGACTTGTTCTCTTGGCTAGTCACGCAGCTTACCTTCTCCTTCGCGACAACACCCTTCCTCATTCTCACTTTGTCGGGTTCTCTTGCCGCTTGGTCTCGTCTGTATTTTTACGCCGTCATTGGCACACTCGCCAGCATGGCTTTCTTCGCCTCTCCGGCCAAACCTGCGCTACGGAAAGCACTCGAGCAACGTGCCGCCCGTATCGTTCATCTCCCATCAGAGTCGGACAAGGGCGCAAAGGGGCGGGAAGAGTTGACGAGGACGATAAGTACGGATAGCATCAAGTCCAGGGAACCAGTGCTGGGCTTGTCATCAGACTTGGAAAGAGACTTTGATGAGGTGATGGACGAGCTCAAGTCCGAGGTACAGGCGCGGAGGACGTCGGTCAATAAGGCCGGCGTCAAGGCAGCCTGAGGGGGAATCTGCAGAGGGGCGTTGGTTAGAGGGTGCATCAAGGTGTCCGAAGAGGAAGCTGGGTCAACTTGGACTCGGCGGCGACTATAGGTAGTTTTGATATGTGTATAGCCTTAGCATTGCGTCGCAGTACTTACTTGAGTCGAGGTATACAAATTTGGTTTTTATGCTTTGGGATATGTCCTGTGCAGCTGCGTTTCCGGTTCCCACGGGTTTCTCATTGACTCAGTGACAACTCAGTTGAATCTGCGGATTTTGTGCCACATGGTCAACTAAGTCGATTGTGGTCAACGTTACATCTCTGAATTGTCATCTGCTTCGGTGCCACGATTTGCTTATCTGTCTTGGTCTCTTGGTTGGCGGATGTGAGATGGGCATATCAACTTGGACGTATGCCAAAGCGGTTCAGTGGTAGCCAACCTAGCTTATATGGGAACCAGGGGGGTTTGAGTAGGATCCCCCTATTGTCTGCCTATGATACTCTCTCGCTATCTTTTAGCTTCACAGTTTGGGAGGATTTACCATGTAGTCACGGCGAAACATGTCAATTTACGGCAGTCTCAAGTTACCATACCACCTAGACTCCGTTGATAGATGCGTACTCACCGGTTTCTGAAAGAGCTCTATGCTAGACAGTCGTACATTGAGGTTGGGTGATAATGTTTTCCGCCGACACCATTCGACCACATTGAAGAGCACCGATAACTTGACACCGTAGGTATGTTATGTTATTACTCGTCTAGCGAAAAGATGAAAATGCAATAAGAGCTAATCCGTACTTGACCAAAGTGGACATGAGAGGAATTCACAACGCCAGCACTCCGGGTTTGAAGATACGAGGGGGTCAAGTGGGCTGGAACTAAGAGGGAGAGAGAGAGCAAAGCATCCATGAGGATTGAGTTGAGAACCAAACGGTGACTTTCCATCCATCCTAATGACCACAGCCTACCTACCTACCTGTGCAGCGGTGAATAATCACATCCTATTTTAGCTGACATGATGACAATAATTTGCCCCCTTTTCCGTACTGAGTCGGTACCAACCTAGATGACCCAGGGAAGTACTACAAACCAAACCAAAACATCACATATGTATCAACCGCCAGTATTCCGGACCGGTACATGTCTGTCTGCCACTAGTGTATGTTGTGAAACCAGAGATAATTCAGCCTCTGGGGTGTCCGGCACGGGTAGATGCGTCTTCTCTTCGTCGCACCTAGGAGCAGAGGGCTTCCGTTGCATGTCGTGCATGGTGTACAGTTCCTCAGTTTCTTACGACCATAGTTATACGGAGGGGAGGGGTATGGGATATTCGAACGTCAACTAAAACCTAGTACCACATAAAGAAAACACCATAACTACCTACTAGTCAGGCAAGGCACATCTATTGATGTGGCAACCTCCTGTCAGTCAACTACCTAGGTAGCTAGGTACCCGCCCTATCACACCGCTGGATGGCTTGGCGGTGAGAAATCGGCAATGCACATCCCCAACGGTTCACCACTTGATGGAGGGAAAGATGCTAGTTATCAACCGGCTACGATGACAACTTCTCCCTCTCTGACTCGGTCACCGAGTCCAAGCCGCCCCCCCCCCCCCCCCCCCCCCCCCGGTCCCCCCGCTCCCACCCTCTGGAAAGCAAACATGGCATTAGCCGTCCGTATCCTCACCAGAGGTGAGCGAAAAGCAAAACATGCGGCAAACTCTGCCACCTGAATCGGGCAAGAAGGGAGAGAGTGGGAATGAAAGATGATGTGTCAGATTGGGCCTAGAGTGACCGGAGGTCACCAGCAAGCACATAAACAAATGGAGGGGCGAATTACACAGGAAAACCCCAAAACACAAAAACGACACCAAAAGGAAGGAAAGCCCTGCGCTAACAAGAATTGTCGCATGAGCTCGCACAAGATAACCAACGACAGCAGTCAGGTAGGTAGTGCACAAATGGCGGAGTATCTCGATCCCGAAGCACTGGACGAGAAGGTCCTAGTGTAGTTGGCTATCGCCAACCAGCCTGTCGGATACACATGCCTTGCCTCCCCGCCAATCGACTGCCGCTTTCGTACTAATGCTCCAATCCTTGGGTCGAACCGACCACTCGGCAGGCAGAGAGACTCGAAAAAGAAAAGAAAAGAAGAAAGCATCGTATCTGTGCAGCTAGTGTAGTGTACGAAGTAGTGACAGCTGTGCCACTAGCGTACACTATCAGGGCGTAGCGCCTCCAAGTTTGACTAGTGACTCGTCCAGTGGGAATCCTCCCTCCTTCACCAGCGAAGGAGTCGAGGCAAGAAAAAAAAAGGGAAACTGCGAACAAGAAATCCCAAGTGGAGAGCGACGGGGAGACGAGACAGGTATCGTCAGAACTGGTCGGTCGGGGACCTTCCAGACGATGGCCAAACTGACCAGCTACAGCGTTTTACCAGGGTTTGCGGAAAGGGGTAAACCACATGACGCTTCCAGTTTCGACGCTGTTCTTTAGTCTCGTCTTACAAAAGCAGGACTAGAAAAACTCCGCAGCGATGAAGGGAATGAGAGGTGCCACCGCGTTTATGTGGGCAGGCCGTGATAGTGATAGTGACCAACAGTATTCGTAACTCCCAGTAAGCCTGCCCGCGCTAACTTGGACTTTCACAATCCATACACATGCAGCGCCGTCAGGGTCCAGTTCTCCTTGTCCCGGTAGGCCGGCCAGACAGGTCCAGGATTTGCCAGCCCCTCCAGGGTCTGGTCAGAAAGAGTCGGTGAGCGAGCTGTGAGCGACGAGCCCTATGTGAGAGAGAGGGGAGGGATCCCATCAGCGGATTCCCGGCGATTAGCGGCCCCTAGAGAGGAAAAACAGCGAGTAGAGGAAAAGAAAATCCCGACCGGTAACCCCATGTTGAAACCTTCACTCCGCACCGGAGAGGGGAACGAAAGAGGTTGTCGAGAGAAGAAGGGGTCGCTTTCCGCTAGCCGTTGCAAAAACGGCTTCTTGCAAACTCCCGGTGGCGCAATCGTCATCACATTCTTCAGCCCTCGTTCCACCTTAGAGCTCCAGTCAGCGTCGACAAGCCAAGCAAGTGGGCGTCTTGTGGCTGGCCGCTGAGTTCTGTTGGTGATCGGCAGAAGCCGCACCTCCCACACACCCCTCCGTCCTCATTTCTTTTTCGTACTTCCTCCCCCCTTGAAGATCGGGGGGATACTCATGGGGAACAATCCCTTCACAGCTGGCGTGCTGTGCCGTCCCCTGGCCGTCCTACTCTGTCTCGCGGGAGAACACACACCTCCGGGGCTTTTTTCCTCCCTAACTTGCGCTCTAGGAATCCCAAAGCCGCACACCGACAGATGCCATCCATGGTTTGATGAGCCGTGCCCCTCTCCCGTAATCATGACGCTGTGGCCAGCCACTCAGGGCACAAAGAAAAAGGGACATGATTACGTTGTTACACAGACTTTGGGGCAGAAGGCTGTCTGTGTAGCTCACAATCCAAGGGAAACGCGTCTCTAGACACGAACCATTGGAACCGAAACGTTGCTGCATCCCAAAAGGTAAACTAATTTTACGGCCGACCAAAACGCCCAATCTGGCAACGACGCGACGAGACGGGACCCGTGGATTACTCCACACAGACAGACAGACCAACAGGTGGATGATCGACAGCTATGCCATCTCTGAGAGAACGGCCAACCAGAGCAACTTCTTTAGCGACGGTGGCACTTGAGAGAGTGCAACAAATGCCGAGCTTCTATCAATTCGATCCAGCGCCATCTCCTCCCCTCCAGTTCCATAGCCGAGCCTTCTCGAAGGGGTCTCGTAGTGACCATGCTCCTTTGGTTCAAGTCGAAATCTCACAATCACCATTATCATTTGTGATAGGGCGATGGGGTAGTATTGAGCGGACTGAACGCACAGCCTCTTTGCAGCTCTCTGCCGTGAGCACGGCCTTCCGCCCCACCAAGGCGAAAAACCATTCGCTGCTTGACCCCCCTGTCTCTGCAACTCAAGACCGGGGTGGGTTTTTTTTCTTCTTCCCGCCTCTCATCGGCGTGTCTGAGTGGTTGGGAGTTTCGAAATCCCTCTCTGAAAACCAATTTCCATTGGGTGAACCAACAAAAGATTTCTTGTTGTGTAACCATAGATCCGTAGCGAATTACAGCAGAGGGAGAACATCACTGCCCAGAACCTCACAGTCGCTGTCCATTACACCGAACACCTGCTAGAGAATAGTAGTAGTAATAGTAGTAGTTAGCATACTTGTTGAGTGTGTTGGAGTTCCAAGTTGTGACGGATTTCACGCAGTCATGTCTGACAGGCACTCTCGAGAGACTCGGCTTGTGTGTGGAATGGTGCCGTTGTGTGCCGTTCTACACACGTGTTTCACGCTCCATCGTGTCGGATGCTTTCTTCCCGTGTTGAGAACAGACTCTGCCTCGAATTTTCTGGTGTCATCGCTCAGAAAGACACACCGCATCCGGGACCCGCCCGCTGCGTGGACCGCCGAAAAGAGTCTCCAGCCCAACCGCCCCAGCGCGCGAACTACCCAAGTCTAACCGACCTCTCTGCCGTTGAGTTACTTCGCATCTTAGCCCGCCAGGTTGGCGTCCGTGTCGGCCGACGACACACAACAACTCCCCAGTGCTCCCGGACTCTGTGCATCTGGTAGCGAATGCATAGCTTCAAGCAGCTTGCCTTTCACCATATCTCTGCAAGTCTCAACCTCGGATCGATGCTTGTCGGACGACGGTCCCATCTTTTCAAAGGACCGTGAGTTGTGGGGTAATAGGGCGGGGTTCAGACAGCAACAGGGCATGCTGAAAGATGCCCGAGAAAGGGGCCGCAGCATGTCAGCCAGCAACCCCAGGAGGCTTGGTGGACCGTTTGCAGTTCACTTGTGCTCCACGCGGCAGTTGGACTGTTGATCGTGTTCCACTTGCATCTTGTCCCCGTTTCAGCCCAGCGAGGGGATCCCTTCTTGTCTTTGTTTTTTTCTTGTTCCGGTCGTCAGTCCGCGCTGTCTCTCGTGTCTTCTGAGGTGGCTGGCAAAGTTGTCCCTCAGTGGGAGTGGGGGTTTGTACAAAGTAGCGTGAGTTAGCTTGGGTAGGCTGTGAGGCGTGCTGCGTCCCGAATGATACCACCGAAGCTCCTCCGTTGTGTCGTTTAGCCACTGGAGCCTGCTTGTTGGCGAGGGGTAACTATAGGTAGGGTTTATACTCCGTACCTGCCTCAATACACAAGGTGTCCAAGCATCTGTGGACCCTGGCCCTGTCAGTATCGCAGAGCGAAGTCGCCATCCGGAGCGTACTTCATCAGCCTGCCTTATCACTCGGGAGACTGGAGACGGCGCTTGCGATCTAGTTCTATGCACGAAGTAGTTATGGCTTAGATGCTTAGATGCCATATGGCTGCCGAGAGTACCGGGCGAGGTAGCAAGTCAATGACACAGCCAGTAGCTGCCGTAGTTACTGTTTTGGTGATGCCCACAGTCATGAGCCACAAGCCACCAAAATCGTGCTCGCTGTTGCACACTGCAGCCCTGCAGCTAGTCAAGGCGGCAGCAACGCAAGCACGAACGATGAAGGAAGGGTCCAAATCCCCTTCTCCTGCGACCACCCTGCAACCGCCTGCTCAGTGGTGCTGCCGTTTTAGTCTTCTTCGTCCTCTTTCGTCCTGTCTCGGACTTCATTTTGGGCATCAAATTCCGTCTCTCCCTTTGCAGGCCGCCTTGGAGACATTGCCAGTACCGAGAATTGGGCCTTGGGGAATTGGGTGTGTCACAGCTGCAGGTTAATGAGGGACTTTTTATTTTACCACTTCACGGGGTTCCAGACCGTGCGTGAAGGCGTGGTTCTCATCCCGATTCTGTCCTCCGAGTGCAACCCCTCCTTGGCAGGGTTTCGTACGCTGATCGGTCTGGCTGAACATCTGGATGCGTGTCATTTAGAGTCGAGATTTGATGCTCGGTTGGTGCGAATCTGTCGATCATTTTTGTTCTGTTTGTCGTCGGAGTCAAACAAGGCCCCTTTTGTTTTCGGCAGATCTTGGATGCAACGCGGAGCTACACGGAGGTTGAGATGTGAGAAATGATACAGAGGCGGCAGTTGTTGCCGCCCAATGATTACTGGTGGCAGCTACGCAATACTACGCGTCTCTGCGCGCCAACGAGTGAAGCTGCCGACGGCAACAGCACGACCCTGCCGCAATTTGTGATGAGAGGGCTTGTCGTGGGCCTATCGTCTCCTTTCTCCTGAATGATGACAGCAGCTGATGGAGCACTCTGCGCCGTCCAAGATCATCCTCCATCAGCGATTCTCCTGCAGGAACCAGCTGGTCCTGTGTAGCGCGACCGCCACCAGTTGGAGCTGCACAATGCAAGGGTCGGTCCACTGAAAGCTTTAGTGTAGGTGCTATTCTGGGCTGTGATGCCCCGTTGTGCTCCAATGGGCTAGTAAAACGCTAGGCAGCTTATTGACTAGCGTCATGATGAGATCTGCCTGCGATGAAGAGCGACGCAGGGGCCGGCTCTTAACCCAAGCTCCCGCGATCCAATGAGCGTGGGTTTTGCTGTTGATGTGGGTCTGCAGCGCAGCTGGCTTCATTCTAGAAACCGAGAGATCTGGCTGTCGAGGGTACTCGTGTCCTCATGGACTACACTACATTTTCCTTTGCGAAGTCGAGATGTAAGGCATAGACCGATGTCGCAGGGCTAGAGCGAAGCGACGATAATTTCGGGATGATGCAAATCATTTAAAGGATGGCAAGCAGCGGGCCGCGTCGAGTGTGGGAAAAAAAATGCTGCCCGGAAACGCGTCGATTCACCCAGAGTCTCAGGTCCATGCCATTGGGTCTAACCCAGGTGTCTATCTGCGTTTTCAATGCGCGGGAAGCTGTTGCACGAGAAGAGTGTGCTTTGACGGCACGGACAAACGGCAGACTTTGGTTGAGCTCTGTCAAGAATTTGAACCAGGAAAAGCAGGATGCCGCTCTTCCTGTTTGATTACTTCGCGGTTCCTGCCGTGGATGACCCGAGATGGAAGCGGCGAGTGATAATTGAGTAAGAAGGCTGGGAAGTAGTTGGCGAGAAGCTTCGACCTGCACAACAAAAACGTTAATCCCTCAACAAACATGGTCGGGCTTGACAAGTGCGAGATTCGGGATTATTGGAAGAAGTTTGTTCTCAGCTGTAGTGAGTCAAGACAGCCAGGATTAAGCTGCACTGATAGGGATTTCCTGAGCCCTGACACACAGGAAGGACGGCGACAACGTGCCCACTCCCCCAGTTCCAACCCGCTGGGAGTTTCCTGGTTCCTGGGCGGGGGTTTGGTTGGTCGCTCGAGTCGGCCTGGACGGCAGCCCCTGCAACGGGCTCGCAGGGGCTGTGCTCCTTCGAACCAGCCGTCTCCCTCACTGGGGAAATGGACATGGCCCCATCAGGCAGCTTGCCATTGGACAATTGGCCCTCTCAGAAAGCTCTGGCCAATTTGGGCTCTGGCCGACGGCCGTGGATCACCTTCCCAATCGAAGCACCATGGTCAGTCTCGCAAAAGATGCAAACATCAAACAAATTCGCCCATTCCCGAGCCAGTAATAGGGAAAGACACTATCTAACGGAGACCAGACGCATGTCTCTTGTGTCTTGGGACTTTCCCACGTGGGAAAGGTCTCTCCGATCCCTCTTCATGCGGGCCTCCGCTCCATGGAGAGACGACGGGATCCAGAATGGCCTCAGTGCATCCACACTTGGTCCAGAATGACAGACTCCGTTTCCCCCCCCTTCATCGCTCTCTGTCGTGTGGACTAAGAAACGGGTTGGCCCAAAGAATCACCTAAGGCCGCCTTAGGCCACAGCTCAGGCAACCGGCTCGTCATCCGCACCCCGGCGACTGGGGTTTGAGCCCTGCAAGAAAACCGTTCGACAGCGCGGGAGAGGCTGGCGATCCCAAACATCATCTTCCGTCGTGGCTGAAACTCGAGCCAAACTCGCCGTCAGCCTTCTCATTTCTCAACGAATGTCGCGACGTCGCCGTGGCATGAGAGTGCGCCCACGCCACTTCAAAACTCAACGACGGCTTTCAGGCCCGCTGGCGGGTCGGAATATGGACCGTGAACTTAGGTGGTACCGTCGGATTTTGTAGGGCACACAAGCCACATCTCACAAGCCAACACGACGTCGGCGTTTTAGCCGCGTCGCTTTTGGCTGTCAAACGCCCGTTTGCTCCGTCCAGACTAAATATTTGCGAAATCCCACGAGTTCGAAGGCGAAGCTGAGGGCTCATGGTGTTCGTGCAGCATAAGAACCCTATTGCGACTGCCATCCCGTGCAGAAGATTCAATATCTGCAAGTAGATAAGTTAGCTGCAGATACACTATCAGTGTGCTGGGAGTTGAGCATGAAGTTGATGGTTGAGGTTGCTAGCTGAAGTGGGGGTGCCACCAAGTGCGACGGGTTGAGGAAGAATCTTGCCGCTCGCTGCCCAGGCCAACACCCAACCTCGCCGCCCACCCCATCCGTCACGAGCTTGAGAGGGACTGAAACGGTGGTGCGTGTCTCTCTTGCCTTCGTCACAGGCATCACAGTCTCGTAGTTAGTGTACTCACCTGTGGTTGGTTTGGCATTGTAAACGCGCTGCCCCTCAGCCAGCGCTGATCTGAATCTTGGGACTTCCATCACACGAAACCGAGGTCCGCACACACGCACACACACACACACACACACACACGCCCTTTCTTCAAAGAATTGACCAAAACGGAGCATCACGCTCCTTCACAAGTTGACGAGCTCTTGAGGGGCATCCAATGAGTGGCCGGGTCGACGCGTGCCGTTCCCCAGCTCTTCGAGCAACGCATGAAATTCTTAGCGAAACCCCGCTTGCCCGCCCGGACACGCTTCCGGATCACAGGCACCACCAAAGACCAAATGCAGCAACCACCAGCCAGTCGTAGTAGTAGACATGAAACAGGGTCACCAAGTCGACAATATCGCAGATACTACAGAATATGTAGGTGAGAAATATTCGGCGACACAGGCGAGACAAGAACTAAATATATCGCGTCCCGGTTCCACGGCGGCAGGTTTTTGCGACGGTGCCATCGCCGTGCTGAATACTTCTCGCTGCTGGTCTCTGTGTCTGGTCTCATCTGGGAGCGGCAACTTGGTTCGACTCTTCGTGACGGTGAGAGAGCAGATGCCGAACCTACGGTCCAACACAGACCGACGCTCAGTCGTAATCATGGCCCGGAAAGCACCAAAACGCCATGCCGTCTAGATTGCCGCACTCCCAGTCCTCTCTCGCTTCTGCTCTCTGTTGGCCATTTGAGCCGGGACACAGGGCGGCATTATATTGAAGCTGTCGGTGCAACCCTGGCTTTTTCCCGCAGCTCCTCAGCATTTGCCCGGGAACTTCTCCGGTTAGCACTCGCACATGCTGCGTAGTTGGCAGACGGTCTTCAGGCTTGAGTGCGTGAGCGCGCGCTTCTCCCTCGCAGCGAGACTTTTCTCAGCACGCACTGCCGTGCCGTTGGACGGCCGTGCCACTGCGGTGCTGTTCCTGGTTGTGATGACTTGTCCGGCATGGCCAGACATCAACTGGGCAGCACACCGTTTCCACGGACCGCCTTGCCAGGTGTCCACGGACTCCTACGTTAATTACGGAGACGGTGCCAAGGCCACCGGCGCCGGCCAGCATCAGTCAGCGGGGTGCAGCTATCCTGGCCTTTCCTGTCGACGCCCTGGCGTGACACCCCACCCCCCTCGCTCGAAAATCTTTCGTCGGCCCCCTGCACCCAGCAAGAGGAATCGACAGCATCCCGGCCCTGACCCTGGCTCATATCTTGGCCGCTGGCACACGCTAGCCCAGGCCGTGGCTCGCCCTGGGTCTGAATCCGCATTGAGAAGGGCAAGGGTAGGAAATCATGCTGGAATAATATATGGACCCCGGGATCCGTTCCCATCCCCCACAGTTCCCAGCTCGCGAGGTCTTCCTGACCCAAGAAAACAATAATCTCTTGTCGAATTGCTCTGTCCGGGTCGCATTGCATTGTTTTGCAATTCGACGCGCATCTCGCCACTTGTAGACCCAGTCGCTGTCGCTCCTCCAGCGTCGCCCCTCGACTTCTGGCCCTGGGTTGATCGATATCCCAACAAGATTCCTCCTGGAGACCGGAGAGACAGGCTGCCAGGTATCATCGACCCACCGCCTTGTCGGTTGCTAAGCCCCCTGATCCTGCCCAAAGTTGGGCTCCAGCCAGCGAGAGGGCGAGAAAGAGGAGGAGAGAAGAAGAGAGGATCCGTCAACATGAATATGTGGGCGGTCTCCGAACTGCCCGTGTACCCGGCCGACCGAGACACGCGGCGAAAGGCAGAGAGAAAGTCAAAGTATTCACTTCGAGGCCGGTCGAACTCATCCGCCACGGTGGCATTCATGCCCTCGTCAGGTCACCTACGACACGACTCGGAGAGCATTCGTGGCCTGTTGGAACCTGCCATCGATGGCCCGCCGTCACCAGAGAGCATCCGGGCCTTAAGCAACCAGATGAAGCAGTCGTCAGGGAGGGATAAGCACCAAAGCCACCACACCACCACCTCGTCCGGCTCGTCATCGCTGCGCTCGCTGTCGTCAGCAGACCGCCCGTCTTGGGAGAACGCGTTGGAAGGCATGAGCCTCTCGAGGAAATCCTCGGGTAGGTCCGTCGTCAGCAACATGCCCTCCCGGGACCGCCCCGATAGTGTGCAGATTTTCGGAAAGACAATCTTCAGTCGCAGGACCAAGCTCAAGCGAGGGGATAGTGCGCCTACGTCGTCGGCTAGCAGCTCTCTCTACTCGGCCGATGGAGGAAGCGACATGGCGCTGCCGCCGGCTCCAACCTCGGTACCTATCCGGGACTCCGTTGTCCCAGCCATCTTCGGCCGCCGTCGGACCGCGACGTTGGGTGAAGTCGACGAGGGCGCTGCCCGACACAAATTCAACATATCCGGACCTTATAACTTCCAACATGTAGCGCACACCCAAAAGGACAGCCTTCCCGACCTGCAAAGGGTGGATCGAGCGGCTCTGGTTTCTGAATTCTCCCAGTTGCGCGCTTCGCAAGCTGTTGCGCCCGGCACACTCAAGGGGATCAAGGCTGATGACTTGCACTTTGCCGACTTCTCATCAGACTTTCTACCTCTGTGTGAGGAGGTGGAGGAAGAGGACGAGACAGGTAACACCAGGAGCAGCCGACCTCCTTCCGGGCTGCCGAAACAGTTCTCGCCTTCAAGGCGACTCATCAAGCACAGCAAATCACAGGAACAGATTCGAGTTCCCCCCCCGCGACCACCGAGGTCTCCTGTCGACCCAACCATGCTGCTGGTGTCCACACCCCCTGTACCTCCACCTCGTGTGTCCAGTCGGTCTTCTATCCGCCCTGATGGCTTTGACTCACTAGGCGCCGTCTTCGTCGACAACAGGCCGCAGACGAGCACTGGATTCCAACACTTCCACCCGTTTCCCCTCTCGCCTGAACCGAGCAGCCCTCCAGCCACTTCTCACGGCTACCTTCGAACGCCGGAGATGGAACCCATCCCGGAGTATGGTCGCGCGCGTGCTGAAAGTTTTCCCAACGATGGCAATTGGCCGCTTCCCTGTCCAACTAGTGCTTCGGCCTCGTTTGATGTCTCGCTTCCGGGTGTTCCGGAGGAGGATGAGACCGTCACGGCTTTCCGCCAATCGCGTTGCAGTGTCACTAGCAACGCGTCTTTGCGTGGCAGTCAGTCGGTCCCGATGCTCCGGCCTCTGTCCATTTCCCTGGAGGATAGCCCCCGCCGCCCAGCCAGCAATACTTCGGACACTCTTGGCCGTTTTGACTTGCTCGCCGCCCAGCGGGCGCTCAAGGCTGCCCTGATTGACGGCAGCCGGGACGAGTCGCTGACTCGGGAGACTTGGGAGGACGACATCGACTACTGCTACGACCACGAAGCCGAAGCAGATTGTGATTTCGCATGGGATCGTCCGTCATTAGACCTGAAAAGGGACTGTGAGAGCACGACTCCAGTCGAAGACCGGTTTCGAGTGACAGGCTCGTGCGAGGTGTCTCCCGCCATGCTTACCCCGGCCCAGTTTGACGTACCCGCCCTCAGCCCGGTCAGCCAGGTATCCTCAGCCACAGCGCACGAGGCTATCACTCCTACACTCACCCTCCCCAGGACATCAAACTTCTCACTGCCCAGGATGGAACCGGCGACGTCAACAAAGCTTCTTCATGTGAGGAGGCCATCGGACGCCTCGAGTTTCAAGGAGTCGCACGGGTTTACCCTTTCCCCGTCTCTCCTCATCCCCAACGACTACCAACAACAGATGTTGGCGGCCGAGGCCGATGCGCGGGAATATGCCTTTCATCCCTTTGATGAGCCGTCGCTGAACTTTGACGAGCGGTCTCTGCATATCAAGTACAGAACCAGTGCTTCCACCACTGGAACCATTGAGAGCGCGCACTCGAGCTTTGAGAAGCACGTGTCGGCCGCATCTTCAGCAACCGACTTCACACGCCTGACGGCCAGTACCGGTTCCCTTGACATGGAGAGTCAGGTCAAATCGGAGCCATTCCCTGCTTTTGATGTTCATGTCCGCAGCGAGAGCAAGGGTGCCATGCCGACGCTGCGCGAGTCGGAGGAAATGGGGCAAACACCACTTGTGCCTCGCAAGGATCCCATTAGCCGAAGCAGCGAGTCCAATCTGTTGAAGCTTGCTTCTAGCGAGCCAAGCAAGCGCAAGGACTCGATTCTTGTTAGGAGGCAGCGCGCAAGGACCACGAGTCTCAGCACACCACCACCTCCAAACCAGTACGCTCTTTTCCCTTCCACCCACCTAAGCGGCCCTCGAATTTGAAGCATTGTCTTCTTTGGCGCTGGAACCCAAGTGATTTTGAGTTCCAACCGCTCCGTCTCCCACGCCACATGGGACTCTTTTCTTTTTAAATGTGTCAACACTTGCAATGGATTATCCAAGTTTTTAGACCTTTCGGGCATTTCACGGAGCATTTTCGGTTATGGTGATAACATCTTTTTGAGACTCTTGCTCGTCTTTCGCTTTCGATTTATACAACCCCCCCCGCGTAAATACGCACAAATCAAATGTTTCATATGTATTCTTCTAGAGAGGGTTGGGGGGCAACTGGGAAAAGGAAAAAAATTCAAGGAAGGGCCTGGTTACAGTGGGGCATTAAGGGGATATATTCAAACACAGCACAAAAGGCAAGAACTTTCTTTTTGTATTCTCCCCTGGGAAGTCTCTTCCGGTATTCCCTCGCCTTTTGGAGGATTTTCCAAGGAGGACCAAACAGGACGGGAGGGAGAAGGCGGACGGGAATGACGATGAGATGACAGGTTATTCATTTTTTTTATACGCACAGGGAGGGTGGGACTGCTTAGTCCCAGTGTATTGTGTATTCTTGGTACATACTCTATCTGGAGCTTGGAGAGAAGCAAAAGTAGGGTCGCTCGTTTTGATGGAGATATGGGGCTGGCGAAGTTGGGCATGTACATGCAGGGAGAGAATCGATTCGAGTCAACAGATGCAAATAAATAAACATAAACCAACAATTTACCTCGCTGCAACATAATGGAAAGATCATGGTTACCTGGGGACTGTGTGCTGGCAAGACGGAAAACCGCCACCCACGAAGCGATATCAAAAGCCGCGATCATCATCCGATGTCTTGCTAGTCCTTGTATTCAGTCTTGTCAGTTCTCTTGTTGAAGACGAGGTCAGATGAGTTAGTCACGTGCTCCGTCAGTTCAGCCCTGCTTCAGGTAACTAATCCCTCAATCCCTCAACCCCCTTTTGGGTGGGGTCTTGGCAAATGTAGCTGGCTGTCAATGTGTGTGGGTGGCGTTTGGTGTGACCGCACCAGCGAGTTGGAATTCGGGTAGCCAAAACAACCAACGCGGCCACTCCACATTCTGCGAGTCCAGTCTGCCGCTTTCGATCCAGCAATTCACCTCAGCCAGCTAGTCAGCCGGCTCATCTGTGTGGTTAAAGATGGGAGATTTGGTACTGAGTACCTAGGTAGGTACTTCCCTAGGTACCTACCTACCTACCTTCCTATCTAACTTGAGACGGATATGCCCTTGAGGTGGTAAGGGGACTGAAGTGTGTTGTCACACACAAACAAGTCTACTCACTGTTTACAACTGGTCCGGATGAACAGCACGTGGCATGCCGATCAAAAAGCTCGCTAGGTACCTACCCATTATATCTCATATCCCAACTGTACTGCAATCGATTACGCTGACCCGCACCTCCCCCTCTACCTCCACAACCGGATCCCTTAATCTCAACTAGACCCAAGAAATCCTATCAACGCCTGATTAACTCAGATTGGTTTGAGTGTCGCACTAATGTATACGGTGGTTACTGCCCGTCATTGGGCGCGGTTTTTTTTTCTTTTTTCCCTTTTCCCTCCCTCCATCTTCTCCGTCTTTCTTTCTTCTTCCTCTGCTACAGATGCTTATTCAGAAATAGGTGGTGGTTTGGGAATATGCGGGAACGATGGATGGGGTTGGCATATTCATTTGCTTCCGAGGATGAGCAAGCCGGGCATAATAACTACCCAGGTACCTAGATAGTCAAGGCAGCACAACTCGAAGCCCAGTACCACTTTACCAAAAAGTCACTCTGTACGGGCGCTCCTCGGAACTTGGTAATGATACCAAAAAAGAAAACATCTTTGCTTTCCTCGCAAGCAAGAACGGCCTCAAATCAAGCCTATGATTGAAACGAAGCCCAAAAATGAATTAGATGACAGACACCCGATTTGAACGGATAACCTTCTGATCTGGAGTCAGACGCGCTGCCGTTGCGCCAGTCCGCCTTGTAGTGGATACGGCGGTGGGTCGACTATTCGCAACCGTGTTGGTTTGTTGGGTGGAGCAGCTGAGGAACCGGATCGGCGTTGAGGACAGAGGGATAAGGCCTGAGGAGATATGCGTAGAGTGTATAATAAAGTTTTGGTGCGTTTGACGGTTGAAGAAAGGTTGGGGAAGGGGGGCGAGTCGCGTTTTTTACTTAGGTCTGGCTTATCGAAAAGGACTGAATGTAGAAGACGTGGGTTCCTCGTCTCAAATTGGTGATCAAGGATGTAGACTCGAGTTGACTCGACACCGTGGTGTCTTCTCTGCTATTGAACATGGTTAGGAATGGACAGTGTCATAACACGGGGGGCACAATCGAGTATGGATAATCCCTTTGTTTTCTGTTGGGCCTCCCGAGTTCCGGAGGTATGTCATCGGGAACAAACCCCATTTTGTTGCCTCACTGGAGACAGAGTCAAGAGTTATCTTGTCGGGAGTGCTCAGTGTGTGCGCCGTGTTCGGTGATGTCGTGCCTGAACCCAGGGCATCAAAGAAGAGATGAAGTCGGCTGGTAGGTAAGGAGATTGCGGAAGAGGTCTCGTCGATCTGGGTGGTGGTATTGTCCCGGATTACCTGGAAAACATTAACTTGGATTTCGCGATACTTACCCCTCATAGTTTCAGTCCAATTGGCGGAGCCTCTCAGGGACAGCCTGCCCGGTATTCTTGGCTTACAAGAAAAGGAAGATAGCTCTGTGCCTGGTGCCTGGGTAGGCGCGAAATAGAGAAAAGGGGGTTTGGCGCCACGGACCAGCAGAATGAAAGAAACCCGAGGACAGCGAGTCGGCGACTCAGGGGCAACAGGCCAAGTGTTCGGCGACTAAGAGGCTGGGGCACCCCCCGGGCGGGTTTCTCGTCAGGGAAGAGACTTGTAGCATACCACGCTGTCGCCGGCGATGCTCAGCCCTGGAGCCCTTCCCTTCCATCGAAAACTGGCACGGCACAGCACGGGACAAACTCATCCCAGCTCTCCAGATTATCAGTCGCCAATACTACACAGTGGTGTTACTTGTGCATGTGACCACTTGGATTTTTTTTTTCCCTCTCTGGGACTGAGCGAGAAGGTGTTGCCGAAGCAAAATTGACTCAGCTGGACATCTTGAGCCGCTGCGTCGGGACTGCAACCATTCATTTTTGCCCTCCGAAACACATACTTCACCGAGGGCAAGTCTGTTACAGCCAATAAAGCACCGAACACATACTCATGCAGCTTCGTGGTCCAAAGTTCTAGAAGAGAGTTGGATTCTAGAACTCACCGGATGTCGGAACGGTCTGCCCACTGTGGCAAGGAGAGCCATCGCGGAGTCCTAGGCTTGTCCCCTGGGTCGTAGATAGCCGACTTCTTTTCAGACTTCCGAGAAACTTGCTCCCTCTGCCGCAAGGTCACTGACAATCCCCATACGGCCTCAGAGGCCTCAAAGCTATGAAGTATCGCCGTCTTGTTGCAAGCCTTCGCACGACGCAGGCAAAACCAATCCCAGATGCTAGCCACACGGAATAGCTTCCGTTCTGGTTCATGGTGGTCTGTTGAGCTTCCTTCACCTGGTCGTCGATATTGGGTCGTTGCGACGCACACGCATCTTCCATGTTGACACCATCCCCCCTGAGTTTCTCTGCGCGCCTGGCGTGGCGTAGGTCTTGGACACCGGCAGTTGCTGCTACAACCTTGCCGTCTGCGCAAGCGGCCAGGTGTTCGAGGCCGATCCATTTCCAACCGTTAGATTCCCGCCTCGTTGGGCATGAAATGTCACGGGCCCCCTGAAAGTCGGGAATGCTCCTCAACAAGCGGGTCTCTGCCAGGAACTGGCCATTAACGCGGCGTCCCCATGACTAACTCGTCCTGGGGCTCTCGAAGCCACATCAACCCCGAGGTACAAACTCCAGGCACTGGGGGCGGCTTGCCAGCGATCGAAGTAACAATGACAATGCTCGAGACGCTAAGAGCGAGTGTCTATTTGCGGTGCTGTGCGCCAATGCGTCCGCGTGAAAGTGCTGAAGGCTGCTCACGGTTCGTAGCTAACTGTGCCTTGCCAATAACAAAGTCCCAAGCTGCCCATACAATCGCCCAATATCTGGCAGCGCGGATACATATCTGGGGAGCGAAATACCACTCAGAAATAGGCCAATCGGGGCCTTCCAAGGACGATATCCCACGATAGTTCGAGGTTGGGAGAAAACACGACCGGTGTGGGGGAGACGCCAGGCATGGATGCGTGCAGAGAGCAGCTAATGCCGCCTGGGCCAACTCTCGAGACGCTCTTCTCGTGGCCAGCCGCTCACTGGAGACTACTACCGGGGTAAGCGCTCGGCGAAGACGACAGACAGAACCCAGCACGTGGCGTTTCGGGCACCTTAAGGAGGGCAAGGACATTTATGCCCCAGGAGCATTGAACACTCTGGTCGCCGACGGCCTTCGTAGGGCATATGAATACCGAGATGAAGGTGCCATTGGCTAGGCGGTGGCGACGTCCGACTAGGTGCGGCTGCAGGCGCAGAAGGGCTCGTCTCTCCCAAGCTCTGGTCCGCCCCCCTGTGACCATTCGCGGGACGGGCAAGCATCCCATAGGCCCAAGGGGTTAATGCACCAAGGGCCTGAGCTCGTCCATAGTATGCAGAACTTTGTTTTCCCCATGCCAGCCAGGCCAAAGGAGGGGGAACATCATCTGCGTAACATAAAGATAACGAGGAGGCCCGCAGCCCAACTCATCGTGGGGGAGGCGGCAATCTCCAACCGAGAGTTGCTTACTCTAGGCAGGAGAAAAGACCATCAGCTTGCCACGGCATCCTCCCTCGACAGTGAGGAGATTTGGGAGGCAAACATATTCAACAGCCAGTAAGTTCCGTCCGTCAGGCGGCCCGGTCTCATGTCTTTTTCTCAGCCTTTTCGCACAGCTGCGATTCCGAGTGGCCGAAAGGAGACGACCGGCTAAGTCGACATCCTCTTGAGCACTCAGACCAGCAGGGTTGCCAGCGCAAAATATCACACCGACGTGTGGCTCCCTCCGATCGCCTACTAAGGCTTGATTTCGGGAGGGGTCTCCATGTGCGAGAGCGGACTTTCAGCCTTCTCTTCGCCGGCGTATCCACTGATACCCGAGGCTTCTTCCCAGCTCTATTCGAGTCGCCCCATTGGTATATAGACTGACGTGTGCTGGAAAAGGCGAAGCATCCCCTTCAATCAACTCAGCAAGTGCCGAATTGCTCCCCAACACCAAGCGAAAACAAACAAATAAATGAGCCTTGTTGAAATGCCGGAACCAACTGAAGAGTTTCCATTCTTCGACTATTTTGTGGAGGGCTCCGAGGTATGCTGAAACTTCTTTATGCTCTAGCCCTTTCCCAAAACCTTGACGAGCGAGATATTTTCTGCGTACAATGGGCGAACTACACACAATCGAGCTTTTGTTTCGGCCACTGTGTGCAGAGTGCGAACCTTTTGAGAGCTTATCTCCCGCTCTCCCGATTGGTTAGACAGCTCCCGGATGAACTGATCGTTCACCCGGGAAGTGGAATAGTGTCTTCCACCGGCGCGTTGTGGAGTGCGAATTCTTGTAATGGAAAGAGCAGAAAATATTGTCCATGGCTACACTCTCCTTCGAGATCATCCAAAACAAGTTTGCGGTGTTGTGATCAGAACAGCACTGGGAGTTGGCCGACGGGTCTTTATGAAACAAAGAACAGGAGCAGGTGGATGCCATGGAAACGCGCAACACGAGACATCGTGCGCCCAGCAGCCTTTAGGTTGCTAGCTGAATGCAGATATTATGGGCTGACTTTTTGGATGAAGCACCTGACTAGGAGCGGCGATAACCTGGTCGATGAGCAGGATTGGTCGCAATTCACCCAGCCAGCGGATACATCCGGCTCGGCACTAACTTATGCGGCGACCCACACCGGATTCCAGACCAGCGGCGTCTACTCTGGTCCGGCGGTAGCTTATCCACCCGCGTCGACGGGCTTCAGTGCCTCCTTGCCTATATTCGATGGCCTCTCGCCTGTGGGCAATTCACCTTACAGCAGCTCAAGCTCGCCCGCAGTGTCAGCGCACTCAAACATTGCACTGTATGAATATGCGCCACTGCGGAACTCACCGAATCCATATGATGGAAGATATGTTTCTCCCGGATCCCTTCAAGAGGCTTCGTCACCCGGGGGTACGATGGGTCTTGGTGATTCTGAACCTATAACACTGAATTCGCCACTTATGGACTTTGGATCTCTGACCGAAACCCCGAAACCCCTCTCAGACGGCGGCGACGCATGTACGTCCGGACCTCTGGGGTATGCTAATGAAGGGTCGCCACCGAACAAGCGCGCCAAGACGGGCACAGAGCGGGATGTGGTGGGGAAACGAAACATCGCGCCAGCGCCGTTTCTCGGTCAGTCGCAGCGATCAGCGGATCCATCTGGAGCTGGCCCCAGCAATGCGGGCGGGACGGCCAGTCAGGGCAAGATCAAGCTGCGAAGCGCATCACGGACGTCCAAGAATGTGGCTCATCGCCCAGATGAAACGTCAGAAGAGCGTAAAAGTCGGGCCGCACACAACCTGGTCGAGAAGCAATACCGTAACAGACTCAATGCTCAGTTTGAAGGTCTTCTCAATTCACTGCCCGAGTCTCTGCGCTCCCCAGGCGGCACACTCGGACCGAGCGACTCGGATCCAGGCCCCGATTTGGGTGAGCGACGCCTCAGTAAGGGAGACGTGCTAGAGCTGTCGACGACATACATCCGCATGCTGGAGAGGGACTGCGGCAGGCTGGAGAAAGAGCGCGACGATTTAACGAGAGACATTGAAAGGCTGCAATCCATGTTTATCAACCAAGGAATGCCCAGTTCGGAGGCGGCGAGCAGAGACAAGCGTGGGTGACGGTGTGATCGGCCCTCACCCGAAAAGAGGCCATCTCAATTAGAGTTGGGGCGTTGGAAATTGGTGGGCCAACAAGTGTCGCGAAAAGTGTGCTGGCAGAAATCAGGAAGGGATGGGACACATCAGTTTGATATTGGGCAATTACCACTGGAAGGATGGCGACTTAATACACCATGCCTTTTCTCAAGCAGATCAATTTCCATGACATTCCCGTAGAAAGGTACCACAAGGCTAGCGACAGTACCTGATTATTTGACACTGCCAAACTAAGGTACCTAGCTACACCAGCTAAGATCTTCGAGGCGGGAATACTCGACCCCATGACTCGTGATGTGCTCCTCCGGACGAGAGCCGTAAACTATATAAATTAGCTATGCGCCTGCTGAACCGTTCCCAAGATACGGTACATGGTAAATGAATCCCCCTGCCCCCCCCTTTTCAACCAGAAATACCTCCCCCAGTCCAACGCAACAGAAACAGCAAATCGTCGAGCTCCCGTCCCTTATAACGCCTTGACGCCATTGCCTGCCAATGTAATTTGATGCACCGCAATACCATGCAAATAACCTCCCCGGTACCTTCAATCAAATTTGACAAGGCGTCATATCCAACCTGCGCCTCCCCACACGCCGCGTATTCGTCGGGCCAGTTGAATGTCTTTTTGCATGATTGTGACTCGCTTGGCGTGAATGGCGCAAAGATTCGCGTCCTCGAAGAGATGGACGAGGAAAGCTTCTGCGGATTCTTGGAGCGCCTGGATGGCCTGCGACTGCCAGCGCATTTCTTCACCCACTGGGCGGTATTGAAGGGCAATCTCTCGAACCTAGACGCGCCGTTAATCATTTGATATGGCATATTTCATGACTCTGCTCTCACCAATCGCGCAAATGGCAGCTTCAGGAGCAACAGGTCCGTGCCGGCCTGGTACCTCCGAATCTCTCTCAACGCCTGTGTACCTGGCCGGTACCTCCTCCGCCTCGGGTTCGGGTAGGGAATGGGGTCGCCCGCTGCGCAAATGTAAGTTTTTGAACACAACCAGTATGAATCAGTGTTTGAACTTACGCCTCACTCCGTCGGTGCCAAACCCAGGTCTTTTCCTAACCACCAATGGGTTACCCTCGGCGTCAACTGGGTAGCCCGGTGAGCCTGCGCCCATCCATCTCGGTGCTCTTCGGCTCGACGCTCTTCCTCCTCTACCAGCGGCAGCTGCAGCGCCTCCTCTTGACGGCCTCGGGCCTTTCGAGGACATTTTTGGCGGCATCTTGACACGAAATCGGGTATGACGGGTTGGTCGTGTTAGGGCGTCAGTCGCTAGCGAGTCAATTTGAACTTGCAGGAGGCGCAAAAGGGCTTCGAATGTAGGAGTGGGCGCAAAGGTGCTGAAAAAAAAAGATCGCGACTAGCTAGCAATTGGGCGCAGAAGAATCCAAGCTGGCAAGCCTGGGAATGTGCCCACAATGGAGGGGGCTGGGAAACTTGTTCATGAACCTCCCCAAGCTCAAAGAGCTTTCGCGACGCGACCGGCACACCACCCCTGTCCGCGTTCGGCTGGGCCGGGCCCACAAAGCCCAGCCACAGAATTCCAAGCCACAGAGCGCAGCCCCGGTATAGCGATTCAGTGGGTGGGTTTTATCTACACATATCCAAACCCTGAGAGATTGTTAGTGGTGGACTGCTTCCTGCTCAACGACCCAGAGACGAAGCGAAAGTGCCAGGTTGAATTTCGTGACCAAAGACTTTGACGCATTATTGCCACGAAGATGTTGTAGGTAGAATCTCAATGCCTCGACTTAGATTCACGTCCAAGTTACCTTCTCTTCGTGCAATATTGAAGCTGCTGGAAGTCCCTCGTTAACAAACTTTCAGACGCTGAAGAGTTAGTTCGGGTAATTGCTGGGATCGGGACGAGAACTGGCGTCATCGTGGAAGGCGTGGAGTGTCATTCCGTGATTCCGCTTTCTGACAAAGGATACATACCTAGATACCGTTGGTGATCTTGCCGAAAGGCCACATCACAACATTTAGGGAACCCGCCTGAAATATCACCCGTTTTGCACCAATTTTCCTTTCGCCACGAAACTATCATTCGGTTGCATCTCCTCAGCCCAAACCGTCAAATACTGTCGATTTGCGGCTCGAGCAAAGCGAATGGCTGAACCTTAGACGGGCTGCATTCAAAGCTCCAGGTGGCCCCTCCATCTCCCGTCCGCCAGCCTTGTCGCATCCACAATTCCCAACACCGGTTGTCGAAACCGCTCGCAGTTTTGCCAAACAACACCTTTTTAAGTCCCATCAATCGCGCAAAGCGCACTCAGCAGTCATGGACCAAATGATGGGGGACAACGGGCGTTTCCCGCTTGAGACATGGTTCTGGGAAATGCCTATCTGTACGAGGTGGTGGACGACGGCGACGGTGCTTACGAGCGGTTTGGTGCAGTGCCAGCTGGTCACGCCGTTCCAGCTCTTCTACAGCTACCGCGCCGTCTTCCAAAAGTCCCAGGTATGTTTCTGTGTCAGTTTGTCATAGCCGTGAGCGAGAGCTGACCATACTGCGTTTGTGTGAACAGTACTGGCGCCTCCTCACTACCTTTCTCTACTTCGGCCCCTTTTCCCTCGACCTCCTGTTCCACGTCTATTTTCTACAGCGATACTCGCGCTTGCTTGAGGAGTCGTCCGGCAGGTCGCCTGCGCACTTCTCATGGCTCCTTCTGTACGCCATGACCTTCCTCATCGCCATGTCGCCACTCGTGTCTATGCCGTTCCTCGGCCACCCGTTGTCCTCGACACTCGTCTACATCTGGTCGCGCCGAAATCCCGACGCGCGCCTTAGTTTTTTGGGCTTGCTGGTTTTTACGGCCCCCTATCTTCCCTGGGTGCTGATGGCCTTCAGCCTGACGCTGCATGGCACCGTTCCCAAGGATGAGATTATGGGTATTGTCGTTGGCCACGTTTGGTATTTCTTTACTGACGTCTATCCGCCACTGCATGGCGGGTCGAGACCCTTGGATCCCCCCATGTGGTGGCGCCGGTTGTTTGGTAAGTGTTGTTGTTCCCGACCCGTGCGGTACAGCAGCTAACGGAAGATATAGAGGGAAGGCCGCGGGAGGAGACGGCCAACGGGATCAATAACGAGATCGCTGTCGCCGGGGCGGATATCGCCCCCGAAGTGAGATGAGAATCGAAAACACGTGAATAGGCGGCCCGGGCCACAAGGCACACAATCGGCGTGATTAGGACATTGGCATTTTGTTTGGCGTTTTGGAGATTGGGTTGGCGCCCCTCGCCCCTCACGACCTTGTACTGCATAGGGAAGTTTCGGCGTTTGGTGTTGCATTGCTGGATGCACGGGAGGCCAGAATATGTAGAGGGAAATCAGCGCCCGGTCGACATAAACGGATTCGGGGTTGTGGCATCCGGTCACACAAATCTGGAGCTTCAAGCCGTACATTCGTGTACAATTCGGTACGCCGCCCAATAACCCACGAGTAGCGAAGCAAGTTTCTGCACCTGCATAGACTCGTTCACCTGTGTTTATCTTGGATATATTTCCCAGGAAAATACTTGATATTCGTTGGGGTCGGAGTAGTGAGAAGGCAGGCAGAGAAATAGAGCGCTTTGAATTACAAAGAGTAAGGTAGCCTAATTCAGAAACTGGGAAACGTATTCCTGGCGCTGGGCGTTGGAGTCGAGATCTGGTGACCGATTCAGGGGCGTCCACTTGGGCTCGTCCTTGAATAACCGCATCGCATGGACGAACTGAGATTCTGTCAGTCAGCTTCTACACTGTTTCCCGAACGGTATGCCTGACGTTGGTCTCATCAGTAGTAAACCGGTGGTAGATACCCGCTGGGAGAATGAGCAGGTCGTCCTTCTCCAGCCGTACGCGGATCCACTCGTCGTCCCTGCTGCGCACATCAAAGTAGCCCACGCCGGCACGGATGTAGCGGATCTCCTCGTCCTCGTGCAGGTGCTCGGCAAAGAATGTCTTGACCTTGTCTTCGTACACGTCGCCCATCTTCTCGGGCGATACCGTAATCTCATCCCGGTTCTTGTAGCACCGTTCCGAGGCTAGCGCGTCGACATCAGCGATGTTTGGGATGTGGAAGTAGAGCACCCCGATCTTGGTGAGGTCAGAAGCGGCAACCTCGTTTCCCGAATCGTGTGGGAGGCGCTGGTCGCCCTGTGGGTTGGGTCAATATCCCGTCGGGTCGCAGGTGTTTGGTGGGAGGCGGCGACTTACGGGGAGGTTGTCAAAGTAATAGGCCCTCATTTTTGTTTCGAAATATCAAGTGTTGTGGGTGAGTATGATGGATATCGACAAGACTGTGTCTTTACTGGGCGAACTGAGCAGAACGGGGAATGCGGGGCCGCGCTTTTATAGTCCGGGGTGCGGGGCAGGTCACTCAGCTATCCACATGAAGTTGGAACAATCTCGACAGACGATGACAACCCGTCTCACAGCTGGCAAGTATTACACCTAGATTGAGCTCGGCGATGGGTGAGATTGATCGCCTTTCACCTCTTTCCGTGGAAATTCACCTCGTGGGTTATTGACGTAGGTGGGGTCGCCCAGCTTTGGTGAATTGCGCCATCGGGAGAGTCAGTTGTTCCCGCCAGTGCACGTTCCCAGATGGAAAACCAAAATCCTGGGATAGGAAGTTACGTATATGAAACGAGGGGACGGAGAGAAGGAGAGAAGAAAGAAAGAATCCAATCAGTATGCGAGGCAGAGTTAAGATCAAAAATGACATACATTCAAACTGGGAAGGGTGGGTATTAGGCCGATCCTCAGCTTGAGCTGGCGGTGTTACTAGTAAGGTACCTGTTCTTTTCATTGGGATGATTTGGATGATCAAAAAGTACATCTAAGGAGTAAAGGACCTGGGCAAGGAATGTGGAGGGGCAAGCGCCAAGGCCCACCACTCACTCAACTACAATCCATGGAACCCCTGAAAGTTTGTTGCGTGGAACTTGGTCTGTGGGAGGCGGTTCTGTGAGGGTTCGAGCAAGAATATTTAGGTCTAAGTTCTAACATTCATGGCCTTGATCTTCAGTACCAAGGCCTCAAAGATAGAAAAATGCCGGGGTCTGTTGGCCATCTTCGCCTGCAGTCAAGCCGTGAAGTACCGGGCGAACAATCCTTCAGGGGTTGGACCGTACAATCCGGTTCGGTCCGTTGACACTGAGAGAGAGTTCATTTCTCGGAGCCCCAAAACTCACACTCCATCATCCTGGCCCTCAACCCACGTGACTACAGCCTTCTGTCGGATTATTGGGGCGCTTGAACAGCGGGAGTTGGGTTTGGCTTTTGCCGAAGGGTACCCCAGTCACCCGTTGAAGGGCTCCGTTCAGCCAAGCCATCGAGGAAACGCATGAACTTCATCTTCTGGCTTGATGTTTGACGCCTTCCAGCTTCGAGAACGACAGCCATGAAATGAAAGCGAAGACGGGTGGCGAATGCGTTTTGCCCTCAGCATCGCCGCTGCATGATCGAGATACGGAATCAATCTGCTCCTCCTGCTGAGGTTTCTCTGGCCCATAATGGACTCTCGCACCACCCACGATGGCGCCTCAGTCGCGGGGTCTGACACTTCAACCGCGAAAGCCAGGCTCCAACTCCCCGCAAGCTGTGATCCGCCACAGCCCGGGGTACAACGGAAGCAGTTGGTGTGGGTTGTGAGTACGCAGTCAAATGCTCTTCCCTTATAGGTGGCTGATTTGCATTCAAGGTCTTTGGAGGGACCGGTCATATGGGTCGCTCGCTCGTCAAGTGTGCCCTGAGCCACGGCGATCTTGTCACCACCGTCGGTCGCGTTTTTGAGTCAACTCCCGAGTCCATGGTTCAGACCCACGAAAACTGCCTTGGTCTGCTCTGCGACGTACGGGATGGCGCTTCGGTAACTCGCGTCGTCGAGAGGACCTTGACCCGTTTCGGTCGGATCGACTGTGTTGTCAACTGTTCAGGTTACGGCGTTATTGGCGCCTGCGAAGACCAGGACGAGTACGAGATCCGCAACCAGTTTGAAACCAACTTTATGGGCACTCTTCACATCATCCAGTCAACCCTGCCCTATTTCCGCCAACAGAATTCAGGCCGCTACCTCATCTTCAGTTCCACGTCTGGTGCCCTGGGTGTTCCCGGACTGGGACCGTATTGCGCCACCAAGTATGCCGTTGAGGGACTGGTCGAAGCAATGCTTTACGAAGTTGATTCGTTCAACATCAAGGCCACCTTGGTTGAACCCGGGTTGGTTCGCCGCGACGAGCCTGACTCGAAGACGAATCCTCTCCCGACATGGGGCCATTTTCTAATTAAGCCGGCTAGCGACGCCTACGCCCATGCTACCTCGCCGGCACTGCATGCCAAAAGGATGGTTCAGTGGCTCGGGGACCGCCAGCCAACGAGCGCCGTGAAATGTGCTGAGCTTGTCTGGCAACTGGGTCATTGTTCTTATCCACCTTTGAGGCTCTTGCTCGGGAGCTATGCTATTGAGAGTATTCGCGATCGACTGCGGTCCGTCACTGAAGAGTTGGAAGATTGGAAGCACCTGAACTTCCCAGTTGCCCCCGATGCACTGGGGGCTGACAAAGGGGATAAGGGCGAGAAGGACGAGAAGGGCGAAGGAGAGGATAAGGAGGACAAGGAGATGGCGGATGATGGCGACGAAGTTGATGAAGAATCCACGAGCCCAATTTCAAAAGCAACATAAACGCAACCAAAACTGTTCTCTCACCAGCAAGGGTATGGGTTGGTCATCTTTTGGCATCTAGTGTACGAATTCGCAAAACTACACGTAGACAACGTGGAGGGGTGGATGTTGCACGTACCTGTGTATTTGTGATTTCTTCAGCCCTGCGATCAGTGTCATGGGTTTTCCTCCGCCAGCCGAGACCAGAACCATCCAGACCTTAAGCATGGTTTTTTAGGTTGCTGGTCCAGGAGACTTGTGCTTCTGAAGCTGTTGCTGATAACCTGCAGAAGACCCCCATAGCTGCATATAAAATCCAATAAGGGGTCGGTGCTCAAATCCAGCGGTTTGCTCCCTCTGCACGTGCCAAGTAAAAAAAGGAGAGCCGCAGCGGGTTGTTCCCACTGACCCGCCAAGCCCCCTTTCAGCGTGGATTTGCCAGTTGCAATTTAACATTAATTCTCCCAAACTCGTTTTCTTGACACGCGTCTCCCAAATCCCGACCGAGTTCTCTCCGGCATCCGCCATCCGACCCCTCTCCTGCTGCGCAACTGGAATGGTTTCGACTCGCTGATTCCTTTCTTTTAGTCCTTCTCTCTTTTGCTTCTTTGCGCCCGTGTCCAGCCGATCGGCAGTCGATTGTCAGGCTTCGCGCCGCGCCATAGCGATTGCGGATTTTTCTGATAGCCCCTTTCTCGTCCCTGCGCCGAATCAACCAGCCACGGACTTGGGCCTTGGGTATCGTGTAGAAGAGAGACAAACACAGACGGGGACAGTTGAGTTGAGGCGTGGTGATTTCCCCACTGTCACTTGCTTCCCGCCAAATCGCCCAGTCGCTATCGGGACCGTTTCACCAAGATGTCAAACAAGAAGAACGAAGATGTTGAGATGCGGGCTGGCGACGGCCAGGAGTTTGGTGGCGAGAAGGACCCGTTTCTCGGGCGTCAGGCGTCCCGTCCCCGCAACGATGGCCCCTCGCCGTTCAATGCGTGGTTGGAGAAGGTTGACCACAGCCCGGGCGTTTCGATTCTTGCCTACTGTCTTGCGTCTATTAGCATGACGGTGGTGAACAAGTATGTCGTCTCGGGCTCGGAGTGGAATCTGATGTTCTTTTACCTTGCCATTCAGGTATTTTCCTAACCATTGTGGATCAACAACCTCTTGTTTCTGACTGCTTCCCAGTCCATCGTGTGCACATTAGCGATTCTGCTTTTCAAGCAATTGGGCTTGTTCCAAAACCTGGCGCCTTTCGACTCGACCAAGGCAAAGAAATGTATGGCGATTTACTGATAGCAGTGAGATACTTTACTAATGGTGGATTATTCAGGGTTCCCCATCTCCCTTCTACTCGTCGGTATGATTTACACTGGTGGCAAGGCTCTCCAGTTCCTGTCGGTTCCGGTCTATACCATCTTCAAGAATCTGACGATCATCGTCATTGCCTACGGAGAGGTTCTCTGGTTCGGCGGTAGCGTCACACCTATGACGCTCCTCTCGTTTGGTCTGATGGTGCTCAGCTCTGTCATTGCTGCCTGGGCGGACATTCAGGCCGTAGTTGATGGTGTTAGCCACTCTCACGAGGCCTCCGCAGCCCTTTCGACCCTGAACGCTGGTTACGCGTGGATGGGCATGAATGTTTTCTGCACCGCGTCGTATGTGCTTGGCATGCGCAAGATTATTAAGAAGATGAACTTCAAGGATTATGACAGTAAGTCAATTCTAACCGGATGAACCGATATTGCTCTCTAACACGCCTATAGCTATGTTTTACAACAACCTGCTCACGATCCCGGTCCTAATCGTCTTCTCTCTGCTCGCTGAGGATTGGTCGTCTGCCAATCTTGCCAAGAACTTCCCCGTCGAGAGCCGCAATGCGCTCATGATCGGCATGGTGTACTCGGGTCTTGCTGCAATTTTCATCTCGTACTGTTCGGCTTGGTGTATCCGTGTCACTTCGTCGACGACCTACTCGATGGTTGGCGCCCTCAACAAGCTCCCGATTGCCGTCAGCGGTCTCGTTTTCTTTGATGCGCCCATTACCTTTGGGAGTGTCTCGGCCATATTCCTGGGCTTCGTCAGCGGTCTTGTCTTTGCCTGGGCTAAGGTTCGCCAGAAGGCCCAGTCTATCCTTCCTACCACTCAGCCTACGATGAGCGCCAGTTCCCAGAGCAACCGGGATGCGGCGAACTCATAGGTATGATGCGGGAAGGCCGATGATGAGCCACACGAATATCCTGCCGATAACCTGATGAGTTACCAAGAGCCTGGGAAATCGGTGGTATGATTCCTCTTGTTCTGTTTTCGTGTACATCACTTTATCCCTTTTATTCGAGATTCCTTTTCTCTTCGCAGACGATCTATTTCACATAGAGCCTGGGACTTGTAGGGAAACAGGGGGTAGTCTTGGTTTTTTTTTAATCTTTCGTACAGCATACAGTACATTACATAACCTGTTTTTGCAGCTTAATGGCTACTTAAAGATCTACATGCGTCGCATGCATGGCGTTTTGGTGGGGTGATGGTGAACGCAGAAGCGAAGGCAAAATTGACGGAGTTGTATGGAATCAAATCTCCAACTGCTGGCAGGGCGGGGAGGAGTGTACGAGGAGCCCATGGTAGTAGTATATGACACACTGTTATATAGCTTAATCGAGAATTTCAAACAAAGTTCCTTCAATTGTTCTATGTGCTTGACCCATATATGACCTGACGTTGACGTTGAATGCCAAGTTTCTGCCTTGAAATTGATAAACCCTGACAGGACTTTTCACAGGGCAGGAAGAAAGATTCAAGAAAATGCCCCTACTGGTGTTAGAGTATTTTTGCTCTCCGTCAACGCCCACAGATTCCGATACCATGCCACCGTCCCCGCCACTAGCAACGCATAGTACCCCAACGTCCACAACCCGCTTGTCGATGTCCCCTCGCGCACCTTTCCCCACATCTTGGGCAAGCCCATGTAGTTGCAAAAGGCATGTACAAGGCACACGGCGAGTAGCGAGCCTGTTCGCACAAACAAAAAGGTGGCATAGGCGCCAAACAGCGTCGTGTAGGCAAACTGGAATACAGATCGCAGCAGGGCCGCGGCCGCGGGCACGCGGGGATTGGTCAAGCGGAATTCGTAAAAGTGGTGGACGTGGGCGAGTCCAAAGATGACGGGGGAGAGCAACACAGTCCGGGCGAGGGGTGTTTGCGCTATCAGCATTAACGGCACGGATGCGCCGCGGAAAAGTACCTCCTCGGTAACAGGACCGGCAACAATATTGCGGAAGGATGTCCATGAGGAGAAGACTTCGCGGGGTGGGAAGGTAGGGGAAGAGGGGGTGATCCAGTCTCGCCAGGCGGAGTCGGCGAGGAGATGTAAAAAGAGGGGCCCGGCGAAGAGGAGGGCGGTGAGGAGAAGGGCGCGCGCAGAGTCAGTGAGGGAGGGTGGCCACACGCCGGTGAGGTGCAGTACAGTGGAGGGGTTGGCGTTGGCGGAGTGGGTGAGAATGACGGCGGTGGTGATGCAGCAGATGAAGCATGAGATGATCACAGAACGGATCCGCGCCCGGATGACGGAAGGGGCATCCCGGGAGAGGACCGGACTAGGCCGGGTTGAGGCGGAGGCGTAGAAAGGGAGGAAATAGATTAGGGCGTACAGGACGAGTAGAACTGACGCTGTCTGCGTGGTGATGGGCGGGAGTAGGGGGTCATCTGGTTAGGATCCTTAGGAGTGGTATGAGATGCGGGGGATGGAGATACATACCCTTGTGCCGCCGGCTCCGGAACGGTCGGAACTCGGTCATCACGGTCGGGGTGCTGAGGTGCTACTCAATTGAACCACGCGGATGGTCAATGCTGCCGATTCCAAGACCCTGCGTGGACCTGGAGCCTGTGAATATTGACAGGCGATGAGACACGTTCGGCACGCTTAATCCAAAACCGTTGCGGTGAGTTCAATTGGAGCGTAGAGCGGAGCGAGCAACACGCACCAGGTTGGCGGTTGTGTCTTGGAGGTTTCCTTCGAATTTACGCAATGGCGTTTCCACAATGTCTCAAGGCCAGCGGCGCTATTGTCGGAACGTTCCGTTGAATGAAAGAAGCTTCTTCTACACCGCCAACCCCCTCCCCAAATCCCCTTCTTTTTCTTTTTCTCCTTTTCCTGTTGTTTTGTTGTCTTATCGTTCCCAGATAGCAAAGAGCACGCTCTTCCAGCGCCAGATGTGGGGCTTAGTTTGGTGATGCGGCGTCACAGCGTCTGCGTCTGTGTCTGACGCCGCTCGGTGTTCCTGTTGGATGCATGGATATCGACGAAATAAATATTCTCAGTGACATCCGGGAAATGCCCTCATTCACAGTCCAATCGTTCTCCGGTCATCTCTCAGCGATTCAGTGCCATCCTATCAAGATATGGACTGGCTGAGGATTGAGGGCTCAACTGTGCCAATGGCATTGAGGTCCAGATTGGACGCCTTTTAAACGCGAAATGCACGCGAATCAGAGACGCGCTTCCCTGTGTTTTGCATGAAGGTTTAATTAGGGCCCCATCGGCCTGAATTACGCCCCCCACGTCCCTGCTGACTGACATCTTAGTCTAACCTCTCTTCCTCATGGCTGTTCCTTGGAGCACCCAAAATCGCGTCATGGAAGGCCCTGGCCTCTGGCCTGGTTAACCATCACACATGATCAAAAGGCGACTCATTCACTGGGCGACCGTTCTTCGTCGGCCATGTACCAGATGCAGCTGGGTTTGACAATTGACAGATCGCCGAGCTTCGATCTGGCTAGCACTGGATCGGCTCGGAATCCGGCCTATATATCGGTCCACAGAGGTCAAGGGGGTGAACCCTGCACAAGGCGGTGAAGCGTTGCAGGCGCCATTCGAGACATGGGTGCTGTGTGGGGGAGAAACGCCCGCGAATGCTTTTTCAAGGACACCAGCAACTCTGGACAGCATCTTGCCTTCAAGGCAGCGAGCCGCTGGTTGAAACGGGGTGCATACAATCTGCGCTGCCCTCTACTGTGTATATTACCGGCCCACTCGCTTCCAAATATGCACCATGCACTCCGTAGTGTAGAGTTGGCGCCAGACATCTGTTATTTTCCTGGCTGCAATGCGACAGACCTAGAGGATCGGCCATGGCTTGGGAAAAGACGCCAAAGAGGAGCTCAGAGAGGGGCGTGGAGATGTCCACCAGCTCCCCACATAAACAACTTTTTTTTCTTCGAACGGATGAAGGTTGCCCAGAAAGGAGGACCTGAGGCAGGCGACTCCCAGAAGGTGCGTTGGGAGCTGCATGTCGGGGGCATGCCTGCCTATCGCGTCGCGACTTCTCTGGGACGCGAAATTAGGCTCAGCCTTACATCAAAACTTTGCAGTAGTCTACGCTCAGTACGGAGACAGACTGGCGGTCTGCAGCTGCCATCTCGACGTCGTCTCCTTGACTGCATTCAGATGGCCGCTCCTGAAAACTGCATACCAAAACAGGCGCCAATTCTTAGCCAATGGGCACTGCGGAGATCCATCGCAGCCCTAGTTCTGCTATCGCTATAGCTTGTGTAACTGCGGCCCCGTCTCCCACCTTTGTGTTCCCCTTTTCTCTTCCACCCAAACCTTTGGATTCCATCTTGGGAATTTGAGATAGGAAAGAGGGGTGGAGTGCTGCCAGTTGTTCGACCCGACCCGGCCGCAGACTCCGTCGTCGGCTATTGGAACCAACCCAAGCAGGAGTCTTCCCTGCTCCCAACTAGACCTCTCCAGCTCAAGCCCAGCCTCTCGTCTGGGCCAGCCAGATTCTTTCCTTTGCCCTCGTTCCTGGCCGTCCTCGTCCTATATCGTTGCTTGATATTCGCTTTTTCTTCTCCTATCTTCAATCCCCCTTATTTCATGCCCTGTCTCTTGGTTAATTCTCACTCACCTTCGTCCACTCGCTCGGCACCCTCTTTTCCCCCACTTCGACGTGGCTACGAGATACCTAATCTTTCTCATAATTATTAGCTTGCCTCCACCAGAAACCTACCTGACCAACACTCGCCTTCCACATAGCAACCTAATTTCGCCATATACAGCCAATCCGGACGGGGAAGACCGACAGGGTGAACAAGGCGACCAACGACAACGGGTGGCTGCCCATACTAATACGCAGGGAAGACCCAGCCCGCGAACGACAAACGTACGTCTACGATCCCTACCTGGCCTACGGCTGTAAACGCGACAAGAGAGGAGGAGACGGGTTGACGATAATCCCCTCCTCGATCCAGCGACCGTGTGCATGAAGTGGACATGGAACGGATTTGATCGCCATCTCTTCGACGCTGAGAGCTGGACTCGACGGATTGATCGCCTACCGGACCCGAGCGCCGTTGGGTGTGGCGGGCGCCTCAAGGCCCGAACGCCATGTCGGCGCCTCCTCCGCGACACCCAGGCCTGCCGACCTTGACACCACTCCGCGAGAGATCGCAATCACAAAACAACACGCTCGCGATCCGTATCGTCCCCTATACGCCGCCCCGACTCGACCCCGAGGCGCGCACCCCCAGCCGGACATCGTCGCATGGGCAGGGAAATTATGGCGACCGCTCAAGCTCGAATGTGGGAGAAAGACCAGAACTGTTCAATGCTGCCCGTCCGGGGTCTGCATTGTCTTCAGGTTCGGCAACGTTGCTCCCATTGGCCAGGGCCAAGAGTGGAGGGGTTTCAGGCTCGAAACCGTCCACCAACCCCTCGCTTGCCCTGGGCCACCGTGTAGGGCCAACCACCCTGTCGCTGAGGTCACCATCCGAAGTTTCAACCAATCTTGATTCGATTGATGCGCCATCCCCGCGAACGCCCACGTCGCCCTCTGCCGCATCATGGAGCTCCTCGGCGCCCACCCCACGCCCCTTGTCGCGTCGCGGCAACGCGGTGACAGTCCACCCTGACAAGACGTTCTCGCTAGTGCCTCTTGGTAGGGGATCCGATATCTCCAGTGGGCTGCGTTCGCCGTTGCCATCCCACTCTTCGAGAACGTCGAGCTCACAGGACAGGCCGTCGATTGATGCATGGAGCGAAGATCGCCCAGGTTCGGCACTTACTGGCACCAGCACCAGCGTCCCGGACCACGGCTTCTATGAGCCTGTTTTTGCCCCGTCACCCGCCCCTTCGCTCTCCCACTTAGCTGAGGATCCTATCAATTCCTCACCCTGGAATTATCGCATGGTCGGTGGTTTGCGCAAAGTACCCAAGACGCCGGATCTCAAGCAAAAGAGCACGCTGCACCATCACGCTGCGACCCCAGCGCTCGAGACGCCCCTCGCTCCTCTACCTGAGGACACAATCTACACAGAAGACGAAGAGGAAGAACAGGGACAAGGGCCACAATTGCGATCGATCGTGCCAAAGCCATCGTTCGCTTCCGCCGAGTCGGCTCAGACTATCTCCACCATATCCGAAACAGCCAATTACAAGGTCTACGGCCCCGACTCTTCCCTGCTCCAGCAGTCTGACGATAGCCTCGCACTGCCCTCCTCCAGCCACTCCAACTGGGAAGTTCTTGGTAGCTCGTCGCCAGCTCCTCCTGCCATCTCCAGCAGTCCCCCGCTCTCCAGTAGTCCTCCTGCTACTTCACACAGCGACGAAAACTACGTCTTGCATGGCGATCCATCACCGACGTCGTCGCTCGCCACCATTCCGCGGCAGCCCCGCCCTACTTACTCGCAAGAGAGCCTCCGAGTCCTGCCACTGCGACCGGCAAGGAAGAAGTCATACGAGAGACTTGGATACTACAAGCAGCGGTCGCGGGAGAATCTTCGCGCCCGTGCCGGATCGCTTCAATCGCTCAAGAGCATCTCTTCCGTTATCACCACCCGCGATCCTAGCCAGGCCTTCCTCGCCGCCCCCGTGCTGATCGACTTTGGGGTGGCGCCGCCGTTTGGCGCTCGTGGGGGTGGCGATTGGGGAAGCTCCACCGGCCAGAGTGCCACGTTCCAGCGCCCCTCCGTCCCGATGATTCAGGAGACCCCCCATCAATGGAGCTCCCAGCTGTCGACGGTCATGTCGGAGAGCGAGGGCGAGACCCTGAGTCGGTCTGTCTCGCCTGTGTCGGGGGGGAATGGGCACAGACGGCGCAGTAGCGCAGGATGGGGGAGCTCCATGCACAGCCGCCAACTGCAGAGTATTTCATCCTCCTTAGCTGCCCAATTGGAGGAAGCTACCTCGGGAAGCGACTCAATTGAGAGGCCGTATCCGACATATTCCAGAGCCGGCCCCTCGCAACTCCGGATGGTGCGCGACCAGGACGAGCATGGTGATGGCCTGGCGGACTTGCAACAGCAGCCGTCTCGGACTGGCCTGTCCGCCTTTTTTCAGAGCAGCAACAGCTCAAGCCGCGGGTTGCATTCCAGTGGAAGCTCCCGGGCCAACAGTCTTACATCGTCCCTGCCCGCATGGGCCAGGTAAGCAACGAATCGAAGCGCTAAAAATAGGCAACTACTCTGAACTAACACGTCAATTCTAAAGGGTATACTATGGGTCCGGCGAGCGCCGGTTTCTCGGTGCTCCATCATTCATGACCCTTTCCGACGCCGGGGACAGTCGCCCCAGTACCTCGGCCAATCCCAACAGTGACTCCCCAAGCACCGACCACTTCCCCCTCAATATCTATAGCCCGCGCCGTCGGGCGAGAGAGGTTCGGCCACAACCTAGCGAACGCCCGTTCTCGGACTCTGCCGACATTGAGATCACGCCTGCGCCCCCACTCGGTCCCGATTATGGCGTGTTCCGTTCGATCCGCCGGAAGACGTCGAGTGTGTGGTCCCCTCACCTCCAGATGGATCGACGGGCTACGCGCTACAGCGTTTGGGATGCTCCGAGTGTGAGCTGGTCAGCCGACACGGGCATACTTGGCAAACGAAATGCCCAAGTTGTCTTGTTCATTCTCGGCTTTATCTTCCCCTTTGGTAGGTTTCCACGTGGAACCAGTCGAGAACCTGTCTTGTTAACATGATGCAGCCTGGATGATTGGCGCTCTGCTCCCACTGCCGCCGCATCCCAGTCTCGAGATGCTGGAGAGGGGCGATGACAGCCAGAGCCGATTTGGACGGGCGAAAGCCGAATTCAGATATACGACACGCGTTGTTGACGAGGCGAGATATGATAGTGCACGCTGGTGGCGGAATCTCAACCGCTTCATGTCCATCATCGGACTGCTTATCCTTGGGGCGATAGTCGCTCTGGTCGTTGTCGGATTCAAACAAGGTTGGGTAGTCCGATAACCACGAGATCCGATATTGTCGCTGAACTGTTTATTCCTACACTTGGACGACACTCAAACCAAACATTTCCTTACTCTATTTACGCCAAAATCCCCGACGGGAATCTTAACTGTTATTCTTAATGACCTGGACGAAACGACGACATTCACACGCCTGATGGACCTCTTTCAGACCTTCACGCTTAGACGTCTCTTACTATCAACCAACTACACACAATGCCGATTCTTCGCGGATTTTCCTACAACTCTCGTTATTTTCACATTTTAACCGTCTCTGTCCCCCCGACCGAGAACGCTCATTTGCTCAATTTTTGTACCACCACACCATGGACCGGCCTGTTAGACGCTCGTGGTATTAGAGTCGCCAAAGGTCGAAGTGCGCAGAAGATGGGATATAAAGGACTCATAAAGATACCCCCATGCTTTTGTTTGGAGTCAGTTTTTTCTTTTCTGTTCACTTCCTGTACCGTGTCATTTGCTGTCCAAGGGGCCTATACATTTTTTTATTCGCATTATGTGGCACATTTACGGTCACGGTGTTCAGAGAGGGGGCATACCATGCATGACCATGAAAGTTCTTTTTTAATACCAAGATAGCCCGGAGTCACGGCGCCTTGTTTTTTTCTTTGGGTTGCTCTTGTGGGGAGGGGACCGTGGGTGCTTGCCCGCCGCCCTGGATTCTTGGATTGTTTTTTTGAAAGCGGTATGCCTTGGATGAGGTGGATGCCGGCAAGGTTTTGGATCATTTCCCCAATGAGAGAATTGTGTAATGCAGATTTTTACGAACAAGATGGAAAAGGGGAAAAAAAAAACTACAACATTCTTACAAAAGTTGCTTTGAAACGTGAAATGCTGTTGCCTTAGTTAAAGCAAAGAGTGCATTCACGGCAAACAAGAGGGCATCAGTTATTCCGAATCCCATCCCGCGGGTTGGGTGGGTGTTTTGCTTGCTATGCCATGCTCTCCAAAGAGAAGCAGGAGGTATCCTCAAAGCCAAGTATAAAAGAGTTGCACCGCCAGAGCGGCTGTAGCAGAGTGACAAAACAGAAGCTGCAAATCCCAACAACCGAATCCTAAGGGCGCTGAGTGGAAAAGTAGAAAACCGCCTTCCGGTGTGTGTTTTCTCTTCCCAGAGACACCGAATCCCAACGCCATCCCAATGCGAAGATATTTTAGTTGATCCGAACAAAACTGATGAACCGGCAGCGAATCCTGGTGGAGTATATACAACGAATTCTTGCTGATCTTGATGGCCAGAGCGATAGAATTTACGTGCGGGAGGGTGTCGCAGTCGATAGTGATCAGAGGCTCTTCTTGTCATGAGACTCGTGATCATGGTCCTCAACCTCGGGGGTGCTACGTTGGCTGACGTCACCGGGAATAAACTCGTCAAATGAGTTTGACGGTGCCGACTCTTTGGGGACAAAGCGAACGCGGATTCTCCGGACACCGCGTACCTTTCCGCCGACTCTGGTACGGACAGCATCCTCTACACCACGGATATCCTCGACGGTCCACATGCTCGGTACAGCAAGCTCTAGATCAACTAGGTAGTTCTGGCCGGACTTGACGCCAGTAGCATCGCGCAGCTCGACCTCATGGCCCTCGCTGAGCCCTTTGAGACCTTCAGCTACGCGCTGGCGGATGGACTGGCGCACTTCCTCGTCGATGCTGCGGTCGGCGAGCTCGTATAGGGCTGAGAGAGTGTTGGACCAACCGGCGCGGATGACGAGAAGGGAGATGAAGAAACCACCAACGGGATCGAGCCAGGCGGCATTGTGAAGGAAGTTGGCGCCAAGAATGGCAAGTAGTGTGACGATGCCAGTGAGGCTATCAACGCGGTGGTGGATGGCATTGGATGCTAGGACTGAGGACTTGCGCTCACGGGCAACTTTCATAGCTGTGCAAGAGACAGTGGTCAGAGGGGGCAGGCAACGGTATCAGAGCTGAGCCGGCACTTACTCGCATGATACAACCACTCTTTCACAATCACAGTGCCACCGGCGAGCCATGCAGCGTGCAGGCTGGGTCCGTTGAAGTCGTGCGAATGGCTGTGAGAATGGCCGTGGTGGGCATGCTCAAGTAGTGCAGCCGCCGAATCGGGATCGAGGAAGAGATGAGCATATAGAGAGGTGCAGCTATTCATACACATAAAGACCCCGCCAATGAGAAGCATACCAGAGACACCCAGCGAGCCCAGACTCTCAACCTTCCCAAATCCCAGGGGGAACTTGGCGGTGGGAGGGCGCAGACTCCACGAGATGGTCGCGAGGGTGAGGACGTCTGATGCCAGGTCGGTCAAGCTGTGCCAGGCATCGGCTACCATGGCCTGCGAATTGAAGAAGTAGCCGCCTGCGCCTTTGGCCAATGCCATGCCAAGGTTGGAGTAGAGGCCAATCCGGGTGATGCGTACACCAGCATCGTTCTTGTTCTGTGAGGTTAAATAGACATTGTCATGATGATGGTGATGATGGCCGTGACCCGAGTGGCCTCGCTTCTGGGTGATGGCGGTCATTCTTGTCTCGAGGGTTGATCGCGTGCTCAGGGTCTGGACGGGCGAAAAGAGGGACGAATTGAGCGAATGTCTTCGCATACGGTCGAGGAAAGCTCGGCTGGAAGAGAATGTCTGGTAGACACGTAATGCGCATTGCGCAGGTTGTGGGTGATGTGGCCTCGTCGGTTCTGGGCCTGGGGTAAATGGGAGCTGGAAGCCCCGTGCCACTCTGGGAAGGCTGCGGCCACCGTGAAATCCGCCGCCTGGCGCACCGTTGCGAACAAGCGCGCTGCGGCTGCCGAGCAGAACCATCCGCGCGACCGGGATGGGCGCCGTGCCTGGTAAGAAACAAACTGAACAAGCGGAAAGCAAAGTAGCCCTTATTGAGATCTTAGCGCCGAGTCAAGAAAGGGGTGACACGGCTTGTGGGTGTGCGGTGCCGAGTGTGTTTGGGGGGATTGAAGGCGCAACTGTCACCAGAGGTTTTTGGGAATCTGGGCCGAGCTTGCAGTGAGCAAAAACCAAACGCCAACTGCACACGCCTGCAGGTGCTGGAATAAAGTCGAATGACCAAAAAAATGGGGCGACAAACACCAATTGATCTCTCAGAACTTCTCACAGTTCCAATTTCTAAATCCGCACCGATAAAACCATGAATCTTCGCCTTTTTTCACCGTATTGCTTCCTACCCGAGGCCCAAGCTACCCCGCCATCCCCAGCTCCCTAGACCATCGGAACGACAAGTGCTAGAGTGCGGGGTTCGGGACGATGACTTGGTGCGGCAAAATCCCTATGGGTACAAAACACTTCTTCGCTTCCATCCTGCCCCTTCAACACCACCCTCAGAAGCAAGCGATAATATTGCGTTTACACAATGCACAAGCCATTGATGCGTATCCCCTTCACCGACCCATTATCGTGCCCTACTATCATCCCATCAGCTGCTCGCACTTTCGAAGGCGCTCTCACCGCTCTTAGAAACTTCTTTCTCTTCCCTCCGCCAAACGGCCTGCCCCAATCCACTATCATCCTCTCCGGTGCAGGCTTGTCTGTAGCAAGCGGCTTAGCCGACTACCGCGGTGTTAATGGCACGTACCGCGTGAACAAAACGTATCGCCCCATTTATTATCACGAATTTCTGGCCAGCCACGACGCCCGCAAGCGGTACTGGGCCCGGAGTTTTCTAGGATGGACGGCATTGCATAAGGCGCAGCCCAACGCCAGCCACTATGCCGTGCGGGATCTAGGTAACTTGGGCCTGATATCCAGTGTCATCACGCAAAATGTGGACTCCTTTCACACCAGGACACACCCTCATCTCAGCACACTAGAATTACATGGTTATTTAAGGTCGACCGTGTGTACCTCATGTTGGCACGAATTCCCGCGTGATGTCTTCCAAGACGAGTTGGCCAGGCTCAATCCCATCTGGGCTACTTTTCTGAGCGAGACAGTAGCCTCTGGTGTCCTCGACACGGAGGATCCCAATGAGAGGCGTGCCCGTGGGATACGCATGAACCCTGATGGTGACGTAGACGTCCCAAACGCGCCCTACACTACTTTTCGCTATCCGGCTTGTCCAAAGTGCTTAGTCAGTCCGCCGTCCGAAGCAGTGGTTGCGGTTGACAGCGATGGAGCGTGGAATCCAACAAGCAACGCTGGAGTTCTCAAACCAGCAGTCGTCATGTTCGGGGAGAGCATCAACGCCAGCGTCAAAAATGCCGCGGAGGAAGCGATCGACAGAGCGGGGAAGTTATTGGTCTTAGCCACGTCTCTAGCGACATATTCGGCTTGGCGATTGGCAAAGCGAGCCATGGACAGAGGAATGCCTCTCGCCATTGTCAACCTGGGCGGTGTGAGAGGCGAGGATGTCTTTTTTGCCCAACTAGATCCCCAACAGCCGGGAAATCAGAGGGTAAGGATCGATATGTCTACCGAGTCATTGCTGCCTGCGTTGGTGCAAGAGTTGCGCCGATCCGGATTGAAGGAGAATGATAGTGGCACGACGACCATGCCATCCCAAAGTGGCAACGCTGGTGTATTTTAAAGATATGTTGTGATGGATTGAGGTGTTCCTTTCAGTAAAACCCGGCAGTACCGGCGGGTTTGGACGGTAGTCCAATCGTAACCGTCTCGACTGGCGTTGCGGCAGATTTGACAGCGGATTCCTGGATTGACTCAGTTGCTTTCTTCCGTTGTTTCCGCGTCACTTCGCCGTGTTCAATCTCTCTGAGAACTGTTCAGTATCGGTCAGCTTTCTGCGGGCTACAAGAACCAGATGCTGCGGACCTTCTTCCCACTCCAGTTCTTTCTCTAGGACACCTGTCCCTAGGGTTTTCTCCACGTCCACTCTTTCGCCCCCCTGCAGCTTCTCAACCACTTCGCGCAGTAACCCTATTCTGACATCGGTGCGCCTTATAAATGTCGCAAAATCCTTCTTTAGGGCGATCATTTGGATGGACATGGACCCAATGAGTAGAAAAATGACAATAAAAAACGTGGCTGGATTCCATTCTTTGGTCTTCTTTGCCTTCTTGGCTGCGATGGTGCCGAAGGGGTCGTCTTGTTGTGTCGGTCGCAGGAACTTGGGTATAATCGATTTCCAGAACGAGGGGCGGGCTACCTCAACCCTGCTCAGCGCACGAAATTGGCCAAGCATCAGAGAATTCTGTGAAATCGTAGTGCGGAACACAGCAGGCGCGAGAGGGCCTCGCTGCAGGACAGTGCGACTCATTCTGGGCTGCAGTCGTGGTTCAGATCGGAGATGAGAGAGAAATTCGATCCAAAGAAAATGGATGATTGTCAAGCTCGAAATCGGCATCCCCAATTGTCTGCCGAGAGTCGGGAAGAGCCGTGCAGATGGTTACTTTGTTGCTGGGCCAACGCGCACCGGGGTTTTGCCGCTGAGTCAACACTTATTGGCCCACAGAACTGTTTGGTGAGACACTACGGGCAAGGGAGTCACGACCAGCACTCAAGCCGCTTTCCTTGGCGTTCATCGACACAGTTTATTACCATTCTCAAGCTTCAATACATTCGGTTTCTGATTCCAGAACGGACAAGCATTGCTTTGCCGCTTTTTTCCCCTTCATACAGCTGGCTTTTGGATAATGTCCTATGATTTGGCCATGATATGATTAAGCATCAGCCCCCTAGACATCTTCATGGATACACTTCCCGCTCAGACCGACGCTGTCCGCAGTGCGGTTTTATCCGTCTCGACATGCACTCCCGCCACGACAGCCCTCCTCAAAAGCCTGCTGCTTCCCATTGACGGCGTGTCCACGGCCAAGACCTCCAAGGCCTCTGCCTCAAAGCCACGGGACAACACAACGGCGAAGAAGTCAATTACTACCGATACGAAAGAGCTGTCGCCCCGCGAGAGGGCATCGCTTGCAACACACATCGTCAACACCCTCATCAAGGCTCTTGGCGAAGCCGCGAAACCCCCACCTCCGACACCATCGTCGCCTGTCCGAACACCCACCCAAGATGGCGAAGCGGTCAAGTCTGCGCGTGGGCCCCTCCGGCGCTCGTTTTCAGCCCCGGCAACTCCTCTCCAGCCTCGATCGACAAATGGGAGCCCGGCGTCTCCCGTCACAAACAAGAATAGTCGGGTGTCTCCGAAACCACTTGTCACAGCTGGCGTTCTCTGCGCCGCGGAATGTGCGCGTGTGGCTCTAGCAGCTTTACGGCAGGTTCATAGCTCTGGAAAGATATCACTACCACCGCTACAGTTGGAGATGGCCATGTCTACGCTCATCGGGAGGCTCATTGCGCTGGGACTTCACGAACAAGCCATCAGGGAGATGCGAATATTAAAGAAGAGGCTTGAGGGCGGGCCAGTGAAGGCGGAGACATCTAAACGTGGAAAAGCATCCGGGGCGGAATCAAAAACGGGCACACAATCCGTCGCCGATCTCCTCGATTTCAGTCATTTCAACCTTTCCGCGCAAGAGCTCAACCTGGTGATCAGTACACAGATACAAGTGTTGCAAATTCTCGTGGCAAAAAAGAAGCCGGCTACCGTTGAAGCTGCTCTCCCGTATCTCTGTAGCGATCGAAAATCGGCCCCCACCAATCTCGCCTTAGCCTTAGCTATGGAAAAGGGTGCCGACAGCGGGAAGCTGGCTCGGCAAATGGAGCGGATAGCATATATCTTCTTGGTGCTGGCGCCTGGTCCCGCTTCCAAGGACGATACCGTGGCGCAGGAACCTCGGTTAAGCGTGTCGCCAGAAGTCGGTCTTGAGTTACAGGCTCTGGGACTGGAAGCGCGGCTGCACTGGTGGAGACTCGCAAAACACCAAGGAGACGCTGAAAGGGATGTCATGTCTCCATTGTCGTTGTATCTCTCTGCGTATGTTCGACGCTCCTCGGCCAAAGGGCAGTCCGTCTACGCCAAGTGCCTCGACACGTTCCAGAGGATCAGCTCTCAGCTTAAGGTGCAGCGGCTCGTCCCATCTAGAGGATCCAGAACGGCCCTCACGAGCATATGCCAGATACTTGCGACGCTGGCTAGGGACAGTGGCCAATTCCCAGCAGCCGAGGGGTGGATGAGTGAGGTCAGGAACGGTATCGGCTCCAAAGATTCGGTGGCGAAGTCGCTTTCCGTAGCAGCTCAACTTCTATCCCTCCGCCTCAAGGACACAGAGAACCTTCTTCAAGACGACCAGCTACTAAATGAGGTCGTCTCGGGCATTCAGGGCCCATTGCGAGGTGACACGATCGAGCTGGATGATCTTCTCAACAACGTCTGTTCCGCAAGGAGGTCAGCGTTGAACTTGCTCATCTCTCTAGAAAAGAGTAACGCATTTGAATCTCTACCATCGGCGCAGACGAGGGATCTCTTAGAAACACTGGTTCTTCAGTGCCCGCGATTTTGTGTCCGATGGCTTGGCAAACCTCCCGGGCCAACGAGCAGCACAAAAGACTTTCTACGATACGAACAACGACGGAAGTTGATGCAGGACGCGATGCACAATACTCTTGAATCGACATTTATGATCATAAAAATAGGGCTGGACCAGAGCAGGCTGACTTGGGAGCTGATAACATCGATTCTCCAGGACTGCATAACCCTCCTCGAGTATATGGGGAACCCAGCAGCGCCGGAATCAATGAGTTCATACTATGTCAAAATGTCGCATTTCTACTACATGCAATTCTGCTCATTGCGACAGCAAAGCAGAGATTTGAAAGATGCCGCACCTATGAGGGCGTTGCGGAGCTCGATTGAGTGCGTCAAGAACCGGTCGGGTGTTGAGAAAGAAAAGGCGCAGTATCTCCTCAAGTTGGAGAAAATGGCCGAAGTTTGCAAGGCCCTTGGGAGACACGACCAGGCACTGGACGCGTTGCGGTCCATGAGAACAAGTCTGATTGAAGAGAGAGTCCTGACAGCCATTTCCCGGGATCTCGAAACCGCGTCAATTTACACAGCTTGGAGCCGCAATGACAAGACTGAGATGTTGTCTCGCACACTCACATCCATCTCACGGCTCGAAAAAGCTTCGGAGGACTGGACGACTGACTTGGCAGAAACAGAGCAGGCCGCCGCACTTGAGCATCGATTGCATTTTATTTTGCTGAAGAGCGGCAACAAACAAGACACTCTGTCGCTCGAACACCCCACGGTTGACTCGCTTCTTCGTACCTATATCCCGACTCGGTTTCCAATCCGTCGGTGCAGGGTACTCATTGATCTGCTCTGCTCAGACCTGGAAAGCGGTGACCAATCGGAACTTGCGTCGGTTGCCAAAGACGCTGCGCAACTGGAAGACCATGGCCAGCTTGGAGACGATGCAGGACTCGCAAGCTTCATTCCTCACATGAAAGCTTTTTATAATTCACTGATGGCTCTGACTGGTGCCTGCCGGGATATCACTTTGCTCCAGCAGTCGGTTGGCACTTGGCAGTCGGTCATCAAGATGTGTCATCACAAGACGGAACTGGAGAAATCAATCGACAATGTGCCTGGTCTGCTCGAGCATCTTCAGTCCGTTGCCGACTTTTTACGGATGAAAGGCCAGGACAGCCTATTGGCCACGGTACTCGAGCTCTCAGCAAATATTACATGTGTTGCTGAGGGCCCGGCCGCAGAGGATATCATCCACCATAACACCTCTCTTGCGCTGCAATATAGCAATCTTGGCCAATCTTCAAAAGCTGAGGAAGCGTTTCTGAGAGCACAGGGATATGTGGGAACCTATCAAGTGCTAGGGGATGCTGTCGCCAATTTTCATCTGGCTTTTGCCGAGCACTTTGTCGCTATCGGCAACTTCAAGAGGGCCGAGGAGCATTTCAGCCAGGCGCAGGCAGCCTTTAGCCCAGATTTGTTGTCCCGAAGAGCACAGCCCATCCAGAAGAAATATGTCGTGGCGTACGCATCATACTTGCAGTCGTTGCTAGCTCAAGAACGTGGAGATTCTCACCACGCCCTTGTCTACGCTCGAGAAAGCGTCCGCGGCCTCTTCCAGGATTGGGTGAAATTGGAATCGAAACTCGAGGCTAAGGCCTCGCTGGAGACATCGACGGCCAACGAATCAGATTTATCCGTCTCGATAAGCAGCATGAGAAAGGAGCCTCTGGGTCAAAATCCGGGACCCGAGTTTTGGAGACTTTTTATCGCTTTGTATAAAAACCTCATCCGGCTCTCTGCGATATACGCTCATTTGGGCATGTTTCAGGAGACCATGTACTATGCTGAGCAAGCTCAGAGATTCGCAAAGTGCGCCGAGTCCGACCTCTACAACGCGCACGCGGCCGCTTGGATGGGCTCTATGCTTGCCAAGGCTGCAAACACAACCAAGTCATTGGAGATGCTCCAAGAGGCGGGCAGCCTTCTCGCCGGCCAAGAGGGCTCTTACTTTGCTGCGGATCTCGCTTGCCAGATTGGGTCTCTGTACCTGAGCCTAAAAAATGACGAGGGCGCTGAGATGATGCTGGCCAAGGCGGAGGCACTCATGAATAGCCTAGCACCCGCGGCGACGCGTGCAGGAAAAGCACCTGGTATTTCCACTCTGGAAGCCGAGGTTGCCAACCTCGAGAGCGAGGGGAAGCCGGCCCCGCGAGCTAGAAGAACAGCTAGGCAGGCTATGCGAGCCAGGAGTGCAGCAAAAACTCCGGTGACTGCGAAAACCAAGACAGTTGTACCAGTGCCTAAGCCGGTGGCGATCGTGGAAGACTTGCAGTTCTCGAAGCTGAAATCGTCCATTCTCGTCCAGAAGGCCGCCTCGATGCTAACCAAGAAGGCGTGGTCCGAGGCACTATCTGTACTCAAAGAAGCTACGGATGCTTCCAAGGCGCTTGGTCTCGTTCCCACCGGCCAGGTGACCATGGCAGCTTGTCTTATGGGAATGAGCATGGAACAGATGGCGCGAGATCCGGTATTTTCAGTCATTCAAGACTCGACCATTTCCTTCCCCGCAATCTCGTCTACACACGACAGGCATACCACAGACGGGCATTCGCCAGCCAAGACCTCGCCACCTAAGAAGGGACGGAGCGCGGCCGCTTCAGCTCACTCCTCAAAAGAACCAGCCCGGATGTACGTGGATAACCTAGGACAAGCGCAGGAATATCTTCTCCAGGCACACGCCGTGGCTGTTCTCAGCGGCGATGCGAGTTTGATCCACAAGATCTCATGCATGATACAGAATATTGGTCTTCTCCTCACGGCAACTTCGTCCAAGGCGAAAACCGTTACGCACTCGGCTCACACATCATATTCGGTCGAGCTTGCCCGCAATTTGACATGGCGGCGGGAGCGAAAGGCGATGGTTCTGGAGAAGAACAAGCCGATATTTGGAGGGAGCATTTGGCCCCCAGCGCTGAACTCGGTCGGCCCTAGGCGATCCAGCCTTGGATTCACCCTCGATCTTGTTCGATTCCAGAGGGATTACATTGATATCATTCCCAAATCATGGAGTGTAATTTCCCTCTCGCTCAGTGAGAACAACCACGATCTTTGCATCACCAAGCTGCAAGCCGGTCACAGCCCTTTTGTCATCCGGCTTCCCTTGGAGCGTGCCAGCTCCCGTGATGCAGATACCGAGGTCTTTAACTTTCAGCAAGGGCGCACCGAGATGATGGAAATCATAAAACTGATCAACGAGACTTGTCACGCTGCAAAAGACACGGCCATCAAGGGGGCAAAGACTGCTTGGTGGGCTGAGCGTGAGGCGTTGGACCTGCGAATGCGGGACCTTGTGCAAAACATTGAACAGATCTGGCTTGGTGGCTTCAGGGGTATCTTTTCGCAACACCCTCACCGGCCAGAACTTCTCGCCATGTTCCAGAAAAGTTTCTTGGGCATTCTCGACAAGCACCTCCCGTCCAGACGACAAGTGCGGGGCAAAAAGACCAAGGCGGCTCAAGTATCCAAGGTCACGCTCGACACCCGGGTTCTTGAGTTGTTTATTGGTCTGGGCGATGCAACGACAAAGGGCTGCGATTTCGACGAGGAACTCACCGATCTGCTTTATTTCGTCGTGGATATTCTCCAGTTCCATGGGGAAACGAATGCGTACGATGAGATCGATTTCGACTCCATGGTCGTTGAAACATTTGATGCTCTCCAAGCCTACCACGCGACAGGCAAGAAAAGCGACCCAATGAATGCCGGCGTGCACACCATTCTCATGCTGGACAAATCACTGCACATGTTCCCATGGGAGTCGCTCCCCTGCCTCCAGACTTGTGCCGTTTCACGCATGCCCTCACTCGCTTGTCTCCGCCGTCTGCTCCAAGAACAACCGACGCCCCGAGAATCCCCGACGACGCCCAACAACGGCCCATTGAACGAGCCAAGTCACCGACTGCCAGAGGGTCACCACGTATCGTTTTCGTCGGGGACATACATTCTCAACCCATCGGCGGACCTCAAGACGACAGAGAACACGTTTTCCCAACCGCTGGCGAGACACCTACCGATGAACACATGGAGACAGATTGTCGGCCGCCCGCCCACGGAGTCTGAGTTTGAAGGTATTCTGTCTGGTGTGGACATTCTCCTCTATTTTGGCCACGGAAGCGGAGCGCAGTACATTCGTGGCAGAACAATCCGCCGTCTAGACCGATGCCGCGCCACGGTTCTTTTGATGGGTTGCAGCAGCGCCCACCTCACCGAGGCGGGCGAGTTCGAGCTGTATGGCCCCGCGTGGAACTATATGATGGCCGGGTGTCCGGCAGTTATGGGAACGCTCTGGGATGTGACAGACCGGGACATTGACCGGTTTGCAGGCCGCCTGTTCGAAGATTGGGGCCTAGCACCCGCAGGAACCTTTGAGGAGAAAGATAGAGGCAAAAAAAGGGGGTCTACTAACCAATATGGCAAGGAGGGAAGGAGGCCCGGAGCAGACCTAATCGTCCGCGAGAGGGGTAAGGATAACGCCGGGAAGGTGTCTCTGGTGGAAGCGGCTGCGCGAGCGAGAGACGCTTGCAGGTTCCGATATGTAACAGCAGCGGCTGTCGTGGTTTACGGTATACCGGTTTATGTGGACAAATAGGATGGTCATAGTATGTGAAGGATAATGTAATACGGCATCGGCTGGTGGGGGCGGCGTTAGAGACAGTGCATGGATACCCGTGCTTGCATTCTGTTGGAGTAGGATAATCTTATTTGAGAACCGTTGGGTTCCTTGTTTGCAGGAATGGGAATATCGATGACGAAGGTCGTGTTGTACCTAAGATTTATTTGGTGTGGGCGAGTCATCGCAGGGTGTTGAGAAGGAAGCGAGGGAAAGAAAAGAAGGAAAAAAACAGAAATGCACAAATGGCAGCAACGCTTTGCAAAGTATGATGATAAGCAGTTGACAAAAATAAATGAATGACAACTGTGAGATTCGAACTCACGCATCTTGCGATACCAGAATGCTACCTGATTGCTCAGGTAAGGGGGTGATCCTTGAGTCTGGCGCCTTAGACCGCTCGGCCAAGTTGCCTGTGATTGATTGGAAGTGGAAAATACTTTGTTTCATGGCGTTCACACCACTTTGAGCATGCCTCTCTGCCTAGACGCAGCTACCTCAATCCAAGCCACACGGGACAATCGCTGCTTATACAATCCCACAGGCTACGATCATTCATGGCAGCCCTAAAGTATCAATTCTGGTCACACCGTTGCCCTGTTCCGAAGCTGACCTACTGATTTCTCCGTCTCCGGATGCAACCTCCGGGCTTGGCAACCGGGCTGGCAGCTGCACCAAGCTTTATTCCCTGAGAACATGGCAGTAACTCAATCGCATCTCAGTCATACCCGTTTCGCCGTTTCAAATCTAAGTTGCAATACTCGAACCCAGCCAGGCCGATCCAACATCACCCATCCCACTATTCCATCACAATCGGAATTCCGGTCCACTCTCTCTCTCTCTCTTTGCTCACCACATTTGGTGCAACAAGCCAAGGCGGCGACACAAAAATCTCAGCCGCTGCCTGGCAAGCATCGTCATGTTATAATTCCGAGATGCTGCATAACGAGACATGCCAATTATATGCTGTGAGCCAGTGGCACGGGACCGTGAAAAGCCCAAAGGGGTCCCAACCTCAACGCAGGTGCGCATAAATGCCGAATTGGTGGTGGACTGCGTGGGCTGCCCGTCTAGTGATAAGGGGACTTGTGAGATAGATAAATCGGCGAGGAATCTGCAGGGTGACCAGGGGACGGTTATCTTTTTCTCTTTTTGCTTTCTTGTGAATCCTCTGCTCCAACTCCAACGCCCATTTTTGAGCCTCAAGCAACCCTGGCCCTAATACGAATAATCCCAGCGTCATATTACCAAACATATCAAACAAGAAACACACAAAGAAAACAAACAAAACCATAACCGCCGAGTTCAAAATAACTGTCTACATCTATCTCCACCCTCCACACGTCCGCCTAATCTTCCCCGCCAACCACCTCGCCGCCGCCTATCACCAACGCTGCGCCCTCCTCAAACCAGACTATCTGCTCTCCCCCTCGCCAACGGCGTCCAAGCTGCCCGAGGTACTTCTCCGTCTACCGTCTTCGGTTCGGAAGTTTGAGTCATCACGCTCGCTTGGTGGGCTTGTTTTGTATTTCACGCATGCATCCGATGCGGTGCGCTTCTCAGATCCCGTCATGTGTCGGGTGACGGGAGAGGCGGATCTGCTCGTCATCAAGCAGTACTGGCCGGGTGATGAGTTGGAGCATGCGCTGCGGTCACCGCGGCTGGTTGCCTTTGATGGGGGGAGAGTACGGGATCGGTCGAGGAGGCGGGGGCAGTCTGGGTCACGACATGATGGCAGGGACAGGGGAAGGGAGTCATTAGTTCGCGCAACCTCTGGCATGATGGACATTCTTTCGGATAATGTGATCCATTCAATACTCCGTAGAACTGCTGAGCTAGGATATACGCACTAACACAACCCATTGTTGCCTCGCCTCGCACCGTGTCAGTCTCGATTCAAGCTTCCATATCAACCTCCCATTACTTCCGGCAAGTGGGTATAATAACGTCCGATTTCGTTCCCTCATCACAAATACTACCCATCCCTGCGAATCCCGACGAGAAAATAACTTCTTCAGATCCCCTTTCAGACTCCTAAGCTGTGATACCCGCAGGGTTCGTCACGTGCGGGTTGACCTTGGAGCCAAGGCCTCCCTTGTGGCCACCGTTGACAGCCAAGTGACCGTTGGCAGAGCCGTTGCTCGCGTGTGGCTTATTCGTGATCGTGGGTGCGCTAGGAATATCGTTGCTCTTGGACGCTGTTCCAATCGAGAACACAGGGCTTTCCCACTTATCACCCTTCCGTGCCAGCTCCTTGTATTCCGTCGCTTTGGAGCTAATTCCACCAGGCAAATGGATGTGTGGAAAGATGCTTTCCTCCTTAGTGATAGCGTAATTCACCTTCTTGTCCGAAGCCACTGCCTCGGCCTTTTGCTTGCCGAGGAGAATTTGTTTCTGAACGGCGTTCACATAGCGGCTATACACGTTCGGAATGTGCTCAGGATCCTCACGGGCAGCCTCGAGAGCCCGGTCCGCTTCCTGCTTGACTTGCCAGAGGATACCGTCAAGCTTGTTGACCTGGTCCTTGATCGCCTTTCCTAGGGCCTTCTGAAGTCCAGGGCGGAGGACCTTCAGCATCAGGGGCTTGAAGAGGTTGAAAAGAAGCTTGTGATTCGACTTGGCGAGCCTGATCTGTAGGTTTTTGACATCAACATCGACCTTGTCAATCTTGAAGAATTTCTGCACATCCTTCTCGTCGGCTGAGGACATCTTCATGCGGAACGTGAATCCGTCGCCCGCCAGGAGGATATTAGCAACACCCGTGTCACTGAGCGTAGGAAAGCCCTCTTTCCGCTTAACGTAGTAGCTCACGTCCCGCAGGTCCATTTGGATGCCAGCCACCTTGACGTCAATCGAGTGCTTGCTCTTGTTCGCGACCGACTTTCGCCCAAAACGCATGTAGTTCTCGCTAGCAATCTCAAGCATGTTGGGCATGAAGTTGTCACTCTCAAGGACAAGGTTCTCGATGACTGCATCGACCTGGTGGTCCGAATACTCAATACGCGGCACCGGAATGTAGGCCACGCTCTCGAACATCGCCGGTAAAATAACCTCGGTCAAATCCTTGACCAGATGGGGCTTGAAAACGGGTTTTCCGTTCTCATCATTTCCGAGATCCGTAAAGAGCTTGTTCAGAGACATGGCGAACGACTTGTTGAGAGGATCCTGATCAAACTGGTCGGCTAGGAATTTGATCTCATCGACGATGCGGTCGGTGTGACTGCGATATTTGTGGCGAAGCAGGTAATTACCATGGTCGTAGAGACGATTCCACTCCTCGTTAGAGGCATCGTCCAAGATGTAGCCTTCCTCCTGCAAACATCTCCGGACGTATCGATTCATGGATCGGAACCAGTTCCGTAGGTCTTCATCCTTGTCGGCGTCCTCGTAAATTGTGTTGATGGAGGCCCACAAGCCATGGGTTGAGGTGCCGTTTGCGAAGCGTTCAATTAGCGTCTGGGATCATGTTAGTTTCCGAGTATGATGGACCAAAACCAGAGCCATGTCAAAAGCACGTACCCTCAGATCACCCTCGGCTTGAGAAAGAGCAGTTCTTGTCTCCTTCACAGTTCCGGTGCCGCCTTGGGCTAGGCGGTTGGCGTGTCCGCCGTACTCCTCGGCAAGATCAAGCAACGTCTGGATGGCTTTCTGATAATCGGGGTGTTGCTGACATTCAATAACCATTTTCTGCGACCCTGTTAGACTAATCCTGTTGGTAAACTCCCGGAGAGACATACCTTGAGGCGCCAAACCGTCTGGTCGCGGCGTTCCTGTGGCACCTTCTTCGAAAAGTAGTCCTTCACACGGGCGCGGTATTCATCCCGCTTGGCCTTTGCCTTATCCTTGCTCTCTTGGTCAATATTCTCCTCCGCCTTGCGTTGAATTACACCGGCAGCCGCATTAACGCCAGCCTGAGCGTCGATGCCAGAGGCAGAACCGTTCTGGTGATCCTTGGCAGCGGTAACAGCCAATTCTTGGGGGTTTGACGAGCCGGCTGGGTGGGCGTTTGAAGTGGCCGCGCCAGCAACATGTTTCGCATCTTCCTTGGGGTTCCCCATGTAGACGCCCTGGAATTTCTCCTTCAGAGTATCCTTGTTGTACTGAGGGACGTCGTGCCAAGTGTTGTCCTGAGCAGGACGGTCGATCTGGGCGAGATCCTCCTCGGAGGGCTTGACGCGGGCAGCGGCGTTCGTGGCAGCGTCGCCAGCTATGTCCCGGACCAGCAGTGTGGCATCCTTGACTGATGAGAGGAAAGTGAGTAAGCAAAAGAGAGTGCAGAGAATTAAACCAATGGGGGTTTACTCACGGAGTTTTCGAAATTGGCCATTGGTTATCAGTAGTGTGCCCAAGGTTCTCAGGCCGTCGAGTGCTTGGTTTCCGTGCTGCTGAGCATGCTCCTTGTCAATGGGCGCCCCCGGGACATTGATGACTTTGGGGTCGAATTGCTGAGTCTGCCAGATAAAGTCTTGTAGCAGATTGCCGTCGTTCTTGGACAGGAGCAGATTCTTCGCCTCCTTCACCACGGCCTTGACGTCGTTGATAAGCGCTCTCCCTCCAGGAGAGAGCTTCTCAGAAGGGCTTGCAAGTGCCTTAGACTGCAGAAAGCTGTTCAAGGCGACATCGATCTGGTCATTCTGTGTACCAAGTGTCAGGGCCTGTCCCTCTCTCTAAGGTTGTTGGTTGGTTCACATACCGAAGGGACCTTGCCGTTCTGAAAGGCGCTGATGATACCGTAGATCTGAAGCTTACGGTTGACATCTGCCTCCTTCTGCTTGATGTCGGTGGGCTTGTTGACCTTGGCGGCAGACATCTTGCTCGCGGTCTTGGGACAGTGAGGGGTGTTTGTAGATGGGTTTGTATTACGGGTCGAGGGGAGGTTAGGGTTGGGTATCACAATTGGGGGTATCAAAAGGGTGCTGAATGACTATTTCGAAACAGACAGCAAAGGTCTGAGATTGAGAAGAGGGATCAAAAGAATGGAACGCAAGAGTCCAGGTGAGACGGTGGGAGGTCGTTTATAACCTGAATTGGGGACCTGGGAGGATGGGGTAGGAGCTTGACGTGACGTGTGCAACAGCGTTTGTGTGAGAGCTCGCCTGCCCAGCTGGATACACTGCGTCATAGCAAAGGAGGGAAAGAGGTACAGACGATGCAGCTCCTTCCATGGATTGGTACTGGGGGGACTGGGTTCTTTCAACAGTGGCTGGGATTGGCTGGCGAGGGATGCTCATCTCCGGGGAGGGGAAGGCATGTTTCGGTCTCAACTGCTAGTAGCTACTCTCGCAGGTACCTGTCCTGGTCACCTACCTTTACTCAATTCCTGCGTCACAGCGGGCTTCGGGTGCCGTCTCGTTGTTGTTGCGCGAACAAAGGCCGCGTGCCCCAGTGTACTACGCTCGAGTCGAGCATCGCAACCTGGGAGAGACAGGCTCGGAGAGGACTTCCTGCTGTGCACTGGGAATCACCAAGCAAAATGCTACATCCCTGACCGCCCGTCCCAGAACCCACCATTCCCGGATGCAGCCCGCTTGCAGCTATGGGAGCTTTCCAGGTTGGTGTGGTTGTGGAGCTCGAGCCTGGTGCTGCGGTGTGGTGTTGACTTGAAACCTGGCGGCATCGGATTGCTCTTTCCAAGTGCCCCCCCTCTCGCAAATCTGTTGGGATAGGTAGAAGGTACCAGAATGCCGTCTTCGGCGTAACACTAGTGAGTTGCTGGCTGCTTTGGGGACAAAGCGTCGCAATCAATCAAGACGCATTGCAGACGAAAACATGAGGAGAGGTCCAGATCTATGACGTAAAGCAAAAGTGGGGACATGCAGTGTACCAGCATCACTCGTTGAGGTGGTGCTGCAGGCCACCGGTTGAACAAACAGCCCCCTTCATCTCGAGCGAAGAGAATAATTGGTCGAGTGTATCGATGCCAAGGCCCAGATCTGCCGTTGCCGGCCCAATTTCGAGTATGTGCAGCTAGTTGTGCTGGTTCAGCTGAATGCAACAGAGTAGACTCTCCGCCCCTTCGGCGCCAGACGCGGATACCGTTTCGTGGGCCAGAATATTGTGCCGGAGTAGTTAAGGACTGTTTGGGTGTATCCTCAGGTGATGAATACAGAGTAAGATACTGTCACTTCTCCACACGTTCGTGTGGCTCAACCCTAACCCTAAACCTTCACCTCGGCAACTCGGTGACTGACCGCTCACCATGTCACATGATCCTGCGATGAGCCCACCCCGCCAATTGTCGGCTAAGCCAAGCTCGTGACCTGCTGCCTTGCACGGCGCAGCTGGCAAACCACCTCGTCTCGAAGAAATGGGTTGACAGGGGCCCCTGAAGAAGCGCCCGCCCACTTTCCCTTTTCCATTGAACCTCGCCAGTGCCTCCAGCCCTGTTACCCTATTGTTCATTGCATGACCCCTCCTATTGTTCTCGTCTGAATAGACTGCCATCTCGTCTCAATTTCGATGATTCCCCGTAACCTACAGCTCCAAAAATCAATCTCAGCCGGATAAACGACAATAAATGCAGCCAAACCTCCCTTGCATGCTGCAGCATTGAGTGACCCAACATCCTGTCGCGCGCCACGCGTTCTTATCTATTCCGTCGCAACGCAACCGGACTTCAATCCGCCTGGGCAGAACCACACCCAACAACCCAGATCGAACCAAGCGAAACAACTGCCCTCGACCTATTAACCCACCCGCCACAAAGCTTTAGCCATCTTCCTAGCTAGACCTAGTTTATTCGACAGAGGCAACGATTGTCAGAGAAGAGGGCTCGTCACTGGTGCGTGGTCTCCCCGCAGCACCACCTCGCGCAGCATGAGTATTTTCAACCAAAAATCCAAATTCAAGGTCAAGACCGAGATTCGCACAGTACGGACTGTTGTCGCCGCTCAGCCGCGGCGCCTGAAACCCACCTCGTCGCCGGCGCCTACGCCAGGCGCGAGGCGCAAGACTGGTTCCGGAGCTTCCTCTTCATCAACACCACGCGGCTCACCACGACCAAGTCCTGCAGCGCACGCACCGTCCTCATCATCAAAGCACCTAACCTCTGCAGCAGCAGAGGGGAACAAGCGCAAGCGGCGTGCGGGCTCGAGGCTGTCGGCCGCAAGTCCGAGCTTCTCTGAGTCGGAAGGGTCTGACGATGAAGGGTGGGAAGAGAGTCTAGATGCGCGGAAGCGGCTAAAGCGCGCGCGCGAGGCGCAACAGCATACGGACCCGAACCGAGTGCTCCGGCACCCCAAGATGTGGACTGGTGAGAGTGAGACCGACCCTGAGAGCTTGAAGATGTGGGACGCGGTTGAATTCGCGTCGCTGGAGCAAAAGTGCCAACCCGTGATGGGATTGACCCGGGATGAGGTCGACGTCAAGCTACAATACCCCGGAGCGAGATACCCAGAACGGTATGTTTGGATGAAAGCGGTTTTACTCATTGAACTTCGGCTAACTTCTTTTTTCCATCCCTAGTTATGAACTAGTGTGGGGAAAAGACAAGATCGAAGCAGTCAAAGATATCATGAAAGTCGTTAATTTCGTGGCTTCCACGTATCTGACAGACGAGCAGGCAGAAGTCTTCCTCGATCAGAGTACGGGTATATATCGCAGGTTGGAGAAGAGTAAGAACACCAACGATGGCGCGGGTTTCAAGGCAGCGCTTGAAGAGTACAATGAGCGCCTCTTTTCTCTCCAGAGGAAAGGCGCTGTGGCGAAGAATCTCGATGCTGTGCGCGGCATTCCCCGAGACCTTGTCGATTTCATACTGGATCAGGTGTACGACCGTACCGTGGCACCAAAGGTCGAGCTGCTGGCCAAGTATGAGAACGGCACCGATAATGTCTACGGCGAGCTTCTCCATCCGTTCATTTCAGACATCCTCGAGAGAACCAAGGCGACTTCAGACAAAGTCTTTGTGGATCTTGGCTCGGGGGTGGGCAATGTTGTCATGCAGGCCGCGCTAGAAATCGGCTGCGAAAGCTGGGGTTGCGAGATGATGGAAAATGCGTGTAACCTCGCCGAGGCGCAACAAAAGGAGTTTGAAGCTCGGTGTCGCCTGTGGGGCTTATCGCCGGGCAAGGTTCACCTCGAGCGGGGCGACTTCCGTAAAAACGAAAAGATCCTCAGGGCGCTCAAACGAGCGGATATTGTCCTTGTCAACAACCAGGCTTTCACCTCGCAGCTCAACGACAATCTTGTCAACATGTTCCTGGATCTGAAGCCGGGTTGCAAGATCGTCTCACTCAAGACCTTTGTACACGACAACAAGATTGCCGAGAATGATGTCGCGGCATCAATCTTGGACGTCGAACATTTGACATACCCAGAAGAATATGTCAGTTGGACAAATGCACCCGGCATGTTCTGCATATCGACCAGGAAAGGACAGCCTGATGAATCCGAGAGTTAGTGGGATTTTCGTACGGTTTGACAGTGAGGTGTTTGGGCGGGCCTTTCGGAAAAAGCGGGCGGCGTTGTGGTTCATAGGTCCGATACCATGTGCATACAGCGAGGAGAAGCAAGTCGCGAAATGGGGTGGGTATGTATATACCTGAGCGGCTCGTGGTGTACATCTTGACTCAATTCCGATATGACCTGTCCAACGTGATGTGTCGGGAGGCGAATTCTCGGGGCGATGGCTAGCCTGTCCTTTTCTTGTTCGATAGCAAAGGCTCATTCGCGCGATTCATTGCGTCGGCTTCTTGTCCCACACGCTTCATGAAGCGTTCGACCAGCTGGTTGTTCTCTGCCTCCTTTTCGGCCCGCCGCTTTTCAACCATGTCGAGCTGCATATTGAGGACAGCCAGCTCGTCTTGGACATCAGCTACAAGCTTGTTCTTGACCCGCAGCTCTTCCTCGCGATCTCGGAGCTTTATGCTCAGGGCTCGGTGTTCAGTCGTCAAGGTCTGGAGTGTCTTGTTGTCGGCTGCGGTCTTGGCTCGAAGTCGTGCCAGCTCCGTCTCGGCCGCCTGGAGACGAGACTGGAACTGGCCCTGTGCTCTGAGTGCTTCAGCAAGCTGAAGGCGAAGCCGTGCGGCGACCGCACTATCATTCTCCGTGCTCTCTGTATCGTCATACTTGGCTGCCTGGTTCTTGTTTGTGGGGTTGCCTGAGACGGACGAAGATGCGACTTGTCGGGCTTCGAGGGCAGCTTTTTCGGTCTTGAGGGCGGCGACATGGTCTACCAAACGGGAGCCTGAATTTTGCAGCTTCATATCAGGAATTGAAACCTAAGATCAAGCCGCTGCTGGGTGGGTACAAACAGGTATCCATAAGCTCGCGGTTGACGGGGTTGTGCTTTTCGGATTCCCGGACTGAGTCCATGAACTCATCGCGCCAACCAGGCATCGGTGATCGCTGTCGCTGAAGAAAAGGAAAATTGAGGGTGAAATGGCGAGAAAAGTGGAATGTGAGACAAGGTGCTCAAAGCAGTCTCACGGAGCAAACGAAGATCTTGTTGGTCCAAAGTGTTGTTCAACGAACTTCAAGGTGCATAGAGGATCTCCCCGCAGTGGATTGACAGGGTCGCACGTTATGTTTTTCAAAACTACCCCACCATGGTCCGTGCCGCTTTAAGCTTGACCCCCAGACCAACCATCCTTTAAGTTAACGTTAGTGGTGGTTGCGTCAAGCTGCAGCGTCCGGAAGCCATCTCATTTCGGCGCAATCCGTAAACCTATTACTGTCCCGCTGTTAGCAGCATGGGAACATGACAAACGATGGAGGTCGTTCATCCTACCGCAGGATGGGAACAAGTTGGGGAGCGATTCTACCGCAAAACCCAGCTTTACACCGAGGTTTTTGACCTGGATTTGGATCTTGACAACTTCGTTGTCGCCGGCGCTCCATATAGCGGCGCCATCGGTGGGCGTTCACATTTCATTACAGCACGAGCTCATTTCATTCTCGGGCAACTTCCTGACAACCTGAGCAGCACTTTACCGCAACGAAGCCAAACTAGTTGCCTTTCAGCCCACCAAGGCCTCAAAACCGAGCATTGACATCTACAGCTGTGCTGGAAAGCACATTCGGAAAATCAACTGGGACAAGGGCTCTATCAAGGGACTCGGCTGGTCTGAGGACGAGAAGCTATTGGTAGTCACGGCCGATGGCACTGTGAGGTGCTACTACGATCTACAAAGCGACTTCACTCAGTTCTCACTTGGAAATGGTGCCGAGGACATCGGTGTCAAATCTTGCAAGTACGTACTCAGGTCCTGTCGGATCCCAACACAACTGACCACCCCAAAGGTTCTATGACCATGGCATGGTCGCCGTCCTGTCTAACAATGCCGTAATATCCGTCTCGTCGTACGATGAGCCACGTCCTAAGCTGTTGGCCTCGCCCCCTGAAGAAGGCGAGGTGCATTCGTGGAATCTCATCCCGCCTGCATATACACTTTCGCGCTCCGTCGAGGTCCTCCTGAGTATCGGGAATACGGTTTACGTGTCTGACGCTAGCGAGTGTGAAGATCGCTTCCTTGACATCGGCCCGTTCACACACATTACCGTGTCACCTAACGGCAAGTTTGCAGCGCTGTACACCAAGACGGGCAAGGCGCACGTCATCAGTAGTGACTTTCAGACCCGCCTGAGTGAGTATGACTCGAACTCCAAGATTCCCCCAAAGTACTTTGAGTGGTGTGGCAATGATGCAGTGGTTATTGCCTGGGAGGACGAGGTTCATCTCGTCGGTCCGGGTGGCTCACTCGCTACGTTCTATTACGACAGCGGTCGTATCCATCTGATTCCTGGTAAGCAGAGACCCTTTAAGTGAGTGGAGTGCTGCCTCAATCTGACATGATATGCCACTGGATCAGATTGCGATGGTGTCAGGGTGATAGCAAATGATACCTGCGACTTCCTGCAGAAAGTACCTGATGTTATTGAAGAGGTATTTCGACTAGGCACCGACTCACCAGCCTCTATTCTACTAGACGCTGTTGAGCAGCTCGAGATGCAGTCACCCAAGGCCGACGACAACATCCAGCTGATCCGCCCTCATCTTGTCGAGGCCGTGGACACGTGTGTAAATGCGGCTGGGCTGGAGTTCAACATTCACTGGCAGAAGCAGCTCCTCAAGGCGGCGTCGTTTGGAAAATCAGTTCTCGATATTTACAACAGTGATGACTTTGTCGACATGTGTGAGACGTTGCGTGTCCTCAACGCCATGAGATTCTTCGAAATTGGACTACCGTTATCGTACGAGCAGTACCAGCGTCTGTCACCATCTGGCCTCATTGCTCGTCTCCTGAACCGGCACGAGTATCTCTTAGCGCTTCGAATCGCTGGGTATTTACGTCTCCCAACGGATAAGATCTACGTCCACTGGGCATCAACCAAGGTCAAGGTCGGCTCGGAGGATGATGATGCCATCTGTCGAAAGATTGTCGAGAAGCTCGCCGGGAAGCCTGGAATCTCTTTTGAGGCGATTGCGCGCACTGCGTATGACGAAGGCAGAGGCCGCCTGGCCACGGAATTATTGAACCACGAGCCACGCGCTGGCCGTCAGGTGCCCCTCCTGCTGAGCATGGAGGAAGATGAGTTGGCGTTAGACAAGGCCATTGAGAGCGGCGACACAGATCTTGTCTACTTTGTGCTGCACCAGCTGAAACGCAAGATGCCCTTGGCCACATTCTTCCGTGTCATCAGCAGTCGCCCTACCGCGACTGCGCTTGTGGAGGCCGCCGCTCGTGACAGTGATGGCGACGGTCTGGAGGACGCGGCCTTGCTAAAAGACCTGTACTACCAAGATGACCGTCGTCTGGATGGGGCTGGTGTTTTTATCAGGGAGGCAATAAAACAGCCTGAAAGCAGAACGGCAGGCGACAAGCTGGCGTTGGCAGCGAAGCTATTGATGGACAACTCTAGGGAGAACGCCTTTGAGCTTTCTGCACTAAAGGAGGCCGCCGCCTTGCTACACACGCAACAAGTGCTCGAGAGCAACCTGAATGACATTTATTCCGGCCTGTCCGTAAACCAGACCATTTTTAAGCTGATCAAGTCAGGCTATTATGGGCGCGCAAAGAAGATCCAGAGCGACTTCAAAGTGCCTGACAAGGTGGGGTGGTGGATCAGGTAAGTAACTTGGGGATTTCGGTGCCGGGATATGTGGCAGCTGATGAGGTCTTTTCTACAAACAGGCTTCGGGCACTCGTAGCCAAGCGAGACTGGAACGAGATCGAGGACATTTCCAGGCAGCGCAAAGCGCCCCCCATCGGCTGGGAGGTAAGCGCAATTCTCTGCGCCAACTTGTTGTTGCAACTTCTGGTGCTAACCTACCTATCCTGCTAGCCATTTTTCAGCCAGACCCTCCAAGCGGGAAACCCACGTCTCGCGGCATTGTTTATTCCCAGGTGCACCAGCATCAAACCCGGTGACGCTGTCACCATGTACGAAAAGTGTAACATGCGTGTCCAGGCTGCTGAAGAGGCGGTCAAGATCAAGGATGCCGAGACCTGGGCACGCTTGCTTGAGGCGGCGGGCAGAAACACGCAAGAGGGACGGGAGATCGAGAGGCTCGGCGAGACGGTCTTTAAGCGGTAGTACCAGGATCGTAGTGCCCATACCAGTAGCCATCTGGGCTCTAATGTATAACCATAATCTCAGAGCCCCCTCAGAAAAAATTATATGCGTGTTAGGGTATTGGTATCCTATATAATCCGATCCAGAACGGTACTATCCAAGCAAACCTCGCGACAAGTATGGTATATATGCAGGGCTAACGTGTTTTGCGAGGTGAAGTGTCCTGTCAGCGGTGGGAAGGTATGGTATGAGATGTAACGAGATACTGTGCAAATGATGCAGTGGAATGAAATGCGACGGAGTGATTGGAAGCTGCTGTTAAGAACCCAAACGATTGTGTGTGGTGGAAGGGGGAGGGACCAAGTGGGTGGATGAGAAGATTGCACCAACACCATCACCGACTAAGAAACAAACCGCCGCAGCCTTAACAAGAAAACACGTACAAGCAACCAAAACACGAGTATGCAAGATCAGAACAGCGCAGAGCAAAACGATGGTAACGTGGTAATGAACAACGACAAAAACAGGCAAATGCTCCTTCCTACCCTGAATGCTGAGAGACAAAATGCTAGTTTCCCCTCCCCCTGGAGCTTTCCTTCCCGTCACCCACGTGGAATCTCCGGACCAGTAAAATGGATTAATGAATGGACCCTCCCAGTTCGACGCAAACGCAAAAAAGACAAGATAAACTCCAATCTGTTAATGCCCAGTTAAACCAGTTTCAGTCTCTCAGCAGTATTCATTCCCCAGATCCGACGCGATGAGTTTGGCTTCAAACAACAACCAAAAAAAGAATGAAAAGCAGAGTAAGTGAAAAAGATTAGCATCGGGCAGCCGTTAAAAAGAACAAAAGAAAAGAAAAACAAGAGCGGGACAGCAAAAATAAGCCGACAAGTCTATGCAAATGACGCTTTTGCTAGATAGCTGCTTTTAGTCTTGCGACATGCAGGCTTGAAGTCATGTCAAGTCATGGGGACGTCATCTGCAACGCGGGACCCGGACACCCCTGCTCCCCCGCCACTTGCCTCAGATCCCGCTGGTGTGCCCTCGAGACGCATGCGCACCCCACTACCGTCAAAGACCCACGGCCCAGCATCGTTTCGTGGTGTTATAGGACCCTCATTGCCGTTAAGCGCCACGGGCGCCCCGGTGGGTGAAGGTGTCCGGGCATCGCGGCGACCGCCACCGATTGTTGAAATGACAGCACCCGCCGAGACAGCGCGCTGTGAGATCCCGTTCATAGGGATGTTCATTGGCGTTGACGTCGAGTGAGGCGAAGGGCCAAAATGGCCGTTGTCTATCAGACTGGCACCATCGGTCTGCATTGCAGCATGCGATGGCGTGTGTAGCAGCATGGTAGTGTCTTGGACGTCAACATCGCGAGGCTGGGGCGAGATTTGGGCTTGCCGCGTGCTTCGTACTGATTCTCTAGATCTGCGAGGCGGGGGAAGAGAAGACTGATTGTCCAAGCTGTCACGAGCGTGCAGCAAGGCTCCCTCCTGTGGCCTGTCTCCTTCATCCGAGTCCAGCTGCTCCCATTCTTCGGGGTCTTCTACTTCGGCTTCAAGGTCCGCCGCCGCGCGGCAATTGGGGCAAATGAAGATAGGATACGAAGGGCTGGCCAGCAGAGACCTGATGCACTTGAAGTGCCATGTATGCGAACAAGGAGCGACAAAAAGACATTGGCAAGGCTGGTAAAAAAAAAAGTCAGCATGGGGGATCTGGCTGGGTGAAGTCAAGGCGGGCAAACATACCGCAATGCTATTAAGACAGATAGAACAGTCTTGGGAGTACGACTGACTTCCCGCTCCGTTTGCAGAGCTAGCAGTCATGTTCCTCAACCGTTTGTGTGTGTTCATGCTGGGTCATGTTAGAGACTGTGGCAGCAAAAAATCTTGAAAATGGGCGCTCACTTGAAAGTATTCAGTTTGCTCTGCCAGTTCCGGTTCAACTCTAGTCGCATTTTTACACAACGGAAGATCATTTCTTCCCCGCCTTTGAAGTCAATGCCTAGTTGTACAATATCACCATCATTTACCGGGAACGGCTTGGATTCGGTGCCCGGCGGGCTGAGGCGGATGTGGTTGAGGAAAGTGCCGGAGCTGCTTTTGACATCTTTGATGTACCACTTGCCGTCTTCATACCAGAACTCGCAGTGCCGTCGGCTTACCACTTTGCTCTTGAACCCAACCGGGGCGGCAGAGGGTGCATTGTGGGGTATGTTGGGCTGTGTGTCTCGCTCCGAGTAGCGACCAACACGAATCACTTCGGAGCCTGTGGGCAGAGTGCGCGAAATAGGAGAGAAGGTAAGCGAGGGTCTCGTAGCTCGTGGGTCGTAGAATGTGCTGAAGCGGATCGAGGGCAGCACATCGATGTTGCCGCCCTCGCGGCCGCCTGTAGTTGCGGACCGTGTCCGAGTCATGACTGTGGACGATGTGCTATCGGCGGCAGCAGCTGTCGCACCCCGGGGTGAGGTGGTAGTAATAACTGGTGGAATGACCGAGGACTCGGTCGACCGGCGGCCCAAAGCAGGTGTGGAGGCGGTCGCCGTCACTGCAGGGGGCGTATCGGGCAATCTCGTGCCAAAGGGCGGGGGTAGGGAGCCGAGCGGGTGTGCAATGGCGGGCACAAGAGAAAAGCGATTGGAACGCGAGGCCGGAGGAGGGGTTGCGGCTTCAGCAGCGGCAATATGGATAGAAGAAGCGTCGGCGGGCGTGGGCGACGAGGACGACGAGGCCGGGGCGCGATGCGAGGATTGTGGATGCTGTGAAGAGGTGGCGTGGGACGGAGGGCTGGTCGTGTGGGCGTGGTCCCGAGACAAGAGATGGGTCGCAGAGTTTCGCAGGTAAGTCAGGCCACGCAGGCGGCTTGTCCTCGATGTTGGTGATGCTGGGTTTGCGGCAGCAGGCTCTATCGAGGAAGGGATCTGGAGGCCCGGTGACGAGGGCGCTGGGGCGGGGTGAGAAAACATCAGGGACACGATGCAATCCGGGTGGACGAGTCGAATTTTGTGGTTGGAACGAAGGCGGACAGAACCTGGAAGGCCTAGCACAGGAAACCACACGACCAGGCTGCCCCCTCTTAGCTGCTCAGCATGGGTCCTGGGGCTCTGCCTCAGGGCGCCTTCAGGCGTTTCAGCACCGCAACCAACCGTCCTCTTTGGCCCAAATACTACGCCAAGCCGATTATCTAATGTCTGGTGGCGTTAACGTTATCGATAACGTTAGACGCCTCTTGTGGCCGCGTCGGAGAGGACCATCCGCTTTCGTCGGTTTTTGAGAAGAATTTCGAATTCGGAGGCGACAGTGGAATTTTCCCGACTCGACACCGACGACGCATACGGAACAAGCTGTCTGCAGCGCCTGGCCCATACCGCACCCCCCTGAGCGAGTCGCGGCAGCCCGTAGCAGCCATGTTCAGACTGTTCCGGAGAGCGCATCCCGCCTCGCCATTATGGCCCTCAACTAGAACTTGTCACGCTGTGCCTTTGTCCGTAAAGAGAACCTTTGCCAGTGTTGTATCACCACCTCCACGGGCGAAGGTACGTTTGCCTAGTCCCGTTGCGTCTTATTTGCCCGCAGTTAATTGACTGACGCTTGTATCAGGATCCAACGCAGCGCGACAAGATCACAACCCTTTCCAATGGCGTCCGCGTCGCTTCGGAAGACCTCCCCGATGCCTTTTCGGGTGTCGGTGTCTACATCGATGCTGGGTCACGCTACGAGAACGAGTCCATCAGGGGTGTCAGCCATCTGATGGATAGGCTCGCCTTCAAGTCGACCGAGACACGCACCGCCGAAGAAATGCAGGAGATGGTCGAGCAGCTAGGAGGCAACATTCAATGCGCTTCGTCGCGAGAATCGATGATGTATCAGGCTGCTACCTTCAACTCAGCCATCCCTGCTGCTGTCAGTCTCCTGGCTGACACGATTCGAAACCCTCGAATGACAGAAGAAGAGGTTGAGCAGCAACTCGACACGGCTGCGTACGAGGTTAAGGAGATTTGGTCCAAGCCGGAGATGATCTTACCCGAACTGGTGCACATGGCTGCTTTCAAGGATAATACACTTGGAAACCCCTTGCTTTGCCCGGAGGAGAGGTTGACTGCCATCAATCGGAACGTGATTCAGAAATACCGAGAAGCTTTCTACCGGCCGGAACGCATGGTCGTTGCCTTTGCCGGCGTCCCGCACGACAAAGCTGTCATCCTTGCCGAGAATTATTTTGGCGACATGAAGCCCTTGACTGCCCCGGTATTGCCAAGGGCGGAATCCGAAGCCTCTCTTGACTCGTTCGGTTCCGATGCTAGCGACTCATCGTCTTCATCTCCCCCCCCACAACAATCGTCTAGGTTGTTGTCAAAGGTTCCCTTCTTCAAGAACCTCTCCACCTCGGCGCCAGTCAACGCGAGTGTTATAGAGCAGCCTCTCATTCCTATTACCGAAGAGGATCTCAAAAGACCTGCCTGCTACACTGGCGGCTTTCTCTCTCTCCCACCACAACCTGTACCGCTGAACCCGAACCTGAGGGCTTTTACTCATATTCAACTCGCGTTTGAGGGTCTCGCCATCTCCGACCCCGACATCTATGCTCTTGCTACTTTGCAAACTCTTCTCGGAGGCGGCGGCTCCTTCTCGGCTGGCGGCCCTGGCAAGGGCATGTATTCACGTCTATACACTAATGTGCTTAATCAATGCGGATGGGTCGATTCTTGTGTTGCCTTCAACAATTCGTTCACCGATTCCGGCCTATTTGGCATCGCTGCTTCGTGCTTTCCGGGACACGCCGCGCACATGCTCCAAGTCATGTGCCGCGAACTTCAGACCCTGACGCATACGGGCGGTTTTAGCGCGCTCAACGAAATCGAGGTCGCGCGTGCCAAGAATCAGCTGCGCAGTAGTCTGCTGATGAACCTTGAGAGCCGAATGGTGGAGCTTGAGGATCTCGGTCGCCAGGTCCAGGTCCACGGACGCAAGATTCCCGTGCTTGAGATGACGGACCGCATCAACAACCTTACCGTGCGGGACCTACGGGATGTTGCCCATAGGGTTCTCAGCGGCTTGGTATACAATAAGGGCCAGGGAAGCGGTGCGCCAACGGTTGTGCTGCAGGAGGCGACGGCCGAGGGGGTTAGACATCAAGTCCACCTCGCCTGGGATCAGATACAAGATATCATCTATCAGTGGAAGTTAGGGAGGCGATAGTTGCGAGCACAGAACATGACGGCGCTTGTGTACGAATTGGCTTGGTTGCATCAAGCACTAGATTACAGAAACGGGTAAGGGTGTACAGTATTATGTATGAATATCTAAATGAGTAGATCTGCTGGTCGGCGGGACAATACCCGACAAGAAAGAGGGCGAAGGGGGGCTGTAATCATGCCATGCTCAGTATGTCTGTGAAGTGATGATGCTGCAATGTAGTCCAATACGATTCCTGTACATACGCTACTCCTGTCGAAAAAATCAAACCGTAGACACTATGATATTTCCGAATATATCATCTGCGCATCTGTCATCCCAGAACCCTTACCAATGCTCCCATCCATAAATTACATCACATCCCACACCTAAACCCTCCAAAATGAGAAATCTTCAACTCGCCCGCTGACGTCGTCAGTAAGCAGCAATTTCGCAATTCGTCTTTGCCGCCAAACCATCTACCAACAACACCTCTATGCACGGTCTCCCCGTTTATAGTTTCGACCTCACGGCCTCTAACCTGTATTTTACGTCCTTGAGCGCTTTCGTCGTAGGCTTCCAGTTATCAAACTGCCGGAGCAGCTCCGCTGTTTCCGAATTCAGCTCTGTACGCACAAAGTCTTCCTCGAGCAGGCCTCGCATAATCCATGGCAAATGATACGGGTTCGGAGTCGACACGCTTTGGTGCTTGTGTACCTGGCACTCGATGTTTCCGACGTCTGTGGTCTCAAGCGCGTGCGTAATAGCAAGACTGGGGGGCTGTTAGTAATCATATGGGAGAGAGGGAGCAGCGGGAGATGCACTCATAAACCTGATCATCGTCGTAGAGCCTGGAGTGCCCTTCTCCGGAGTATAGACTACCTGCCAAAGGAGTGGAGAGCTCGCGGATGAGGCCATGGTCAGAGACACCGAGGTTACGGAGCTTGAGCGCAAAGCCAACGAGATGGGCAATGCTGTGATCATCAGATTAATCAGCTTCGGATTACATACCGGCTCAAAGATAAACTTACAAGTCTGGAGCGTGTATCCGGCTGTCAATAAACACAGCTCGATATATGTAAGGGTGATGTGCCGGAGCATATATAGCGGACTGTATGGTCGTCAGAGGCAACACCAAACGACAATGACTGAGTAAATAGCCCTTACCTCCAGCGGGACAAGCTGGTCATCTATACTGCCAATATATGTGATGCGTGTCCCATAGCTGAGAATAACCTTGATCGAGCTCTCAAGTCTCTTGGACACCTCACTCTGCGAATCGGCAAATTCCCACAGCTCGGCTGCAGTCCCCATGAGCATGCCCATGCTAGACTTATAATCAGGAAACGGTCCAAGTGAGACGCCAGCTACACATCTCGTCAGCCGTGAGATCTATCGGACTCCTTTCCCAGAACCTACCCATAGCACAAACACCAACCTTAGCTGTTGTGATAATTCCCAACTCGATGAGTTTCGCCAATAGCATAATGCTGACAGGGACGCCCTGAGAATGACAACCGAGGATGATGAAATCAGCCTTGCGTATCTGATCAATCCAGTTGAGCAACAGCCTCCATAAGTTCTCGACACGATCGCCAATCTTGCCCTCGCCCTCAAGAGCCACCTTCTCAATCTCACAATCTTGGCAGCCGTGCGAATCGGCCCACCTCCTGATAGCCTCAGCACAATGGTTTGCAAACTTGATGGATGTCCCAGTCGGCTGTCCGATCATGGGCCGTAGGTAGTTTGCTGGATATAGGCCATGAACGCCGATAGCAAGGGCTCTCTTGATCTTAGGCTGCTCTTTAGAGAGAAAGACATGTTTGGGTGGTGCGTGCTGTGCCCTGAGAATGAGCTGGGCGATCTGTCGGATAATGGAGGGATTCTCCTTTTGCCGGTAGGTATTACTGAAACATGGGAGCAGAAGGTTCGGTGGTGGTGTCTTCGCAGTTGTAGGAGTTTTGGAGCTCGCTGCTTTAGATGTCTGTTCAGCCTTCGACGAGGACTCAGCCTTCTGTATACCCAGTCGAGTGTCAACCATGTCATCGCCTGCCGACACTGGACGAGCCCGTTTACTCTTTTTGGATGGTGTATCTTCCACCGTTGCTGGTGATGGTTTGGCCTGTTCATCCTTCTTAGCAGAATTTAAAGGTGGCTCTTTGCTCAGAGAACCTTTAAACTCCATAGAATTTGCCCTCTTCGGATGAGACTCTGAGCTCTCTCCGATAACAGCGAGCTGGCCAGATTCCTGTTTAAAGACGATTTTCCCAGAACTCGAGCCCGTGTCTCGGGACCAAAACGCCCAAGTCGAGCCGGCTTTCGGTGCCGGGGCCGGCACGGAGTCCACGGGAGGGGCGTCTTGCATAGGAATGTCGTCCGAATCTTTCACTCCCAGCTCTTCCGAGACAACCACCATGGGAGCTGAAGCGGTGTCTTGATTTAGATTGGCATCAACATCCTCAGCGGCGGCTGTTGTGGCCGTTGTGGCATTACTTGACCAGAACCCGAACCAATACCCCCCAGAAGATCTTGCCTGGCTTGTATTCTGACCTTGATCATCAGAAGTAGAAAGCGCCTGTTGCAACGGCTCTGGAGCAACTGGAGCCTGGGAAGGAGTAACCCCGGAGGGAGGCGCATTGGTAGGTTCAGCTTCACTTAGTTTGTTTTCGTTTGGGTTCATAGGCTCTTCAGGTTCAACCTCAGTGGATTCTGGGGCTGTTGGCGCCAGCGCCATAGGCCTTCCGAACCACCCACCAAGCCAGCTAGAAGATGGTGCTGCCTTCGGGGCTGCCTCCATGACGGTCTCAGAAACTGTCTCCGGCTGTGAAGAAGGCTCGGGAGGCTTCACTTTGTCCGGGTCACGCTTGTTTTGTCCCCCACAGAGCTCACCAGACTTGGACTTGGGGGCGCCCACAGCCTCGTCTAGCACAGGATCTGATGTGACCCCAACAGTGACCTCGGCATTTCCATTGACCCCTGGCAGTGATAACTCAGGTGCAGAGGCCGCAACATCGTTGACACTTGTGCCGTCGGAATCCTTTTTCGTGCCGAATCGGCTGAAGTCCGCTGTTGTTTTCGACTTGACTGTCCCGCCCAATATTGTCTCCCGTGCGACTTGAGTCGAGGCGGCTGACTTGCGGGGCCATGAGCCATACCAGCTCCGTGTCTTGTGCACTTGGTTCACACCTTTGTACGGACTCACTCCGGTCCCGGCGGGGGACTTGCTTAGCATCGACGATTGTTGCGGCGTCCCTTGAGGAGTTGCGGGAGACATCCCAGCCACCGAAGACAAATTCGAGGTATTTATGGGGATTGAGGGGGTCTGCGACGATTGCGACGACGGTTTGGGTGGTTCTGTCGTCTGGGGCGACATCGCGGATGGCTTGCCTGCTGCATTGCCCTCGGCCGGGTTCGGTTTCGCGCGTTTGCGAGGACCCATGGTGGGGAGCAGTAGCAAGAAGACGATACTTTCCACAAATATGTGGATGTGCGATTTGTTGAGATTGCAAGTGTTCGGTTTGCCTCGTTGTGTGCCTGGTGGAAGTCGCGTCCCTATCAGATGCAAGAGCTCGAAGCGGGAGCACCGTCCAGATGGCTCGAGCTCATTGAACGGTACGTCATTCGCCCGCGTGTCCAGGTTCCGCGAACTGTGGCTGCAATTACTATGGTTGCGAGCAAAATTTTAACCCCCATGTCAGGTACCTGGCCCGTGCATGCCAGCAGGGTGCACGCATAACCCTCGCTCGGGCGCAACCCTGGGCGGTACTCGCCCCACGGGTTAAATATACCCATCATACCATAGTAAACCCTGCGGACCCAACACCGGCTTGGCTCGGCTGCAACCAAGACAAAGTACTACCTCGCACAAAGTACTTGGCGATGATAAAAGAAGTCACTGAGAGATACACACCAAATATGCATTTGATAGGCGAACCATTGCTCAGGTTTGGTTGAGGCAGGAAAGAAGCGGCGGTCAGCGGCCAGCTGCATGGCCCAAAATGACCCCTCTTTTTTTTGGTTGTGCCGCGTTAAGACAGTAACGTACTTCGTACGGAAATATCGGAATGTAATACCGAGGTTTTCATCAGATGAGTGTATGGTTTTCGTAAACCAAAACCTGTAAAATTCAGCCTCTGAATAATTATTCACGTGGAATCGCACGGGCCTAAGGGTTTGAGGTTTTTGTAATGAGGAGCTTTTGCTTCGATTTTTTTTCCCCTCTTCTACATACACGCAAATGGGGGATTGAACTGCCGCCTGGTTGTTCGATAAATTCTTTATGGCTGCGAAGCTGCACTAAGTTAAATCACCATGTAAACTTTCTGCCTAAGGTTGATCTATAATACACTACTTCAGTTCATTTCAATATTATACTAAACTGCCTGAGGTCTCTAATTCGACACGAGAATGCAGGACTCAAGTGGTCGTCAGACTTCGAGGTCTTTCGGTACCGCCCGTAAATTTCGACTGTTCTTCACCGATGCCCACCTTCCCTAACTATGACCATCCATACACCGCCTTGTTTATCGTTATCGTGTTTGGGCGACCCACTCAAAAATTTTGAAGCACAGTGGGCTATCCACTGAGCTATCTCGATGAATTAATGCTTAGGCAGGCGATTTGGGGACCACTCTCCAATTACTACTTTGAAAGCGCCCTTACAATTATCATGGGCTCGCTGAAGCGAAAGGAAGGGCCCGGCGGCCCTTCGACATCGAAATCAGTACAAACAACATCCGAGTCTCGACCGTCGAAGCGACCTAAACCCAGCGACTCGGTAAGGGACGACTCAAAGACGACTGAGAAGAAGGGAAAAGGGAGGAGGCAGCCCAAGAGTAGCGATCCCAAGGCAACAACTGCCCCAACAGTTTCATTGTTGAAGGAGGACGAACCTCTATTCCCTCGAGGCGGCGGGAGCATTCTCACTCCGTTCGAACAAAAGCAAATTCAGGTACAGGCGAAAAATGACGTGCTGTTTGAGCAGGAGTCGGGATCTTCCGCGAAGAAGGCCGAAAAGGGCGCAAAGAAGAAGAAGCGCAGGTCGGAGGGTCCTTCAATCCAGGTCCGGGATGAAGATGCCGTGAAGATCGAGAGTCTGAACTTCAAAGTAAGTTGTCCCTCTAGTTTTCCTGGCTGCACTCCTAACTCTCGATAGCGCCTTGTCAAAGGCTCGTTGGTATTGGGTACGATAGCTGCTATAAACTCGGCGGGACTCTCCGTCGCGCTGCCAAACAACCTCGTGGGCCAAGTCGCTCTGACCTCGATTTCCGATGCGCTCACAGAGCGTCTGGAGGCGATGGCCGAAAAAGAAGATGAAGAGGACAATGACGCCGACGTGGAATCGCTCCTGAAGTCTCTCTTCAGAACTGGTCAATACGTACGAGCCTATGTGGAGTCGACACTTGACGAGTTCTCAACTGTAGGAAAGCCTAAAAAGCGGATTGTGCTCTCTCTACAGCCTTCACTCGCAAATTCCGGCATGAAGGCACAGGATGTGGTACCGAACTGCACCTTGATGGCATCAGTTGTGAGTGTTGAAGACCACGGTTTCGTTATGGATATCAGCATCGCTGAGTCCTCCAACATGCAAGGATTCTTGCCGCGGAAGCAACTTGACAAGAGCATCCCGGAGGAGCTAATACAGCCTGGATCTGTCTTGCTCTGCGCAGTCACGGGGAAAAAAGCCAACGGGAAAGTGGTTCAACTGTCTACCCTGCAGGACAAACTTGGCAATGTCAAGAGTAATCCCACCGAAGCTACCACTATTCACACGTTTCTGCCCGGAACTGCTGTTGACATTCTCATCTCCGATGTTTCGCAACATGGCTTAATCGGAAAAGTCATGGGAGATCTGGATGTGACAGCAGACCTCGTTCACTCGGGAGCTGGGCCCGATCTCGTTGATCTTGATGCGAAATACAAAGCAGGATCCCGTGTAAAAGGGAGAATCATCTGCAACTTCCCCTCCGCCAAGAAGCCGAAGCTAGGGTTCTCGGTCCTCCCGCATGTGGCAGCCTTGAAACCCAAATCAACGACAGAGGATGGCAAAGAGATTCAGCCACTGGAAGTGCTTCCTCACTCCGCACAGGTTGAAACATGCACAGTGCACCGGGTTGAGCCTGATATCGGCCTATACGTCGATATTGGCGTTGCAGGAGTCCCAGGCTTTGTTCACATCTCCCGGGTCAAAGATGGGAAGATTGATGCTCTCTTCGAGAACAGTGGCCCCTTCAAGGTTGGCTCGTCACACCAAGGTAGGGTAGTAGGGTACAACCCCTTCGATGGCATCTTCCTCATCACTTTCGAAAAGAGTGTGCTTGAACAACCCTTCATCCGGGTTGAGGATATTCCAATCGGCGCTGTCATTCGGGGCGTGGTTGAGAAGCTTATAATCAACTCGGACGGCTTTGGTGGCCTCGTCGTCGAGATTTCGAAGGGCATTTCCGGTCTAGTTCCTGAAATGCATGTCTCAGATATCCGCCTACAACATCCGGAGAAGATGTTCAGGGAAGGCTCCAAGGTCAAGGCCCGTGTGCTCTCCGTTAACCCGGTCCAAAACAAAGTCCGTCTGACTTTAAAGAAGACCCTGGTCAATTCTGACGTTCCTGCGATCAAGTCTTACGAGGACCTAAGAATCGGCTTGCAGACAACCGGGACTATCATCAAGCTTTTCCCGAGTGGCGCGATTCTGCAGTTCTACGGCCAATTGCGAGGTTTTCTTCCGGTCTCCCAGATGAGCGAGGCTTACATTCGCGATGCCACAGAGCATTTTGTTCTTGGCTCGGCGCTCTCGGTGCGGGTGCTGAGCTTCGATGCTGAAAAGAAAAAACTAGTTCTTACGGCCAAAACTCCGGGATTGGATAACGAAAAATCATTGAAAGGCACAGAGAAAGGCAATGAAAAGCCCGCCAAACCTTGCCCTGAAGCAAAGAAAGCGGAAGAAAATGAGAAGGGTAATTCGACGAAGAGCACGAAGCCGACGTTGAACAACGACCTGACCTGGAATACCATCGAGAAAGGCATGGTTGTGGCCGGCAGGATCACCAAGGTCGACGACCGCCACGCCATGGTCAAACTAAGCGAGTCCTTGGCTGGCCCCGTTTATCTGCCCGATCTGACGGATGACTTCGATGAGGCGAATCCGCTCAAGCTCGGAAGGTTCAAGATGGTGTGGGTCTCAATCGTAGACGTGGACAGGAGCAACAAGAAGATGCGCCTTTCAATGCGTCCATCTCGGGTGCTGAACTCATCTCTCCCCGTCAAGGACCGAGAAATTTCAAAGACCTCCAAGCTGGAGGTTGGCGAGACCATTCGGGGCTTTGTCAAGAATGTTTCAGACAAGGGCCTTTTTGTCACGCTCGGCGGTGATGTGACAGCAATGGTGCAGATTCGCAACTTGTCCGACGACTTCCTTAAAGAGTGGAAGGACCACTTCCAAGTTGACCAAATCGTAAAGGGTCGAATCATTTCCATCTCCGAGGGCCGTATCGAGATGAGTTTGAAGAAGTCTGTGCTTGAAAAGGACTTTGTCCCGCTGATCACCATTTCAGACCTCAAGGAAGGGCAGATTGTCACGGGCAAGGTCAGGAAGGTCGAGGACTTTGGAGCATTTATCGACATCTCCGGCTCTGACAAAGTGTCAGGTCTGTGTCATCGCAGCGAGATGGCGGAGAGGGTCGTCAAGGACGCAAAAACACTTTACAACCAGGGAGACAAGGTGAAGGCCATTGTGCTCAAGGTCGACCAAAAGCAGAAGCGAGTCAGCCTTGGACTAAAGCCGTCATACTTCAAGGATGGTGATGATGAAATGGATATCGACGGCAATGATGAGGGGGCACCACTGGAGAGTGACGACGATGCCGACGAGGATGAACAAATGTCGGATGCCGGTGGTGCTGTTCTCATTGAAGCGGCTGACAGTGTTAAGGATGGCTCCGCGGATGACTCAGACGAATCGGATTCTGGCCATGTTGAAATTGCCGACGAGCAAATTGGAGATCTATCTGGACTTGACACAGGTGGATTCGATTGGACAGGGTCGGCACTAGACGTAGACGACGAGGTGGATGCCACGGCAGATATAGGTGCATCAAAAAAAACGAAGAAACGGCGGGAGCCTCAAATCCAAATCGACAAGACGGCCGAGCTCGACGTCAACGGACCACAAACTATCAACGATTTCGAGCGCCTGCTCCTTGGACAACCTAATGATTCAGGCTTGTGGATCCAGTATATGGCCCTTCAGCTCAAGCTCAGCGACCTCGAGGCCGCCAGAAAGGTTGCGGAACGCGCGATCAAGACGATCAACATGAAAGAGGAAGCCGAAAAGTTGAACGTGTGGACCGCCTTGCTGAATCTCGAAGCCACATACGGAGCCGATGAGGCGGTGGACAGTGTATTCAAACGCGCCTGCACCTACAACGACGAGCAAGAGGTGCACGAACGGCTTGCAAGCATCTATATCCAATCGGGCAAATACCCAGTAAGTTCATCGATGGTATCTGCATGTTGAGAAACTTATCGCTAACCTATTTCACAGAAAGCGGATGACCTCTTTGAGAAGATCCTCAAGAAGTTTGGCTCCAAGTCGGTCGACGTCTGGGTGAACTACGCTCACTTCCTACACACAAAGGCTGGGTCACCGGACCGGGCGCGGGCCCTGCTCAAACGTGCAACACAAGTGCTTGGGTCACAGGCCCATATGTATCTGTCCCTCGTGCCCAAGTTTGCGGCACTTGAGTTTCGGTCACCCAACGGCGATCGCGACCAGGGACGCACGCTGTTTGAGAATCTGCTTGCCACATATCCCAAGAAATTTGATCTTTGGAATCAGCTGCTAGACCTCGAGACATCGACGGCAGTTGGAGAGGCAGACTTGGCAGTCATTCGTGATCTGTTTGACCGCGGCACCAAGGTCAAGGCGCTCAAACCCAAGCAGGCCAAAGCCTGGTTCCGCCGGTGGGCAAACTGGGAGGAGCAAAAGGGCGATGCCAAGAGCAGGGAAAGGGTGTCAGCGAAGGCCCAGGAGTGGGCCAGGACACGGCAAGCTGGGAAGCAAAAGCAGGGGGAAAGTGATGGTGAGTAGACGGAGACGGAGAGAGTGGGGTTCTTTTGTAGGTTTAGTTGGCATTCGCACCGCAGGTATCACCAAGTTACCCGTCCGACACAGCAGCGACAATAAAATAAGCCTTTACTGTTACCTTTCTTTTCGTCGGTGCTGCGTTATTGAATCTTTATAGCCTAGCGATATATGGTCAAGCGGCTTCTTCCCACACTGCATCATTGGCAAACTCCAACCCCTGAAAAGATGCCACATGTCGACATCCCGCTTGCTCCCACGCTTTATTCCCACAGATTTCGATCCACGCAATATGCTTCCATACACCACCTACCAGCTATCCCCGAGTCTAATACAACGTCCATCTTATATTGAGGCTATAGGACGGCCCGCACGGATGCTGCTGCGGATGAGGTGGTGTGGGTATGGATCTGCATAGATATCCGGGGTGCAGTCTTGGTTGACAATGGTTGCAGAATGGGCAGCGAGTTTTGATGTTTACGTGTAGTCGAGGGGTGATACTGAGCGGCTACATTTTGTAAGGCGGGATACAGTGCACTAGATAGGATGGATCATAACTTGGGTTCATAAGTTTGGGGGCTGGGCTTGGTTGGTTTTCTTTGCACCTAAATGAGATCGGTGAGGGTGGATCCGGAGTCTAGTCACGAGGGCAGCATATGATGTAGCATCAACATCAGCATCAACGTTGCCATTGGTAGCTCCTGGCATGAGTACGTACCTACGTAGAAGTACTCCTGCCCATCTCACACGAGGCTCTCTTTCTCATCTACCTTCTTGTCTAGCTCATAGCCATATCCCCAACCTCCTGAGCCCCTAATACAAATGAATACATACGGACTTGTATAAACAATGGGAGCCTCGGTCAATCTATCCAGTCCGGCAGATAGCAGTGTGTCTAAAACTATCGCCACCATCATTAACCCATCCCATAGCGTAACAGTATGATGCATTATTACAGAGTACGTAGCACACATACGTCTCCTCACTCACTCTCCGCCATCCGCTCGACGCGTGACACCAGCCACTGTCCACTAGACTATGCTAGTATGTATCCACAAGCGGCCTAGGAACCCACAAGGCTCAGCTCACCTGGCTCGTTATCACTCGTATAAGCGCGGCGTCCTCTACTCCACCCCATACCCCAACGTCATCGTCCCGATACACCGGGACCGACTCGGAGCTAGCTCGGCATCGGGAACTCTAGCCTCGCCCTCCTGGCGGTGCCGAGGTGCGTGAACGCCGATACTCCACTTTAGTGTTGAGAGTCGATAAACTACACGAGAGGATGCAGCGGTGCACCAAAAAACCATATATCGTCAGATCGAAAGTTGTATTGCTATTATACTTGACAGAAAAAACCGCCGTGCGCCATGTTCCAGGCTTGTATAGACATAATTTCTTATGAATAGCCCATGTCCCAATGTATAATGATGAATAATAATGTAATCTGAGGTGGTAAGAAAATCTGTTGATGAGTGATCATGTCTTGACTTTCAAGAACTCTTGCTCTTACATCCACTTTCCTTGCGTTGCGTCGGAACCCAAACATTGTACAACTTTAACATGTTATCATACTGTCCGTTCGAAGCCCGGGGCATTCTGGCCGCCACCCCATAGGAAACCCAGTTCCTTGTGTGTGGTTGGCAGAACGGCAGTGAGTGTAATGATGAACCGACCCATGAAAAAAAAAATTCATGTGCACTATGTATGTTTGGATGCAAGACAAAAATGGAAATCGCAGGGTTGCCCCAATCCGTCGCTATGCATGCGGGAATAAGACACCGCTTAAAAGTCATTAGAAGGTCGTTCGCTTCACCAGCCGATGACATCGAACGTGGGCAACCATTCAGCGTGCGCGGGGCCCCCGCAATCCCGCGCCAGCCACGGAAAGCGCGGGTGACGAACTGGAATGGGAATCCAGTGTGGTTCAAGAGGCCCAGGCGGCAGGCAGCTCTACAGCCAAAATCCCTTCTGCAGGGCGCAGAAGAGCGCTTGCGGTTGATGGTACCTGGCGATCTATCGGGTCGTGCGACTCGACCAGCACGGTCGCAGTCGCACCTCCTTCATCCTTAGGTCTCAAACCCCCACAAAAGGCCACCTTCGTGTTACCCCGTCGAAATCAATAGGCAATAGACACCCAGCGTGCAGGCACTCCGTCATCCCCGATCACATATGGCTTGGTGCTGGCCTTGCGTGGAGGGAGTGCCCAACGGGCCCGGCCAGGCTGTTGATCATCCAACTTCCCCCGCTTCCTCATGGCCATTTCCATTACGGCAATGCGAATGAAGTCGGGGTTTTCCCGCATTTCCCGTTGTCGTGGTCCAGGAAGCGGATACTCGGAAACTGCGGCTTTTTGCTGCTGTACGCTTCGTGGTGTTGATGAAGGTCCAACAGAGGGGTGAGGGACTCGGCCCGATGTCGTGATCGAACCCTTTGCTCGTTGAATTTTGTATGTCTGCATTTGTATCGAGGCCGTAAATGCCCGAGTGTTGCTGGATGACGTTGTAAGAGGCTGCTCCAGTCGAACCGAGTTGGTGGGGTTGAGATAGCGGCGTACAGCTGCCGTTGGCTCTTCCTGCAACTGAGGCCGGCGTTCGTCTGTGTAGGGAACTTGGGGGTCAAGTGTCAGAATGGACCTAGTCAAAAAGTCTTCAGGAGGTATCGATGGAAAGTTGAGCGTCGAGAAAGACTTGGCCGCCTGGCGCAGAGCACGCAGCGAAGCCGTAAGGTTTGACTTAAACGCTGACTTCAGCGGCTTGAACGGCAGCCTCGACGACTTCTTGTCATGTGATTCCTCCCTGTCATCGTCGCTGAAAACGCGGAAATCTAGGTTTTCCACAATTACGCCGCCGGCTTTCGAGAGTGGGTGATCTGGTTCAACCTCGCCGGGCGGGGAAGAGACCGGCTCCAGCGAACGTCGCGTCGGGTGGGCCTTACGCCTCTTTCCCGGCGTCCGGGGTGAGTCCAACGACGAGAGCGCATCTGTCGAAAATGACTCGCTCAAAGATGGCATCGACTCGAGAGACACTGTTCGCGTCGACAGCACCGAACCGAGCGCACTGTCGCAGATAGACACATCGTCATCCTCCAAATCCTCAGGCGCTGTTAACAGCAGATCGAGTGGCCCCTTGCTCAGCGTCAAGCTCAGCTCCTTCTCTGATTCCTGCGACCTCTCAATAATCGACTCGACCGTCATGCGCTTCTCGGTCAACCTCGACCGACGCAAGCTGCGCGAGGTCTTTGGTGGAGGGATGCTGGTAATGGCAAGGAGCGCCGCCACCGAGGGCGGTATGGCATTGGGGTTATGTATATCCTTCGCGCGCTGCGACGAGTGGTGACGTCTTCGCTCTCCATGGTGTCGGTGGAAGTTGGGTGGGTGCGCAGTGTCGCGAGACTTTGGTCTCACTGGGATTTGCACCGGGGTTGACGGAGTGGTCGGTCGTGTGATGGTTGTCGTAGTCCTCGGGGGACTCAATGAGGGCGACTTGGATGTCGCCTCCATGAATCTAGAAGGCATAGTGGGAATGCTGATGTCGCTGAGCGTGTCGAACTTGTCGCTGGCGGCTTGATCATCCTTTTTCGGTGTGCAAGTAGGCTGCGGGGACCGCGAAGGCGAAGTGGTCCTGGGAGGAGGTAGGGGCACAGAAGGAGAGTGCGGGGCCTGGCTATAGAGTTGTGACTGTCTCGAGACGAGAAAAGAACGGGGGGACATCATGTTGTTGAACAGCTGGCCTGGCGGACCCTTGGCATTAATAACTGCCCGATGCGACACAACAGCACTCAATCCACAAGCCGGGGGATGGCGTGTCGGTTAGGGCGCTCTCATTGCCGGGCAAGGCCAAAGAGCCCACTCGCCTTGGCCCAGGGGCCCCCGATTTGGGACAATAGCTAGAGAGGTTCGAGAACCTCCTCGGAGGTCAGCGCCAGTTGTTCAGCAGCCAACGTGTCAGCCAAGAGGTTACCGCTCGATGCCGCCGGGCTGCAATGCAGGCCGTGATGGCGTGCCGCAGGGGAATATTTTGTGTACGTAAAAGTACGTAACACGCCGCCGCCTGGGGCTGGTTCCACCTGCGCGGGCCGGAACCTGTTGATTCAATGTTTGGAGAAGGAGCCGGCAACCGATGGCGCCGTCGAGAGGGATGGTCTTTAATAGGTAAGTATGTAGCCTCTGGCGAGAGCAGTTTTGGGCCGAGAGGCAAGAGCCAAAGTGCCGGTGACACGGTACGCTACGGAGGCAGGCAAAATTGAGGATCGCTTCTCGAAGAAAGGGTGCCGCAGGTAGCTGTCGTCACCTGGTTGGATGGGTGGGTGGGTGGCTTTCTGCAGCGTGACCCCGGCTGTGTCCGATAACCAAGCCCCCTGAGTTGAGCTGAAAGGGGTCTCGCGGTTCAGAAACAACCACACCAGGGGGGGTCGAGAGACGAGAAAAGAAATACGTAAGAAGAGTCTGGAATGGGTCCAAGGTTCAATTAGGGAGATACGGAGAGGGAGACAAATCGATTATAAGACTGACGGTCTACCGTCTGATAAGGCATTCCTGTCGGGGAGACGCCGTTCACTGCCCCCCCCCCCCCCCCCCCCCCCCCCAACCACCCTCTTTCCCCG
>Ga0247765_1000024_pt1 | contig 100537 bp, 100 predicted proteins | sample UWRJL106311C6_FD_179949 | JGI IMG/M metagenome (GOLD analysis project Ga0247765, IMG submission 179949) | Plant litter microbial communities from Arlington Agricultural Research Station in Wisconsin, United States - UWRJ-L106-311C-6 | ecosystem: Environmental > Terrestrial > Plant litter >... | reverse complement strand
GGGGGGGATAGTCTCCATACACCCTTGATATATACTTTCCCTCGTCCTGTCAGCCTGAAAAACTTCAGCAACAAACATAGTCTTCCCCTCAGACCGCTGGCAACCGACACTCTACCAGAGATTCCTGACTCAAAGCTATCACTTCTTCACCTCCCTAGTACTAGTAGCCGTGTCCCGAATTGCTTGCTGTTAACGGAAGGGATGGTTGTTCTTGGGCGGGGGAGAGTGGGCCGGTAGGTTGCGGCCTCTTTACTTCTTTGTCCGTCACTGGTCGAACTGATTGCCCCTGAGGCAGAACTGTGCAGCTAAGAATACATGGATGCGGGGTCGGGCAGCTCTCGTCCAATCATCCACAAATCAGGGCGGACCGAGGCAGCGACCTGCAGGAGCCAATGCTGCGCGAAAATAGTTTCAAACGTATCGCCCGCGGAGGCCCCATGCGTAATTGTTGTGGCCTACATCTGACTCATCCGCTAATTACTTAAGGAGCCCCGGATCCCGTATTCCTCCACGACTCAAGCAAAAAGTTGGTTCTCCATCCAACACGGCCAACACGCTTGATATTTTCATCTTGCTTCGGGTCAGTACGACTTCCCCCTAACTGCTTATTTCCCTTAGGGTGATCGGCCGCTAATACCCAAAACAAGTTTTCCTAACGACACTCTCGTCGGACACCGGCGGGGACCTACAAGGGCCTCGCCAGTTCCCGCATTTCGTGGCAATGGTATAATGTTCAGCATGGAGGAGCGATTCCCGGCCCCACACAGGGACCAGTCTTGGAGGATGGAACTTTCGCGCACTCGGGACCCACGGGTGTTCCACCTTTGGCTGCCTTTTGTTGGGGCCAGGGATCGCTTCTCGATCCTGCGCATTTTGTGGTTGGGGAGAAGGGGGATGCAGCGACGGGTTCTGGAAGTACTATGTCTAGGGGGAAGACGGATGAAGAAGTTTGTCGAAATGGACTGAGTGGCGTGGGCGGAGAGCTGGGGGGAGATGGAGATGTCTGGGGAGACTGGCGGTTGCATGGAAGTGGTTGCAATATAGGACAGGAATGGTTTTTGGCGGAGAAGAGGGGTTTGGACGGTGGGGTTTGCTTGGGGAGTGGGGGTCATTTGAGAGAGGGGGCATTCCAGGGTGACGGAGAAGACTTGGAGGAAAGAGACTTGGAAAGCCAAAGACCGGTGGGGTTACTAGCAGAGCAGATGTGTTGCTACTCTCGGTCAACATTTGGTCAAGAGCGCCAATCGTCGAGATTTCCGGCAGACGTTCTAACGACAACGAGCTCAGGAGAGGCTATCATTCCAACTCAACTCGACGGCCACATTCTCTCGCCAGCTCCATTTGCGAATTTCGACGGCGAAACAGAGATACTCGAACAGTTGAATCCCTATGCTTCTTTAACCCCCTGGGACATCAACATTGCCGATTTAACCCCCTGGGACATCAACATCCTCGCCGAGTCTACGACTGCCACCGCGTTTAATCTTTCGGGCTCTGGAGCTGTCGGATCGTTTTCCTGGGATGCCGGTCTCTTCTGCAGCTCGAATTTTATGGACACGGCGGGACCTAACTTGGAAATATCCGGTGGCGACAACCCCAGTTGCCCGATTGACGCCAATTCGGACACTCGGGGCGCATTGGAGCCGGGAGGACCCCTCCTTCCATCACCATGCCTAAGAAGCGTTGACGTCGGCGCAGAGGGGGTAGAATTGACCATCGATCCAACTCCTGAGCTTATCCACAATCCCCCCGCAACTAGCGTCCATGCTCAGGAGACAACGCCGGGGAATGATCCTTTCAATTCTGTCGTGTGTCAGTGTGGCCGCGACTTCCAGGATCGTACAAGGCTCAGGTAAGCTCCGTCCCCCTTCGCTCTCAGTCCTCGGACGATAGTATCCGGTAGGGCGCGTACTGACAATCGGGGCAGACAGCACATGAGATGCCATAAGAAACCCCATGGTTGTGACAAATGCAACAAAAGGTTCAGCACACGGCCGGAATTGGATCGACATCGCCGACATCACAATGGTGCGCGTATCCAATGTCCCCATTGCGGGAAGCACTTCAAGGGGGCGAGGAAAGACAACCTGAAACGACACATCACAGCAAAACATAAAGAGGTCTAGTTCATAAAGGGATATAAACAGCCGAGAAGAGAAGATCTCACCAAGAATGAAGCAAGATGAAAGGAAGGACCCAGAAGGACAACGAAGACATTAAAAGAACAGCAAGAAGCCGAAGAGGCTTAGGGTCGACGATTTCGACCAGAGTTCAGAGCAACTCAGTACCGCCCGCGATTAAGGGTTCCGGCAAGCAGCCGAAGAGGCCTAAGATCGACGATTTCGATTAGAGTTCAGGGTAACTCAATACCTCCCGCGATTGGGGGTTCCGGCAGAAACCGAAGAGGCCTAAGATCGACGATTTCGACTAGAGTTCAGAGCAACTCAGTACCGCCCGTAATTGGGGGTTCCGGTAGAAGCCGAAGAGGCCTAAGATCGACGATTTCGACTAGAGTTTAGAGTAATTTAGTACCACCCGCGATTGGGGGTTCCGGCAGAAACCAAAGAGGCCTAAGATCGACGATTTCGACTAGAGTTCAGAGCAACTCAGTACCGCCCGCGATTGGGGGTTCCGGCAGAAGCCGAAGGGGCCTGGGGTCAACTATTTTGACCGATAAGTCCAGAGTGACTTGATAACGCTATCCGAGTATTCCGGATTCCGAAAGCCGCCCGACAGGTGGGCCGGCAAGAGCTGAACCGATGCAAGGTCGATAGATTGACCGATGAATCCAAAGCATCGACGCAAGGAAGCCATTCAAGGAATGAATGCGCTGCGTACGGGCCGTGAGTCCTTTTCTCGGCCGGGTGGTTTCTTCAACCTACAAAAGGACGGGCGAGGACGATGTTGTTCGCGTCCTGGATAGCGGGGCGGCATGGGTGGCGCTTGGGTCCCACTTGCACAATTGTTGATAAGCAGTTATAACTGACGCCGCCGAGGGCGTCGCAGCACCCATGGCCTGTCTCCGAAGGCATCTGCTTTGGCGGAGGACACGTTTACTAAAATGCCCTGTCGTGGCTGGTCCCGATCGCGACGGGGCGTGGAGGTGGCATGTTTTCAGCCAAATGCAGATACCTTGTTGCGCAGGCGCCGCTCCGTAAGAGTAGATGGAACAAAGAAAGAAATCACCATTTTTATGAAAAAGTATACCCACGCATTGTGAAATGGTTCTGCCCAGTGCCTTGGACCCACTTAGAGGACCAACCACTCATGACAGTTTGTTGAGCGTGGAGTAGTTCTCTCCGTGATCTGCGGGGCCTCTCAAAATGTGTTTGGATCATCGAAGGTGAATCTACGAGCCACTTCGCGAAGTTGGATATAAATGCGCCTGGTGGAGAGAGTACTGCTGCTGTAACAGGAGCGGCGAAGTATCCGGAGCGACCGGAGGATGTGGGGTCAGCCGGAGACAATGGAGGAAGCCGCGCTTTTTCTAGGGGGTAGTAACTACAGCACTAGAAGCAAAGGTCGTACCTCGCCCAGAAGTTAGCATCTATATCACCCACCAGCTAGGCCGTACTGAGAGGCAGTCCATACTATAATGGGAAAATGAAGAGGTCAACACGGCGTTTGGAGGCATTCAAGTAGATTTATTAACATGCCGTCCGGCACTCGCAAGAGGTACCCAATGTCCTGTGCCTTTGACATTCCAGCTCCCACCCTCATAACCAACCTTCACGATATGTCCACAGCAGCGTTTGTTAGAGGCGGAAGGAATAGTTCCCTCTTCGGGTAAAAGACAACTGCATTGGCCCTTGGGAGGTTGAGGGACCCTCTTTCATGTAACAGGCTTGAGGGCACGCATTTCCTCTTCTAGATACCGAATTCTTTCCTTGAGCCGAGCTCTTTCCAAATTGTCTTTATCTACCACCTTTTCTAACTTCTGAAGAAGGCGCCTTACGCTTCGAGCTGTTTTGACTGAGGTATTCTTTGGTATCCTCCACAGCCTTCCGAATATTCTGAGACCATCGGGGGGTCCGTAGTGTATTGGGGTCTTGGATAGGTACACGCTGTGGCGTTCGGGTTCGGGGGGGGTGGGTGGTGATGGTGAGTCGCCCACAACGGCCTCAGGATTATCCAGTATTTTTGACGGGCTGATAGGCCATATACCAGTTTTCCTGAAGCCGCTGTAAATATTGTGAGCACGTACGCCCTCCTGGGATGCGTCTCTGTAGTAGAGGAAGAACTGCTGCTTGTTGGCTGGAGCTGATGAGCGGTACTGAGCCAGCTCGGCCGTCCGTTGGCGAAAATAATCCTTTAGAGGTCCAAATATGCTCCGGTCAAGAGGCTGTAATTTGTGGGAACCATGTGAAGGCAAAAATAATAGCTGAATCTTGTGCTAGAAGGCGGTATGCCGAAATAAATCGGTATCGTGGGTTGAGTGTTCATGAAGAATAAGGAGCCGCCAGTTGTTCGGATTTTCTGCCTGTGTTTCCGGCAAATATACCTCTTTCAACCACTTGAGAGCAATGTCGGAATTACTCCATCCAGTAGCGGAATAACCGTATTTCCACGTCCGAAGAACCTTATCCTTTTTGAAGAATTCCGGATACCATTGGCCTTGCAACGACGCACTGGTAAAGATTTACTACCGGGGTTAATCTTCGAGCCTTAACAGTCACTGCCTCGATAATGGTAACCCAGGGCGTAGGATCAGACGACTGTATGAGGGCTCTGGTAGTAATGGAATCGCCTATGACCTTCCCGGCGGCCGTCTCTTGTTCCTGTATTTCATGCTCGTCCATATTGGTGATATACCGTGGCTTGATATTCTTGTCGGCGATGAACTGACGCAAATCTTTGTAGAATTTTTCAAATCGCTCCCTTGTGGGACTACGCACCCTAGACGATTCTAACAAGGTGCCCAGCTTCATCTTCAGACGATCGTGACGGCGTAGAAATCGGTCTGCCTATCGATGGCCAACAGGAGTGGAAACGCCTCCTTCGGCTAGTATAATTTGAGCTATCCTCTGAAGCCTGGCCTTCGATACATCCCTGGAAGAAGCTTCCTTATGGAGGCACCAGTCGACTAAGAAGTCCTCCTGCAAAGAAGAAAGCAATCGATTGCGTTCCTGAACCACTGGCCTGGGTGTTCTGCCATGGAGTCGGCCACACAAAGTGGACTGAGGAACGTTCTATCTCTCCGCTGCTTCGCGTTGTTTACCGCCCCGATTAACTTTATCGATCGCCGACGCCATGTTTTGCTCTCGAACAAGAATATCCTCTATTTTGACGTGTTTTGAGGCTAAATTGCGGTTGTGGTGATGGTTGGAATTTGAGGGGGTTGTCAAAGTTTGATGCAGAAAATTGTGATCGACAGGGGGTCGATCGGTTGCGGGGTCAAAACTTCTAGACTTATCGGAGGCGCTTATCGCCGCCATCCAGGTGATTACGTCCGTACCCGGGTCAGCTTTGGGAAAGGGGATTGTGGAAGGGTGCGGGGAGGACTGAGAGCTGGAAACGCGACAAAACCTTCATAGCCCTCTTGCCGCTCACTTGGCCACGCCGCATCGCGGGCTGTAGGTGTTGCACTCGGCGGCGGTGGTCTCGCAATACAGTCAGTAACTACAACAAGGTATCTAGGTAAGCTGGGCAAACATTCATCCATCTTTCCCCGCTTTAACACCTAGCCACCTCCCCCCGCATTCAAAATGATGAGACGACTCCCACTTCACGCCGCGTGCACTTGTCTTGTACGGGCAAAGTTGAGCCTAAAAGACCTAGCAAAATGGTGACGGTAACCATCCACCGCGGGCCATACCTGGCTATCCAGAACGATTCCTCGGCCGGGCTTGTCTTCCTCCGGCAGTTCTTGACGGCCTCGGACTCTCTCAGCACCGATGATCACAAGGTCCTTTCCGACCGTCTGCACCCCGATGCGACGGTTACCATCAACAACAGCCCGGCCGTAAAGCCCAACCAGATGCTTCCCATGCTCGCCATGCGCAGCACCAAAGTCTCCGAGTTCGGACACGATGTCCACACAGCATGGGATATTGCCGAAGAGAATGGCGCGCGGACCGTCATGTACGAGTCCACCAGCTTCACGGTGTTCAAGGACGACCCCGACAGCGCCAAAGTCAGCGTAAACGAATTTGGCATCATCGAGCTGTCCGAATGCGATGGCGGAGAACTTAAAGCAGTCAAGCTGAGGACGTATATGGACCCAGCGCCCGTCGCAGCGAGAGCCCAGCTTGTTCTAGGCAAGATGGGATAGAGGTGATAGGGCAGCGTGCAGACTTTCCAGGATGAGGCGCTTCATGTAGGGGTCTTGGTGTTGTTCAGCAGAGAATTGACAAGTTCATCGTGCTGGAACGGGAGCTTGGGCTAGAAGGGTTCGATAAGAAATGTACCATCTGTGGTGATGAGTTAGCGGAGCTGCGTTCCCACGTAGCACGTAGTGTTATGCAATTGAGCCAAGTGCTCTAGCTTCCCACTCGGCATAATACCAACAAGTTATAGATAGCTGCTAATTAGACCCAAAATGTTCTTGCATAGTATTAGCGCAAGAAAATGGGGATGAAGCGGCATCTGAAGCTGTTGCTCGGATACATGGAGAAGACGCTGGAGCGGGAGATCCGACAGTATGAAGCGACGTTCGATCATCAGACATCAAACACCAGTCTCGAGCACCAACATCTGTGGATGGGCTACAAACCGGGTGAGCTGCTCTTCTCCATGCCCGACGACGCCGAGTGCGTGGTGAGAATGGCGAGTATGAGCAAAGTGATGAAGCCGATGTTCAGGTCGACCGAGATTGACCGCTGGATCATCAATGTGGAGAGGATCGAGTGGCAAGGCGAGCGCATGGTCTGGTTTGGGTCCCCTATTTCATCCCCATCCCGCACTACGACGGCTGCCAGAGAGTTGGGACATTACCAGTCGCACCCTGGAAATTCCATCCCAATCAGGAGAGAGCGAAGCGAGAACTTATAGCGAGAGGTCGGCAGTATCAGCAGCTCGCTGGCGTGTGTCACCAGACTTACCACGGCCCAGCCAGATTTTTCGACCCCGTCGACCCTTCATTTGTCGTCACGCACTCAAATGTAAGATACAGAACTTCCTATAGGCCCCTCCCAGCAGCCGCAGCGTTCCATTTCGCAGAGCTGACAGTATTCTGATCAACAAGGTCAGGCAGCGGATTGTCGTTGATGCTGGAGAGTTTCGGAGAAACGTCAGGCAACCCCCAAATGCATCCGCCCAAGCCGCCTATGGTAACGGGTTCCCGGTCAAATTATCGGACGGTGTGCTATCGGACGTGCAGCTCATGATGTGCCACTATGAAGTCCCCGGGTACTCCCTCGCCTGGAAGCGATGGGGTCTTTTCCGCGTCGATCACGTCCATCCGGTTGACTACAACGATCAAGCATTTGGCAATTTGGTGTTCCCCGAGCACAAGAAGAAGTTGATCCGCTTGCTTGTCGAGCAACGAGACATTGAGAACGGTAGCTTCGACGACCTCATTAAAGGGAAAGGAAGGAGCGTGATATTCCTCCTTCATGGCCCTCCGGGTGTGGGAAAGACATACACAGCCGGTAACCGCTTCGCTGACCCCTTTGCTATAGAGAAAATATTAACCATTATTCCCCGCCAGAGAGCATTGCAGATTACACCCGCCGTCCCCTCCTTGCCATTAGCTCGGGGCAAATCATCGGGCCAGCTCAGGTGGTGGAAAACAGGCTTTCCGTCCTGCTCAGTATGGCCAAGAAGTGGAACGCTATCGTCCTGGTGGACGAGGCGGACGTATTCATGCAAGAACGAGCCATCCAGGATCTGGATAGAAACGCCCTGGTATCAAGTAAGTCTCAAAGTCCTATCAAACTCACAGCCGGGGACCCCGCCTTCGTTGCTAACAGGACCGTCCGACCCCACAGCGTTCCTACGAATTCTCGAGTACTTTGAAGGAACCATGTTCCTCACCACCAACCGCGCCGAAACTCTCGACAGCGCATTCCACTCTCGGATCCACCTCTCCATCTCGTATCCCTCCCTGCCACCAACCGCACTCAGCGAGCTGTGGATCAGCGGCATCACAAGAGCGTGTGGGGGACGGAGGCCAAGATGGATAGCAGGCGCGCTTCTCAGGACGCTCAGCAGCTCGGGCATCAACGGACGCGAGGTTAAGAACATCATCAGCATGGCGTACGGGCTGGCGAGCCGAGAGAAGCGGGCGATCAAGCCGGCGGATATACTTTATGGGTTGGAGGCGCTGAAGAGTTTTGAAGCTGAGTTTAAGACGAATAGATAGGTACCCAGCGCGTAGCGAGATGCGGCTCCGGAGATCCTCGCTGCGCGTTATGCTACGTACCTATTTGAGTTGGTATTATTAGCTAATTCACGTCTTTTGGGAGCCGTGTTACTAGATATAACGTTATCTGGGTCCTGTTACGTTTGTTACGGACTAGAAGAGAAGCCATCTCCAACCTAAGGCATCTGTTAGATCCCAGGGACAGCTGAATTAACAGGAGTGGGCCTAGGCAGGAGGAACGTAGAACCAATCAAAAGGGGCCCGGATGGCTCCTGAGCGAAATCGGGGTGAAGGAAGGTTGGGCCTTGCAAGAAGATACCAGGTAGGACACCACAGATGACAAGATTCACATGGATCCTTGTATAAAACACGCTAGACTGGCCCAGCATATATAGGTAATTTTCCATCATTACTGTCGTAACGATAATGATACTGCTTTGCACCCCCTGCACTGAAGCATCGTTTGGCTGCTTACAATCTACGCGATTTACCACCTCTTGTTACTTTGTTTGCACTCTTCTCTAGTTTGTACGCACCTCTCTTGTGTTAGCTATAGTTAGGAACTCTGTCCTCAGAGTTTAGGTCACATAGGTCGTCACATATGTAGTAGATTACGTAGATCGTAAGCAGTTAACAGATGCTTTAATGCAAGGAATGTAAAGTCTTTGCACCGGCTACTATATTTTTATAACTAAGCATCCTCATTACTTCCTAGGTTTTGCACTAAGGCGCCATGCCCTACTCGCCTTACGTATTTTAAGAATTTAGCCGCCCTGCGTTCGCGCTTACGTACCTCCGTCCGTTTGGAAAACGGCCCTCCTTCCCTCCCTCTACGAGGTACCCTCTTTCTCCATCCTTCTTCCTTCTATCTCTCCCGTAACCGCTAGCCCTTTTCTAGGCACTTACTATTGAGGGTATACTTATATATACGCCTTCAAGATACTATAAGTTATAGTATAGATAGAGAAGGTTCTATAAGTCGTAAAAAGCTTACAGGCAGTATATATATATATCTAATAACGATAACCACTTAGTATAATTGAATAGCTAGATAGCTAATCGATTCAATATATAGATAGGAACTAAGATACTCTACTATCTTATAAACTAGCCGTATATTTAACGGTTGGACCTCTTTACGTAACTAGTAAATACTAGTCGTCCTCGTAGATGGTAGTTAAAGTATCTTCCCTTAAGTAAGATAGGGTATTAGTAAAGGTGAGGTCATCCCCCTTTTACCAGGGCTATCCTGCCTTCCTCCTTTCCTCCGTACCGGACACCGCAGCGTAGCACAGATGTCCTCAAACATCACCAACGCGTTTCCTCGCATCTAGGCAGAGCGTGTGCTAAGAAGGGTGGCCTACAGCCACGAAAACGCATGGTTCCTCGACACTTGTCAGCATGATGTTGGTTGCAAGGAACCCCGAAAGGGGCAATGTTATCTATCCATGGGAAAAGTCTGACGAGGTGTTTTAGGAAAAGTCTTCAACGAGCTCAAGGTCTTACATCTGGATTACCGTGGCCGTGCCATCTTACTAGACCCTTCTGCGTCGGGAAATGAGAAAAGACCGCATGGACAGTTGCGACTTGTGTTGGTTCTCCTCGCCTTTTCTTTATGAATTCCTAAGCACACACAGACATCGGAATCTAACCCTTTATAATATTCACGGTAGGCTTGCCAGATGCAAGCAGCTCCGACATCTCGCCAGCAAGGACAGCTCTCCCAAAAAAAAAACATACCGCTCTGTCACCGACAGACGGTGTGTCCATGGACCTATCCATTTCCGGAGACTGCGCTCTCGAGCCTGATCGAGCAAATGGGCCTTCCCACTGCCACCAGCGCCAGGCTAGCCTGGCATCCGCTGATGGCCATGAACTCGCACTTCCAGGCTCACCCTACTACTCCGTACTGGTATGAGAAGGGTAGCTGTGGGGGACGAATAGGAAGGTACTTTACCTTACCTACCTTACCTGATAGCGAGAATTTCTGGTTCCGTCTCGGCGACAGCTGTTGCGATACCTAACTGGTGAAACAGGCATCACAATGAGGCTTCCAGACTCTGTCGTCGTCGGCACGACGGTTTCAATGGCGCTCTCTCACTGCGAAAAGGCCAACGTGACGGAAGGCATACTTTCTCTGCAGCTCTGAATCCGACCTTGCCAAGATTGCCACGACCATCCTGTCCGCCCGCTCTCTCGCCGCCCACCCGGCGGCCCTCGGCACCATCGTCTGCGGTTTCCTCGCCGATGTCCTAGACTACAAGATCGAAACCTCGTGGGCTGAAACGTATGTGCTCGAGACGGCGAGCGGGCAGAGCGGTCTCTTGCTTGCGGGCAGCAACTTGAACGCCGCCACCGCCAACGTGCGGACGCCCGAGTCGGCGTATCAGCTCATGACTTTGCGCTTGCACAACGCCGGAGACCAGGATATGGAAGCGAATGAGCTCCCGGTGCTTCAATCAAGGCAGCCAAGCTGTACCCGACGCAACAAATAACCCTCCAAACTGGAATAGAAAATCTGCAAGATTGGGAGCAACAGCTGGCGCTCAGCAGGAAGTCGGTCGGGGCTGGCGCAACTCGCCCTCGCTTGGGAGACCTACAGCCAGACTCTCGTCAAGCTTACCAGGCTCGTGGAACAATTCCTCGGGACGAAGACGCTGATGACTGCAGGAAACACCGACTGGAATGAAGAGCTGCCCGTCAGGAAACAGCAGCGCATCGCAATACAGCGAAGTTGCTCCATCGCCACCGAATTAAACTCGGCGAACCCAACCCAGGTTGTTAGGGAAAGAAAGTCGAGCCTGAACCAAGGGGTCATCTCTCGCACGCTCATGCGTGACTGGCCAACTGCCCTGTCTCGTAAATGGTCTTGCAAACCACACAAGTTCGATTGCTTTCTCTAGAGACAGCCAAGACTTTTGCGACAAGGCGTGGATGTAGTTGACATAGTTGTCCGCCCTCACTGCGTTACGTTGGAGCTCCCATGGCTCTACCTAGACGAGCTTGTGTGTTGGTGAAAGTAGTAGCCGGAGTGTTGCCAGTTCGGACTTGACCGAGTTGAATACGCGGTCTTGTGGGCTCCTTTTGTCCTCTTGTAGTATTTCTCGCCCGTCTTGTGTGCCCACAAGAAAACTCCTTGGCAGATCTGTGGATGAAAGAAAGAGCGCCTGTTCCTGGAGATACTTCTACAAGCCCAGCACACCGTGTTTCTAAGCAAATAGCCATTTCACGGCATCTTTTAGCGACACTTTCTGGGGGAATTGAAATAGAGTCGCCAAATATGGAATCCGCCAGCTTTGTATCGAATGCGATAGTGACTTGGAGCACAGTGAGGGCACCCGTTGCGGCGACAAGTGTTGGAGAATTCAGCCCGACGTCGTAAATGTCGCTTGAAGAATCCAACAAGGAGTTGAGAAAAAATGTAGCGTCTTTCCGATAGATTACCTCATCCTCGTTCAAGCGCATCCATATCTCTCGGTAGAGTTGCTGTAGGTTCCCCGGCAAGGCGTCAAGTCGTGCCGCAAGGTCTGTTCGACTATCCCCGCCCAGGATGCCCGTACCAATGCTTTTGACAGCCAGGGATGCCCAGAGAAAAACTCCCTCTGCCTTGCTGCACAGGGAATTGATGATTTCGTTACGGTCGAAAGTATCGTCGGCGGCAGGCGGTATGTACTGTTGAAGTTTGTCTGTCACGTACTTGCGGATGGCCGAGGCGGTTAGGTCCTGAACTCGCAGCGTGCTATACCCGGCAAGATGTCCTCGGAGTACGACCTCGGGACGACTGGAAACGCAAACTTTGCCTCTGTATCCGACAAAACCGCAAAGCCTCCTGACCAGCTCTACCAGCTCAAACTGGCCGTCGTCGGTAGGGCCGGGGTCAATCTCGCCAAGGCCGTCAAAGAAGATACAGACCCCTGGTGTAGATGACTCGATTTCGAAAAGCAGAGCAAGTTCGAGATGTTTATTTGGCCAGTCGGCGTAGGGCTCCTTCGTCTTTGCAGCAGGGAAAGCTTGCAAGATGGCGTTGGAAAGCGCTTGGTTGTTTTGGAGGCACTGGTACAGCAGGTTGCAGAGAATGCCTTTGATTTGTCGTTGCATTGGATCCACTCCGGCTGCCCAGATGAAGTGTGATAGCACCAGAGCATCGGGGATGGCGGTCTGGATCACCAACTCCTCTCGTGGGCTGGTAACGAGGAACTTGACCAGTGTGCTTTTCCCCGAGCCGGCTTTGCCGCTTATCCAGAACAAGGTCTTATCAGGCGACTTCAGGAAGGTTGTGAACCAGCTTGCCGATTTCGAATTCTGGTCGTGCATCGGCTCGTGAAGGTCAGTACCGCTGTTTGCACAACAACTAAGTAGGGGGTTGGTTCAATGCTTAGGTACACTCACATCCTTCAGAATCCACTCGCAGGTTTCATGGTGAGATTCCACAATCTGGTTGAAGCTCTCATTCATGGTGACATACTTTACGCTCCGCACAAGCCGGTTACATGCTGCTTCATTATCTCCGTCAATGGCAAGCTCCCTAATCTTAGTGGATAACTCGTGGCGAGTTCTCTCTGACTCTGACGCGACTGCTTCTTTCACCGACGCGGACTCAGCAATGAGGAGCTCCCTCATCTGGGTTTGTCCTTGGGACAGGGCCCTGATGAAGCCCCGGAGAGTGGCATCTACATTAGTAGATGTCTCCAATTGCTCCTTTAGGATAGCATCGTTTCCTTTACTTTTCGAGTGTCGGTCAGTTGTGTTAGCCAACTCGATACTGGAATCTGACCCACTAGATTTGCATTAGCATGTGGGTTTCGAGGACCTTTTTGTGGTCGGCAAGAGATTTTTCCAGTCTCTCAATCTTCCTCTGCTTGAGGGTAGCTCTCAAAGCACCGCGGACAGCTTCCGAGTACTTCCCCTTGGATGCCTCATTGGTGATTTTGGCAACCTCGGCTTCCAGATCGGCAGCCACAGCTGAGCAGTCCCTCGCAACATCGAAAAGTGCCTGCTCGTCGCGGTTCCTCGACTGGGGTGCAGAATCCAATCTTTTGCCAAGCCCTTGGAAGACGCTGGTCAGCTGGGCAATGGTCCGAGTTAGCGACGGGTCTGGGCTGCCCGACAGGAAAATAGCTTTGCAGGTCGACGTGGTTTTGAGGGGGAAAATCGATCACCTGCATGACATTGCAGGCCAGACCGAGGGCCAACAACCTTGCACAAACCACGGCGCAGACCATTCTCTCAAGGGTAACTTCCTCATCCATCCATCAAGGATTAGGGTGCACCAGGGGCAGAGATGAATCCTACTAGTTATGGATAAACTCATATCGATATCATGGGATGGCACTGCCACATGAGCCTCTTTGAAGCCTCAGATCAACAAAGCCTTCACAAAATGACATTGACTTTCAGGTGTCTCCAAGCTCAGCCAAGCCACAGACAATGCAAAGTCTGGGACTTTATTACTGTATAAGAACAGACAAGAGACTTGCCATGAAAATCTCTCATCATCCCTTATTCCCATTTACTCGCGCAAAGACGATTCTTGCACGGCAGTTTCAGCAAGTATCACCTTCATTCTCACAGCTTCAACACCATGCCGTCCTTTGACAATCTGCCACACAGCCAAGTTGCATCCACAGCAGTTGTTAATTTCGAGGTCGTCGAACATAATGCCAAGGTGAGTTTAGTGACTGCTCTAAAACCTCGCAGGAATGGAGAAAAGCTGAAGGATGTACTTGGCATTGAGAAAACGTTGGGTGTTGCGAGGGGGTTAATTGAGACTATGTTTGGTGCTGTCTAGTTATTGAAGGGCACTATCTTGTTTCCCTTGCGGTATGTGATGTTGACAATAAATAAGATCTCTTATTGGGACTTTACCTAGATGAATCTAGCTCTAACTATTCAATAAATTTGTGTTATTCACGCTGCCATGTCGCAATTTGATCCCTTGATTCTATTTGACTGATTTGCCCTTTTCGCATTCATTTCCTGTATCTCCATCGTTGCAGCTAATCAGGTAGCCATGAGACGTTCGAATAGCCGCAACACTTTGTATTCTAATAGCTCTAGACACGTAGAATATAAAAGAACATGAACCTAATTCACACCAATGCATGTAGACAAAGAAACAGGCGGCAAGCCACAAAGCCCTTATTGAGACTATCCTTTACTATCCTTTGTGGCTTGAACTCAAGAACAAAAGTTTTCACACATATTTTTTCCAATAATGACATTAACTTTCCAGCTGACTACCTACCTACTTACCGAATAGCCGGTTGGCTGCAGATATACTTTGCGGCCTTATAAAAATGACCAAGCCATCTCTCACCCAGCATGTTATATCTCTCATCGCACGCGTTCTTGCCTGGCACTCTTTCTTTTTCTCTTACCCAACCTCGAACTTGAAAGGCGAGACATTTCACTGTGTGGTTTTGGCTTCACTACCCCATCGTCTGTTTCGTTTTTTTTTCTTCCTTTTCACAGCCAGTTACGTACCTTTAGTATCTATCTAGGTACTTACCTACCTACCTAGGCGAGAAAAGCCCACCATGGCTGCTCCGGGCTCTCTCACCAACTACAACTCCGATTCCAGCTCCGGCTCCTTCACCCGGACCTTATACACAGACATCAACGACGGGCTAGACGTCCTCGAAGATGCCTTGTATAGCTTCTCTGAAGATCTCAAAAGCACCATAAAGGTTCTCAAATGGAGCTACCTCACCCAGGCAGCGGGGGCATCCACCGAGACCGAGACCGAGACCGTGTCTTCTTCTTCCTCTGGACCCTCCTCCGGACCTGAGGAGGAGGAAGAGGAGGAGGAGGATCCCGTTCCCCAGCTAGATTTCGCAACCGATACATTTCTCAGGCTCGTCTCACGCTGGCAAGACCAAATCCGAGCCGATTTCTTCCCCGCTGCACGGCAAATCATCACGCAGCTTCGCGCCATGACGCCTGATGAGCTGGCGAAAACCCCGACCGACCAGCTGGAGACGCTGCTGGAGCGATCGGAAAAAGCCGAGGAATGTCTTTTGTGCTGGAGAACCGGACTGAGGTCGCTGAGTAGGGCGTATCTGCAGGGCTTGGATCCGCACAAGTTGACTCTTTTGCACTTGGCCTGTCGCAGCAAGGCTCGGGAATGTGGCTACGCGGACGTCGTGGAGCCATTTCTTGAAGCGAAAAGGCAACGAGAGGGGGGAGCAGCTGCGGAGGCTACCGAAGTCAAGGTTGTTCAGTGGTAAGGTTTTTTCCTTCCTTCCTAGCTAGCCTTCCTTCCTTTTCTTCTTCCCTCACAATCTTAGCTGCTGTGAGCCCCCAACCCAGCCAACCCTAGTTGAATTGACCCCATATCAATCCCCCAGCCACACTGACTGACGTAGTTTTCTGCTGACTGTTTTTTTCTTTTTTTTTTCCCCTCAATTCATTAGGTTGGCTAGATATATAGCCCGGCCGAATCTGTTTATTCAAAGTAAGAAGGATGCAGAGTCTACGACTTAGTAGACCAATGCTAATACATATATGCATACAAGGGGTCATGGCTCTGCCCATTAGGATACTCTCCTTAATTGATGCTCTCCTTTACACCTTTTAGCAACATAGTCAATCAACCAAGGTCTATCTATGCTCTATGCCTCTTCTTCCATTTGACAACAGGGTTCAACCTATTCGACGCATCACAGCATCACAACATATGCATAGCCTTCAATAGGACAATTGCTTGCTGCCTGAGAGCAGTTCTGCCCACAAAAAAGAGCCTCCAGAGCCCAATTAAAAATTAGTTTACCCATTTTTTAATTTTTTTTTTAAAAAAAAAAGTAAAAAATTTGTTCTTGTATATTGTGACTTCAAAATGTGAAGCCTTAATAACATTGCTTCAAGATCAGTACCACAAGATCAGAGCCTGGGCTAGACGACAGTCAACCCTTTGGTTCAGAAAAACAAGCTGTTGCCGTTGAAACCCATGGTCCATTCTTGCTTTCCTACGTAGTAGTCACCATGGAGACTGAAGTAACCATTGACTGATGCATTATCCCCCTCCACCTCACAACCAGTGTTCCCAAACACCAGTACAACTCGTCGCTCCACATCCACTTGCTCCAATGTCCACTCCATTCTCATGTATCGCTGTCCAAATTATGTATCCAAAGCACACAAGCACAGGTATTATACCCCGATCAACGCCATGCACCAAACATGCACCACCCACCCAGACTTTCCCAACTGTCTTTGCACCTCACATCTCCCTCACATCTCCCACATTCTGTCATGGAGAGGCTAATGCCCTAGCTCCGCCCTTCGTCCATCCGTCCCCAAGGGATACTGCACCGGCAACTCCGAATATCCCTGCTGCGGAACCCCCTGCCCCGGCGGCTGGTACGGTCCTCCCGGCGCATACCCTGGACCTGGACCTGGATATCCCTGGTTCTGGACGTACGGGTTCGGTCCCGGTCCCGGACTGGTATTCATTGACACCGTGGTCCCTGTCATGCCTGTTGCAGCTGGGCTGGGATGCTGTTGGGGCGGGTATCCGTATACACCTGCGCCGGCACCGGCACCATATGGTCCATGTCCCGGCTGTGGAGGGTACCCCGGCTGGGGAGGATATCCCGGCTGCCCCTGCGGTGGCATTTGTCCCACGGTGGCGTCACCGTATGGCTTGAAGTCCGACGGGGCGCCGTACATGGACTGATGGGGTTGCTGAGGGAAGCCGGGCTGGGGCGTGTGCGTCTGGGAGACATCAGGCTTGGGCTGACCGCCAGCAGCAGCGGCGGCGGCAAGGGCGGCCTTGTGTTGGGCGTTGGCATTGCGGCGATTGCGGATCAGGAAGAAGAAGAGGAGGAAGGCGAGAGCGCCGAGACCTGCGATGCCACCGACGACGCCGCCGACGATGGCACCAATGGGGGTGGACGAGCCGGAGCTGTCGCCTCCGTTCGTACTTCCAGCGGGCGTGGTCGTCGCAGTCCCACTGGCTGTGCTAGACGAGGTGGAGGACCGCGTGGTCGAGGTCTCGGAGTAGTTGGGCGGGGTCGCGAGGAGGGTTTCTAATCCGGCTGAAGCCTGGCATTGGAGGATGGAGAAAACCCGACCCGGGCTCGCGGAAGTCGAGTAGACGAGTGTGAAGCAAGAAGGCGATTCGGACCAACTGTTGCAACCAGGTTAGTTACAGCCCACGGAAGGACTTGGGGGGAAGAAGCAAGACGCACCAGCAAATGGTCCTCACCCCTTTGCTTGAACAGGCGCCTCGCAAGGAGGACGAATAGTCGACACACGACGAATACATGCTCGAGGTGCACCGCGAGTAGGCACCCGTGCAGCAATCCATGTTCCCAATGCCATCGTTGGTGCAGTACGCCGACTCTCTGACGCAGGTGACGGGGAGAGATGAGAAACCGGCGACGTAGCCGCAGGTCGCGGTGCCGAGAGAGAAGTCACGTCGTAGAAGCTCAACCTCTCCGTATTGCGGCGGGGGGACAGGCCCATCGGTCGGCTTGGGGTTCCATCCAACTCGGTCCTGCGCGGGCCCTGTCTCCTTCGCGGGCGTCCACGGTCGGTCGTCACCGCGCCGTCCGAGCGGGGTGAAGGCGGTCGCAGACACCGAAAACACTCCCAAAGTCAGCGCAACAGGCGATATCGGGCAGCGCATGGCGGGCAGAGAGGGGTCAAAGGGCTGGCAGTAGATGGAAAGAAGCGCAAAAAAGCGCCATGGCGATAAAACGACAGAGGGGATTTCCCCCTCCTCAGTCCCAGTCCCGTTTGAGGGTGTGAGTGGCTGGTGGCTTTTCCCAGTTTCGCAGAGGGCGCTGAATTGGGCCCTGTCAAGTCCAATGCAAAACCGTCACCGTTGCGGACGTTGCGCGCTGCCATTCGCTGCAAGTCCAGTCACTTGGCGGCGTTAGCACTTCAGCTAAAGCTTGGCTGCAGATAGTGGCCTCAGCCCCAAATCAAGCATTCCAAGCAACCACTTCGTCTGACAATGCCGTGTCCCGCTTCTTCGCGTGTCTGGGCTGGTCGAGACTTTTTTTCCATCGCTGACGAGTCGCATTGGCCACTGTATGAAACTGCTGAAGGTAAAAAAGTTTTTTAACCAAAGACCCCCTTTAAAAAAATTGATGCTTCACATTTTCTCAGGGAAGCCACAGCGTTAGCGCGTCAGTTCGACCGGCCAAAAGAAATGAAAGCGAGATTGAGATTGGCTTTTTGGTAAGCAAAGATTTTTTTCTTCCTCTCTTCTACCACGAGGTTGCCACGCGCGATGGCACTCTCCGTCTTTTTGTCTCTCACTCTCTCTCTTTGTGCTCTGGGACGGGAATCCGTCCATCCAATCTGCACTCTGGTCGGGCAACTCCAGGCTCCAGCAAGTCCCGGGATGTGTAAGCGAGATTGCGGGTCTGACCGGTACGGGGGTTGCTCGCCGCAATCTTCCGAGAACCAAGAGCCGGCCCCGATCTCCGAATCCAGCTCCACATCGCCGAGTTTGCTTTTTCTTTCCAAATGTTCGCGTGGCGGCATTGTTTGCCTATAGAAAGGCAGCAATTTTGTTGAGCAAGACCATTCAAACTCTCGCTTACATGGAACTATTGCTTGCAACTTTTGCGTAATTTTCTCTGTCGCTTGATGTGCAAGACAAGACTGAATAAAATAAAAAAAGACAAGAGAAACAGACAAGTATCGTGAGGTGGGTCGCTCACTAGGTCCCCTGTTGCCAACCTTTTGTTCCGGCTTTCCGGGCCCCGGTCGCCCCACGGCGCACGGAGAAATCCAAGACATGCTGCCTTCTGGAAGGCATTGGGAAGCTTCCCCGGGCTCCAGCGTAACAACGTTTGAGTCGCATCCATGTCGACGTCGACCTGTCACACGCCCAGTCCCACGGCTTTGGGTTCGTCAGAGTTTTCTCTCAGGGGTTTGGTTGGCCCCAATTTGCTCACCTTTGACCCCCTTTGAGGATAAAGGATCATGGCGTCGCCTCCCACCGTAAGATCTCGGTGTGATCTTTGCACGACAGACCCTCGTCCATCCAAGTGAGACTCCTGGTTGATCCACGGGAAGGAGCTGGGACGTATCCTCCAGGGCACCGGTATATAGATCAGCCATATCCTTCCTTTGGGTCGCGTTTTTCTTCCCAATCCTCATCAGCAGCAACAAGAGCATCATCATCATCATCAGACACTCAACTCTAATCACCCCACCAAGACACCACTCCATCCCACCATCCACCAATCCGCACAGGCCAAGACCACCACAGCACTCTTACCCCCAACATGTCTTCCATTCAGTCTGTCTACCCCCGCATTCGGTGCGAGAAGCGAGGAGGTTACGAGAAGCCTCCGGCTCCCAAGCCCAATCCCAGCAGCGGTTCCAAGTGATGCGGTGAGTCCCTCTCAACACAATAGCCCCGAGCTTGAACTGACTTGCGCCCCACCAGATAAAAGCATACCGACCACCACGATCGCGATGCCAACAAGTCAGCAACAATTAGAACAGGGAACGCAAGTCCACGGAAAAGTTTAATGGGATAAATAGACGGTATAGAGGCGTTGAGGAACTTTGTCTCTTTCAGGGAGGAGAACATGCTGTGTCGGGAAGAACAGCACCATGGCGCAGATGTTCAACTGTTGATTCTATTCGGCGACGGAGTTATTATAGGAGTTAATACAAATTTGGGTTCTCTGCATGTCGTGTCCCAAAGACGAAAAGTGGCCCTGTGATTGCTGGTCCGCTGAGGAGGGGGAGGACATCTAGTGAGCAAAAAGACGGGCCAAAAAAAACATACAACACCAGGGATTCGCTGGTCGTCACCGACCCAACTACTAGTCTGGCCCTCACTGACTTATCTATGGGAGAGCGGACGGGATCCCGAGTTTTCCAGTGGGTATGGTCGTATGTGACAGAAAGACTGGTGAGATTGGGTTAAGACCTCAGTGCGTCAGTCGGCTTTGGAGCAGAGGGAAGCGAGGGTTCCATGTTCTTCGCCATTAATAGCAGCCGAAACCTGACAGTCCGCCGCGCTGGGAAACGGTGAAAAAGCACAATGCCCACTCGTGTTGTATAAAACTGCAGAGAAGAGGCACAGGAGAGTTCAATGGCAGATCGTTGCCAGGGCTGTCCCGACTGTCGAGGTTGAGATTGAAGCATGCAGGTTCCGGCCTCCTCACGTGTGCTCGCGCAGATTTGGCGTCAACGGGCGCGCCACGCCATGGAACCCGCGATGGCTGTCAGCCATGTCAGACTTTCGCTGGTCACATTCGCGACGACCAAACACTGAGAATTGGAATCGATTGAACCCAATGCATTTTATCACCTCGAGTTTGTCATTTTGACTCCGTCTCCATTCTTCCCGGTCAATGCCGAACCGACGCAAGGCCCGCGCATGCGGGATTCATCTACCGCTCACTGCGGGGTTGTGCAACCCGCTGCGGACACAACCCCTCTCTCCGGTCCTCAAGAGGCGACGCAAGACAACACGAACGAGTACATTCCACGTTGACGATTTAATTCCCCCAAAATGCCATTCCCATACAAGACCGTCCTCGTCACAGGCGCCACAGCCGGCATCGGCGAAGCCCTCGCCGAGCGCATGATCGCCAACGGCATCTTTGTCATTGCCGTTGGACGGCGCAAAGACCGACTTGATGCCCTCGTTGCCAAACATGGTGCCGACAAGGTAGCGGGTTCAGCCTTTGATGTATCAAACCTCGATGCCCTCGGCGATTGGGCCAAACAGTATGTTCTCCTCATCCCAGCCACTATCCACCAACCACCACGCCCGGTTTCCATCCCCCTTTCCAGTGGGTAAAGACTAAGTTTCCGCCACCACCACCACCACCACCAGTATCACAACCACGTACCCCACCCTCGACGCTATCGTCCTTAACGCCGGCTTCCAACGTACCCTTAATTTCACCCATCCCTCGTCCATCTCGTTGTCCACGGTGACCGACGAAGTCACGACGAATTACCTCTCTCCAGTCCACACTGTCGCGCATTTTCTACCCCACCTCACGTCGCGAGCGCCTTCGCCCGCTGCCATCGTGCTCGTATCGTCGGGTCTCTCGGTGTTGCCCTTCCCGCGTTGCGCCAACTACTGCGCCACCAAGGCGGCGCTGCATAGTCTAGCGTGGTCACTACGGGCGCAGCTAGCTGGTCCGGATTCCCCAGCAACACACCATATCCGGGTCATTGAGCTACTTCCTCCGGCGGTGCAGACGGAGCTGCATCCATCGCAGCCTGACCTGGTCGCCGCGGGCCAAGATCGGATTGGTATCCCGCTTGATACATATGCCGATGAGACCTGGGCGGATCTCACGGCAGAAGAGGAGCAGGATGAGATTGTACACAGTGTGCACCGGGAGCGGCTTCGGCCGAGTGAGGACGTACGGCGGGAGGGGTTTAATACGTTTGTGCGTGTTATGCGTGAGAGGGGGTCCAAGTTTTGACATATCCGAATCCTGATTTATGGTCTTCGTGATCTAAGCTGTGCCTCCATTATTTTACATATACAGGTTGACGGAAACGAAAATCATCATTTGGCGCCCGCTCCAAACAGGGCCTCCCGTGTGTCGTACTTGTACTTAAGCTCCTTGTGCCAGTAGGCAGCCGCGTCAGGCTTGGCGATCTGCCACGCCTCTTCGAGGGCGGCCACAACCTCCTTGGGCAGAGGCCCCTTCTCCAGGTTATCGAGGTTGCCCTCGAGCTGCTCGAGGCTGGACACGCCAATGATAATGCCGTCGTTGCCATCCTTGATCTTAAGCGCCGAGTGGTGTACTACCCACCGGAGAGCTGTCTCGATGATGGTCAAGCCAGCCTTCTCAGTCGCCGCCTCGATCGTCTGGAGCGCCCGGAAAGTGCTGTCACGGTAGTAGCGCTCACGATACGGCTTGCCTGTGGTGCTCTTGTCGCTGAAACGGCCCTCATCAGGCACCATGTCGGTCGACTTGATTTTGCCCGAGAATAGGCCGCCGGCAATGGGGTTGTAGACGACAATGTCGAGCCCGTAGCGCCGGCACGCGGGGATCAGCTCCGCCTCAATGCTGCGCGTGATGATGTTGTACATGCCCTGGTACACCGTTGGGCGCACCCAGCCGTTATACTTGCACGTCAGGACGATCTCAGCTACCTCGAAGGCGGTAAAGTTGCTGATGCCGAACCGCACAAACTTGCCCGCCTTGTGCAGCTTATCGATGGCCTCGAGCGTCTGGGCGAAGGGGGTGGCGCGATCAGCAGCATGCAGATAGAGAATGTCCACCACGTCGGTACCCAGATCTTTTAGGCTGGTATCGACCGAGGCGAACACTTGGTCCGGGACGTTCTGGCCATCATCGGTGGGGTAGATAACCTTGGTGGCCAGAGTCAAGCCGCGGTCCTTCCACCCGGCCTCGCGTGTGAATGCTTCTTGCTTGCCGCCAATATACACGCGCGCCGTATCGACTTCATTGTAACCCCGCACTTGGAAGGTGTCCAGAATCTTGCCGAACTGGCTCACATCAGTGATGCGCGCTCCCGTTGCCTCATCGGGACCAAAGGTCATGAGACCCAGGATCACCCTGGGCTTGGGGTTTTGAGCGATCAGCGGCATCCTGGCGGTGAGTTTGGTTCCGGTGGTGAGATGGGATGGTTCTGAAACTCGGTCAGTTCGGTGTTTAAAAAGCTTCGCGAATCACGATGGTGGGGTCAAGGAGGGGGTGTGGGATCCTGTTGGTCGAGGAACTCACAACTTGGTTGACACCAGGCAGATTGCTTGAGACGGCAATATCGGTCTAATATTGGTATCCAGGCTTCAATAGTGTTGATCTCTCGTGAGGTTCATTCACAAGGAGGACGAAACCGGCTTTTATGTGTCGAGTCAGGCACCCCATTTCATCGCTGGGCATCAGCGCGGGGCATCATCCATTCGATGACGCCATTGCTAGCTACAGCGGAATTACAAGAACCGGACAGCTAGTCGTCGAGGATGCCATATCAGAATGCGTCTGCCAAGGTGTTAAGTGATATATCTCCGACTACCCGACGGTGATAACATTGACTTTTTTTCTCGCGACAATTGTCGTCGAGTGTGACACCATCGGCGCTACCGAGGATTGGGTAAGCGGCCAGCGTTTGTCAGGTTGGGCTGAGTGTGCGAGCCGAGCTGCAGACGGGAAATCGCGGGGGGAGAACCTTTGGCCGGAACAGTGATTTTCCTCTCATCTTCGGCCAGACGGCACGATGGAAGAAGTCCTCGCAGCCCTTGCTCGCCTTGATACCTGACAAATGGGTCCATCATGGACACAGCCTTCATGCTTGTCGCTGTCTTGGCATTCCAAACGGTCCCGGTTCCAGCATCGTCAGGGCATTCCAATGCGGCAAGAACTGCCATTTCTACCGTGCGATTTTCATGGGGGATCGACCCGACCGATCGCTGTTCTTGGCGCCGTGGCCCCTTTTTAACGCTTTCGAGGGCCATTCCACAGCGGCAGCCATGCAGCGATGGCAAGACGAAGCGGTGCGACAGGGAGAATGTCAGTTCCTCAGTGGGGACAGAATACGCCGCATGAAACACTCATAGGCCGCTTCGGCTGCAGCGCCAAGCCCCTTGAAGCTCTGAAACACCACTGACGGCGCTCGCAAGAGCCGCTTGTCTCTGCTCTGGCGGCCCACCGTTTCACCAGTCGACGCGCCAGAGATCGCAGCGGCTTTTTTATCATGTCTTTTCTGTCATGAAATGGCGATGTCTTCCTTAATTGACATCTCCGGCTTTCTTTCTTTTCCTCAGCGCTGTGCGCCCTTATTGTTCTGCCTGGTCGTATTTTCTCTCCCTTCCCTGGTCACTAACATCCCCTCCCGTCTACGCCAAGTACCTCCCTCCGATTTTGATATAGATATCCCATTGCAGCCACCATGATGGAGCCAATGCACAAGTACGAAAATCTTGACCATCTAGACTACCAAGTCGAGGCGGGGTCGCACACAGAAGTTGAGGACTCCCTGATGGGAGACGAGAAGCGATGGCACCACCAAGACCCTGAACAATCCAGACGTAGCAGGGCAGCAGCGCTCTTCAACTCATACCGGTGGATCATCGATACATCCCTTCTTGTCACCATTCTTGTCCTTCTATTACGGGACCGTTGGAGGGAGCCGCCCACCAACCAATGGGACTTTGGAGGCGATTTTACCGGCGTCGGACCACGGTGTAAGTCACACCTTTCCCTCCCTATCTCTCCCCGCCTTAAAAATTCTCACTAACACCACCGCTCTCCCCAGTTTCCCAACAGATCGTCAAGTTCAACTCCGACCCCTCCTACGCGCCCATGAACACGTCGGAATTCTTTACCGACACCGTCCTCGATAAGTGGAACACCCTCATGCCCAAAGGCATGGGCTTCGTCTGGGTCAATGAAACCCACAAATACCACGACCTCCCCCGGCCCGTCGACTGGCCCGACAAGACCGTCTTCACCACCTCCATGACCCACCAACTCCACTGCCTCTTCGCCATCGTGCAAACCTACTCGGGCCTCAAAGCCAACCACCCCATCCCTGACGACCACCACTGGCACATGATCCACTGCTTCGACTACATGCGGCAGGCCATCATGTGCAGCGCAGACATTGCGCTCGAAGGGCATGAGACTACCTTTCCCGATGATAACGGCGGGTCAGACGGGTGGGATTCCAAACATGTCTGCAAGGATTACGGGCAGGTTATTCGCTATCTGGAGAGTGTCAGGGCGTACGATGACCAGGTTATCTACTAACCTAGGTACCTACCTCTACCTAGATAGGTAAGGTGAGGTCGGTAGGTAGGTACCTGCCTCGCTATCGTGAAGTAGGTGTTTTACATACTTACTCTTAGGAGAAGGAATGTATATATCATCAATACGTACTTCGAACTTGAACTGGAGGTACAATTCAGTAGTACAACACGGGGGGAGTCGGGCACTTGGCACACAGGAAAGGGAGTTATTGTTTTTGGGCGTTTGTATCTAGGATTTTACCCCCCAGGGAGCATCATGGCATTCACAAATGAAAATTTGGACATTTGAACAACTATACTGGGGCTGGATCAAGAATGATACTTCGTAAATACCTGCTGCGCGCAAGAGACGCAGTGGGGTTAATAGAGATGTTCCAAGAGGCATTGAGCGAACATGTTCACAGCTGGGTGCCAAAATTTGAAGCCGAACCGTTTCGCATCGAGTCCTCTTGATTAGGGGATATACGGAGTATATGGCTTAAACTTCTCGTGGGTGCAGTGGGAAAATATCCCTACCATGTGTTGAATTACATCAACCACGAGAACGTCCTGTCTGACCCCCCCCGGGCCGGAAGGCGAGCAGCCCATCACGTCAACACCGCGACCCCACATAGCAACCAGATCACTTGGTCACCACACTGAAGTAGCACAGTTGGAACCCAGATTGCGGAACTTCACGTTCCATTGGCAGAAGATGCACATAGAATGCTACCTAAAAGGAGAGTAAGCTATGGGGATGAGTCACCGATGACATCGTTGCCGTATCCCTCATCCCGGGAAAGACTGGAACTCCCCTGCCAGAAAAAAATCCCTTCCATCTTAATCAACCCTCCAAGAACAAAAACCCAGTTGCCAATGTTCGTGATGGCGTGAGAAGTCAATGCGAAACATTCCTCAGGCCCCAAATGTGCACAATCCCCCGTTCCTGCTACCCCATATAATGCTCCATCTGCCAAATCGTCCAAACCACCGCAACCGGAAGCCATCATCCTATCAACTTGTGGTATTTCCTCCTCAAATATCAAGCTGCCGCTACTCACACCGAGGCATTGCCCCCAGCGATAGCTGCGTACAAGAACCTAAGCAGTGTAGGGCAAAGTCGAAGGTAACGGGACGAAACAACAGAACAGAAACAAAACCAACGGCAACAGGGAAGAAGAAAACCCCGGTCCCCGAAAGCAGCCCGAAACTCGCGTGAGGCAAAGGCAAGGGGGCAGGCCTCATCGCCACGACGGCGATGCCATTCTCTCAGAAGACCGTATCCAGTGTCCCAGTTCGTCCCAGTCAGTTAATAAATAAATAGAAAGTCATAAAACCGTGGCCCGACAGTCGAGTCATGGGTATCGGAGAGCGCCGCCCCCGATTCCAAGACTGAGCGTGACCGAGCCGAGAAGGAAAAACATGGGGCATAATCGTAATTAACGTAAAGGTGTATCCTATCGCCTCACGTCTCCAGCGCCAATCATTTATGCAGCCAGCTTCCGCTTCTCAGCACTAGTGAGAACAAGCATAGGAGCCTTGCGCTGACCGTTAACGACCTCGGTCTTGAGCGAACGAGCCTTGAGAAGGCTGGCAAAGCTGCCAGGTTCGCGAGCGCCCTCGCTGTCTGACGAGTTGGCGCTGTCCGTGCGATCGATCTTCTGGCGAGAGCTAGGACGATCAGATCCAATAGCACCCCAACTGCCGGTGCTAGTTCGCGAGCTGGGCAGGCTGCACTCTGCATCGTCGTGCTCAACCAAGCTACCGGAGCCGCTACGGCCCGAATCGCTGTCATTGTCGGTAAGCGGAGTCTCGACAATCTCTTCGGTTGTCTCTGAGATTGGGCTGATGCTTCCGCTGCTTCTCGCGTCCTTGCGGCGCTCGAGACCAGCCCGCACCAAGCTGTTGATAGCAGAACGACGGGTGCGAGTCACAAAGTTCTTGCTGTCCTCGTGCTTGGCTGTCGGCTTCGATTTCAGCTCGTCCAGAGGCGGCGGGTTACGGGGCTGGCGAATTGGGTGTTCACCAGCGCGAGCCTGACCTGGCCCGTAACCAGCAGTCATGGGGGTGAGCGGGAAGTTGGCAGTTTTGGGACCAGCAGACTTGAACGATTGGTCCTCCGTGGCGATCGACAACAGGTTTTTGTTGCTGTTAGCAATGGACGAGGACTTCTTGTGACCACGGCGGAAGGCATTGGCGCTCGGCGGTGGCAGAGGGGTCGGGTTCTCGATGGGCGAATCATAGCGGCGGGGAGGTGAAGGGTTACGGAAGCCAGTCTTCTCAGCAGGAGGGGGAGACACCTGGACGCGAGGAGCGCCGGCGTTGGGTTGCTGCTGCTGCTGCTGCATAGCCATGTATCCGTTGGCAGCCTGGTTCTGGTGAACGAACTGCGGGCTGATCTGCGTCTGAAGCTGAGCCTGCGGCTGTTGATCCACATACAGCGCTGACTGGCCAGTGGTGGGGTCGTAGACCTGATAGACATTGGGCTGTGCCGAAGCCTGGTTGACCATGGCCTGGACGTTCTGAACTTGTTGCTGCTGATACATATTGGGATAGGCTTGCTGCATCATCTGTAGCTGTTGCATTTGTTGCATTTGCTGCATCTGTTGGATCTGTTGCATCTGACCACCAATGTTCAGACCCTGGAATTGCTGAGCGGCTGCCTGAAGGGCTTTAAGCTGCTGCTGAAGCCTGTGCTGCTGTTCGGAAAGGTAGGCATTGGTATACAGAAGCTGAGCATGCAGGTTCGGGTCAATCTGGTCGTGCGGGACCTCGTCGAGTTGGATCTGGGGAGGCGCGAGAATTTGTTCAGCTGTGTAGTGCTGTTGTGCGAAAGCGGCAGCGGAGGCAGCAGATTGATAGTTCTGTTGCTGTTGCTGATTCTGCTGGAGCTGGTGCTGCTGCTGCTGCTGCTGCTGTTGGAGTTGAAGCTGAATCTGCTGGTGTTGTTGCTGCTGCTGCATCTGACCAGCAGCGAATCGCGGCATCGACGTCTTAGGTCCATTGAACACGTTCGTGCCATCATAGAGGTTCGCAGTCATGGAATTGCGGTTGCGAGCCTGGGGGGCGAACGTCGTCGGAGACGCGGGGATATTCGAGAAGCTCGTAGCAGTTGACGTCTTGGGAGCTGTCCGCAGCCCAGCAAGCAGATGGGATCGGCTCGTGCGAGGAGTTGGAATACCGGTATCGTTCTCGGGAATTGGCTTGCTGGTATCGAATGAGAGCGGCTTGATATTCTGTCCTCCTCGACGGGACGCAAGTCCGGAAGAAGGCATAGCGAGGCTATGGGCCGAGTTGAAGGGAGCGTGAGCCATTTGAGCCAGACCGCCAGCGTCCATAACGACGTGATCTAGACCCAAGTGCTAAACTGTCGCTGCTGCGCTTGCTAGAATGTTGTCACGATCTCGTAAAGTAGCGTTGCGAGATGCAATCGCGAAGTGACTGGTGAATTGCAAATTGGCGAGGGGAAATTAGGGCTGCCGCTGCCGATAGTAGACCGAGAGCGGGTTGGCGAATATTATGAAGCGCGTACTGATGCAGGCAAAAAGAAAAAAAAACCTGGCCGCGAGCAAAGAAAACGTGGTCGAACGTGGTTCTTTGGGCGATGCCTCTATTCTCTCTCGGAGGTGGTGTGCGTAACTGATGCAGACTCGAAAATGCCGTTACCAAAGAGACCCAAAGCTGAAAAAAGCGCAGATAAACTGCATTAACAGATTGTTGAGGGCAAGAGAGAGAAAAAGATCGTGAGTGGTGAATGAGCGGCGGAGCGACGTAAGGTCGGTAAAACGAAGAAGGAAGGAAGCGAAATCTTGTTCGAAGGGAATCGGCGGGGCAGAGAAGAGGCCGGTGGCGACTTGTCGCTTGGGGTCAGGAGATGGCAGCTGGCGATCGCGGTGGTGCTGCAAAAGTCTGTTCGGACAGCCACGGCGCGTGGAACCGGGCTGCGAAGCGGGTCGCGCTTTGTCAACCGAAGACACACAAAGACCGCTGCTTCTCACTCAAGGCAGGCGCGGCCTTTCGACGCTCTCTCTGGATTGAAAACCTCAGGTTTTCCTTCCTGATCCGGAGGGTTCGAAGGGGCTTTGGGTGATTGCAACTTGTTGTGTTTTCTTTGTAACAAAACCCAGCACGTGTCTGCTCTGTCACCCCGTTTCTTCAAGGCTTGCTGACGCTACGAAATTAAATGATGCCGTGCAGCTTTCCGGGTCGGTGAGTCGAGAAATTCGATCAGGTCGAGTAGGTGCAGGCGTCGAAGTGGAAATTTTGCGCAAATAGAATACAAGGATTAAAATGTTTTGAGGTGAGCCTTCCAGAACCCTTTTATGGTCAATTTTTAGTGTATCTCGAGAGGGAATGCGACGGTGGATGTGTGTCTTTTGTGTATGCTCGAATGACGATGGCGGACAGCAACAACGAGCGCCGACGAGGACGACGACGTCCGGAATGGAGGAAAGGGGAAGGGGGGCTGGAGAGGTGAAAAAAAGGAAGGGCGGTGAGCTGGTGTGCGAAGCAGGAGAAAAGGAGAAAAAGAGCAGAGGGCGGAAGCGAGAGATGAAGGAGATGGATATCGGGCCTTGTGTTGGCGGAGGATTGGGAAGGGAGAGTGGGCGGGGCGGAGGGCAAGCAGGGAGCAAAACGACTGGTGGGCCATCATTGGTGGATCGCGGCAGGGGAACTGGTCGCAAGCAAGGGCGAAGCGGATAGCAGGCCGCCGTGATTGAACGAACGCGCGAGCCAGCGAAGAACAGCCTGCAGCTCACTTCGTGCGTGAATCTGGGCTGCCACGGGGAACGAACACCACCCGATGCGTTGCCCAAGGGGTCAAAGGCGGCCAATCACTGGCGTGAGTTTGATGCCCAACGCAGGCTGAGGTAAGCGGTGGCGGGGAAGATCACTGAGGGTGTTATCAGAATGAGGCGGTTTACTAACACTATCACACAGACTTTGTGTGTCCAGATGATAGAGCCTGAATGACCGGCATTATCGTCAACGGTACCCTCCATCAGGCGGAGCCCATGCAGAGAAGAGCCAGCGCAACCCCTGACGGCCCAATCAGGCTAAGAGCTGTGCTCGCTTCCTTGAGCAGCTGCCAATCACAAGCCAGGCCCAGAAAATTTGAGTTGGTCTCGCGCCAGTGACTCGAGACGGGCATCCTTGCAGTCACCCCTTCTCCTGCCTGGTTGCATGATTGACCATTGGCGTCAAGCCGATCGACTTTGACGCGCCCACGCTTCCCGAATGGAACTGTGGCTCCCAAAACGGCACGCTCGCTACTCCTTGAGCTTCGAGCTGTTGCCGTTGGTGGGTGATGCCTCCGTCGATTGCGGGCATTTTGGACGAATGGTCATTTTCTCACAACGAAGCGCGAAAAGCCTCCGCTTTCCCCGAGGCTCGCATTGGCACTGGCACTGACACTGACACGGAGACCAACCAGGTGTCGCAACATTTTGCTCAAACCTCCGAGCGCGAACAGTGCCTCGGATGCCTCGCCGGTTTTCCCTAGCGTCAGCTTCCATCAGCTGCTCTCTCCAGCCCATGGCCGGGCCTAGATCCACCATCTCAACAGCCCCAACAGCGGACGCGGCACTGTCGTCGGCCCTGTGGCCTCGCAAGGCAGAGTTGTTTTGGTCCCTGCCGCCGAGCATTGATGCTTGGAAATGCCTTCCACGATCTCGTTCCGCAATCCATGCCTTCCGCAAGAAATTCCCGGAACCATTGGGAAGGCCCACAAAAGATTTGCATCGTTGAGCCACGGTGGTGGACTTGGTGGATCATCCTCGTGTCCTTTCATCGCCTATTGAACCTCGGGTAATGTTCCCTCGGAAACATCAGGCGCTCCAGAAACATAAACCTCCCCTGCGCGCACAAAAGACCAGATCTCAAGGGTTCATACTTCACGCAGATGCCGCGACAACCAACGCAAGACTTTTGACGTAACCATGCGGTTCTACTTGCTTGTGGCAGAAGAGGCCAGAGTGGTCGTCAAACTGTTGTCGTCGGGGCGGGGCACAGCTTCACAGCCTCTGAGCGCCAGGAAGCAGGAGCCCCAGAACCTGAGACATGGTTTCCAAGCCAAAACGGCGGCGAAGCTCTGTGCGCCCAGACACCCAGCTCTCAGCTTTACCCCTGAGAGTCGCACAGGGTCGCATCGTCACCTTCCATTTCGTCCCCCGCATCATTTCCACGATCCAACCCACACACCCCGCTCCGCATTTCGTGGCCTCTGACTGTCCGCCATGTGCAGCCAGTCGGTGACGACTTTGGCATCCCAATGGGGTAGTCGGCCGTTGGGAGAATCTGCGGCTCCGTCGAGCGTCATGTCGCGATTAGGCGCTTTCAGAAAGATATTGCGGGGTGTTTGTGTGCCTGTCTCATGTTGAACATGAGTGGGGCTTACCGAAGACCCTTCGCATCCCAGAGATTCTCAAATAGAAGCGCGGGATGCGTGCCCAAGAGGATGGGCAGCCGTCAGGCCGGCCGTTTCCTGGCCTCTGCCGTCATCCTATTTCAGCGAGCGGGAAGGTCGCCGTCGATTGGCTGGAGAGGTGCCATGTCTTGCATATTCGATGACCCGCGGTGGTGCCGCGGTTTTATCGAAGTTGTATTATCGAGCCATATATCGAGTGATATATCGAGTGGTAACATTAGCTCCCAATCTTCAAGGTTTGGAGGCTGCTCAAAGCGAAACGGCACGTTTTCTCCGGTCGACTCTCGCATTCTCCTCCAACAGCCGACTGCAGGGTCCGCATGTTGGGCTGTTGTGATGCACAAGACCGCACATAATACGGCGCTTGGCTCGGTCGATTGGCTCTCGGCCATTCATCCCAACTGGAGCGATCGGCAACGGCCCCCAGACTCGCATTTGGAGAGCCGCGCTGGGAGCGGCAAAACAGCGGCACTCTCACACCCTCTTGAGAAAAAGAGCGCCATTTTCCACTCTCAACAGCCGGTGTGCGCCGTGCAGCCAACGTGGCTCCAATTGACGCAGCAGGGTTAGCCGCCCCAGCGCTTGTCTGCGCTTGGGGTCCGAAGTTCTGATGTTCTGGAGATGTTCGAACAATACCGGCAACTTCCTTGCCGCATTGCACCCGTGCCGGAATGGAGGAATTGGCGGATCCAGCTAAAACATTCTGATGACAAGCTATGCTTGGAAATGACCTAAGACGCTGGTTTCGGCAACGCAGCGAAGCCCCGTACCGTGCCACAACTTCGACGCTGCTTCGCATGCCACCGTCGAGACCCCGTGTCGTGCACCACATTTTCGGAACCTGGGGGCGGGAGACATGGCCGCTGCTTTGCTGCTGGTGGGCTGGGCTGGCTCTTCAGGTCGCATGCCCATCTCAGCTTGGCGGGTCTCACGGGATGGTGTGCAGGAGAGGAGAGAGCGAGCTTGTGCTGCACTGCATTGCGAGTGAAGCTGCGAGTGGCAGCCGATCGGAGCCGGCACCCAATCATCCAGCACTCCACTCCTCCCCCAGCCTGTTTGTTGCATGCATCCATCTTAATTTAGACGTTTTCTTTCGAGACCCTGCCAATGAGGCATGAGACAGCATGCGCAGTCACGTGCCTCCCCTGCTGTCATGTCACAAACAACGCCCCGAAGTGGATCCGTTACATTGTACGACAGAAAGGACGACAGAAGGACACGATACTCGGCGACTGATTGACTGCTACGAGTTCTGTCCTAGATTCTAGCATATGGCATCCAGACAATTGGGGGAAGCAACACACTGCATCCATATTTAGGCAGCCTACTGCAAGTCTGGTGGTGCCCAAACGGCTGCCTGAACGGCGGTGAAGGACTGATAACGGGCTTCATCTCTCAAGACAGGATAGCCTGTAGTGCTAACTGTATACTTGAGCATGTATGTTGCGCCGTCTCATGTCATCGGTATGATCACATGGTCGCATGCAGGAGGAACGATGAAGGGTTCATGCCTGGACAAAATGCATGTGATGTTCGAAAATGAGTTTTTGCCTCTGCGGGGCCAGTGGCAAATCTGAAGCGGTAAGGATACCGTTGCGCCTACACTACGTACGTACGCTTCGTATTCTCTCGAGTCAGCCACATCGGACGGTGCGGCATAGCCTAAAGGACAAATGGAATGGAATGAACATCAGCCCTAGCCCCCAAAATGCTAGTGTGTACATGTAGCCTCAGAACTAACGGGCAGACACGACGACTGCAAACACGCCGCCACACTTGCTGCTGCAAAGAATGGCCCGGGGCCAGAAGGCGGTGAGCAAAGTCTGAGCTGAACTCAGCTGCTCCGGCTGTCCGGGCCGGCTGTCCTCAGCATGCCGGTCCTTCTTCGGGTGCTTCATGCCGGTGCATCAATCTAGTTACTCCTAAGGGTCCGTTGGTTGGGTAGGACTTGGCTGCCGCCTGGAGTACCTTACTTGGCATGATGAGTAGGTTAAGATGGTTTGAGGAGGTGTGATCGATCTTTAATCTTGGTACGTACTAGAAAGTACTAGAAAGATGCCTACCTAGGTACACTAGGTATCCAACTGGACAAGTTCCATTCCGAAACCATAGATTGGTTGGTGAAAAATAGGGTTAACCGGGGAAGAACCTTGCTGGATGGACTAACATCTGAGACATCAGACGAGTCATTGAAGTTCGGATCACCAGGCAGACAGACAGACAGACAGAAAATGCTCACCTCCTCCCTACCTAGTAACTGACACTAACCGACCTAGGGCTCTAGCCTCGTAGTGGGACACTCTTTTTTTTTTCTCCCTTCTCCTTGGACAAAAGTCTACGCAGGCTGATACCTGTAGGACTTTCTAACTAGGTAGGCCCGGATCCATTTTGTTGCTGGCCGTGCGGTTTGTGGCTCTTGCTCTGGCTCTGGCTCTTGCTCTTGCTCTTGCTGCCTGCTACCCTACCAGACAACACTGACATGGTTTCTGAGAACGAATGCCGTGCTGGCTAAGAGGCACCTCGATAGCCAACGAATTTGATTGTTTCAGGGGCACATCAATCAAGAGATGCGGCGTGGGAATGAAGACATGGCTCAATTGTGAGTCAATGAGTCAAGTCGCTGTACAAAATGTCAGTGTATAAGACCAAGGCGAGAGACTCGCAGGCCAATGGAGGGTTCTTTTGGTTCTTGATACCGGGCTGTAACAGACAGATAGGTATTCACAGTGACTCACTCAGTAGGTAGGTAGACTGGAAATATACATGACGTTTGAGGCCTAGGGAAGGTAGATATAGCAGTCTACAACTCCCGCAAAGACGCAATGTTCACCGTGGCTGGACTCAACTTTGTATCCTGCTTCCCACGCCAAACCAATCTATTTACGGAGGTAATTTTTCTGGCTGCGGAAACTGGCGTTGGTTGGGAACAAAAAAGGGATTTAGTGTATGCGTGCGTTCCTCGGAGTTGTCTAATTACCAAAGTCTTTACCAGGACCTTGAAAAGGGGGTTTATTTCGACCTAGTTCCTTCATTGTGTGTTTCTCCGGATGGTATTTGGGGCAGCGGTATTTTCAGTTTCCGTTTCACGTGCCAAGTAACATGGCAAAGCTGGCAACTCTCATGCTAACAATGTTCCCCTTTGTAAGCCATTGATGCAAGCAGTCCCATCTAGATTCCAAATCTGTCTTCATGCACGTGGCATAGGGAACCGCAATTATTGTTTGTGTGTGTTACCTATGATACCGATCAAATCCACGGAAGGACCTTTCTGCCCCCAAGTTGGGCCCAAAGGCCCAACTTCCCCTGCTCAACTTCATCGGAACTAGATTTCGACCGACGATATTTGAAATATGACATTCGGCGGATATCAGGGTTCTCTTTTTGCCCCTGCTTCAGGGCACAACGGAGGCTGAGCAGCCGGCGCGAAGGTTTCACGTTCGAGGAACCCACCGATTTTATGTTGTGTCACATCTTTTTTTGTGTTTTTTTTTTTTTTTTTTCGAGAACACGCCGTCCGTGTGTGTGTGGCGTTCCATGGTTCGGTTTGATGACACACGTTCACACACAGACACATTAACACACAAAGACAGATCAAAAGTTCCGTGGTCAGTCACTTCGCACAATGACCGAGAATTAGGGAAGGTAGTACCGTCCTATCATGCTTAGGTTGTTTATTACAAATAGTTGAGGGCCAAGGCTCCTAGGAAGGTGAGTTGATTTGATCTCGTTACCTAAGATTTCAAGTAATATGTTATTTTGATTTCGAATCTCAGTCTAGGTAGGTAGGTTTTATGTCACCTGAAAGTTGAGAATCTTCGATAATCATTAGCAAACGCAAATTAAACACTGCCCGCCTGCCTGCCTGCACATAATATATTCATGACTAACTTTGTGGTCATTCTCTCACCCCCAATTTTTTTTTCTGCTTGGCCTTTTTGTGACACATGTGGCACTTGTGCTTTGGTATTTACATATCACTGAATCGAAACAAAACCAGACTTCTTGTTGTACTTGTACTTGTACCTTGTACATGTGTTTGACCCCCACAAACTCCAATGTCATCCGGTCCCCTCCCCCCCCCACCCCCCCACCCTTTTTCTTCGGGGGAAGAGGAAAAAAAAATCAGTCTATCTCCCGAGAGCCGTCGGCATATCCTCACATCAGTTTGCTTTCTCGGCCGGTCGTTGGTTGGTTGGATGGTTGGTTTATCCGTGGCTGCTTACATCAGCTCTCTCGCTCTCTCGTGTCTCGTACTCAGATTTTTTTTAATTTTTTTTTTCGGGCACATGCTACATGCTACAACCGGAAAAGGCAATTTTGCCGTCTAACTGCACCACACACACAAACATACACATACACACACAACATTACGCCGGGGCGAGGTTATCTTACCTTCTTTTTGTACGAGCCTGCATGTGATGATTGTGACGATGATGATGATGATGACGACGATGGAGCAAACTTGTGTATGTAATACGGGGAATACGGGTCCAAAGCACGCACGTCATTGGTCTGTTCCATCAACAAACCAACCCAACGCAACGTAGCCATTGATGTGTTTGGGAAATGGTTTTTTTTTTCTCTTCCGGCATGTGTCATCAATATCATGGACACACACACACGCGCCGTATTATGGCGTTGTTTGTTATATTTCCTGTTGTTCAATGGTTGGTCATAGATAAATAAGCGAAGCGGCGAATGAGGTCAGCTGGAGAGAAAAAGAAGAAAAAAATTTGCCAAAGAAATAATATGTACCGAGGACATGGGAAATCTCAGTGACGTGATACTCCGTACATGAGTTGAGTCCGAGATAGGGGGGGCATTCTAGACACATTTATTATTACTGTCGGAATTACAGCAGCACATCGGGCAAACAAATCCGAGAGTAGGTACGAAGCAGATAGATACCGCACAATGTCAAGTGTGTCACAAGGGCTGACCTGACTTGACCTGACCGGATCTGATCTGATCTGATAGGTAAGAATCACGCGAGCTGTCTTGTGACAGTTGTAAATTTTCTCGTCTCTGGGTTGGTTTGATTGCCGTTTTTTCTCTCACCGTAGGGCTGACCGCCAACCAACCAACCAACCAACTGACCAGCAGGCATATGCAGGCAAGCAAGCAAGCAAAGCTCTTTGGACGAGCTTGCGTATGTCAGTAAATGGATTTTGTGGAACATCGGGCTTTCCGAAAAAGTAGCCATTTCGCGCTGAATAGCCAATGCGAGCAACAAAAATGAGGGGAGAAAACCCAGAGAGAGAAAAGGGGGGGCACGGGGGTTGGTTGGTTGGTTGGTTCGTTTATGGGAGGAATTTAGACTCTGACAGGAATGACGGGGAGCCAAGCAAAGATTGAAAAAAATCGGGTAGTATGCCTCTTCCCATTCCCGGAATGTGCAAATGGTAGGTTCCGTCGTGATAGGATGGGTGGATGGATGGATGAAATAGGAAATTTAGGCAGTGATTTAGCTCGTTGTCGAAGCTTTCGGGTACTCCCTAGTGTACCTAGAATTCCTCTTCTCTCTCCATCTTTATTTTTTTTTAATTTTTATTTTCATTTCCTTTTATCTTCATGCCGACTCCAAGGACACACCCTCTTGTTTGTCTCATCAAATGTAACTCGTTACGCTCATCTTGCCTTATTCTCTCATCAGCAGGCAGGCAAACATTTTCAGATAGGGCTTTAGGCAGCCATGTATCATTCAAGCATTGGCATCGCACCCCTCCCCCCTCCCTCCCCCCTTTTTTTTCCCTCTCTCTTTTTGCCTCTGCCCTCCTTCTAAGGCATGATGAATACCAAAAGTTCATGATTTCATCTCATTTCCGATCCATTGACCAAAAGGTAATGGTGTGGGAGCATCTCATCCCGGCGAGCCCGACAACACCACACACCCACACACATATATGTTAGTCAAATCCTTTCACCGAAAACTTACAGAGGTACACACAGCTCTCCTTTTTCGGATAGGGGAGAAACTCCTTTTGTAACCCCCGTATTGCCGAGGAGGCTGTCTTTCGGCTTGTAACCCACCACTACCGGACCATGTTTTCCGCCTTTCTCAACGGCGTTCCATTCATTCGGTGTGCGCCATCGGATGTCGTATGCGGCTGAGGGCTGTCAGGCCGGCTCACCCCACCCTTTTTGTTGGGACATGCTGAAGATTTTTGACATGGCTACCGTAACAGACACATCCGATTGGAATCGGGCTGAACCGGGTACGAAGTAGGTAGTAGTAGCTAAGTTTGCATCCATCGGGGATTGGACTGACGTGACGTGGTCGGTCATCAAATGTAATGTGAGCACCAGCGGCTGATTGTATCCATCCATTTGTGTCTGCTCCTTCTTTGCATCGACCGACATCTCTCTGACGCCCCCAGCAAGACGGTGGAGTTTGCTCCGATAGGTGGCGGCTTTGGAATCCCTTTTTCGGTGATTGTGTGGTTTAACGGCAACAAGTAAGTCACGTCAGCTTTGGCCTGGCCGCACACGAACTTCCTCATACTCTCCGAAGTTCGCTTCCGCTTCCGACTCTGCTGTGGCTGCTTTCGTCAGCTGGCTTGCAGGATTTCCTGCACGTCAAGCAACACACAAACAGGCTCGGCAAAGGAGAGAGAAGGTAATAAGTGGGTAGGTAGGTAGTGTAGGGGACATGGGTGTGGTATTAGTCCCCCCCCCGGGATGCAAGTATGCATGTTCAGTCCTAGCTGTTTTTCGTATCATGGCAAACTCCGCACTTCGGAGACGTCATCTCCAAGGGCAAGGGAGGGGGGGGTTCAAGAAAGGCAGATTTTTGGGGAGAGGCTTCACGGCATGAAATATTAACGCCGCAATGTCACTCGGGCTATTTCCCGCAGATGACACTGAGCTCCTTTTCCTTGTATTACATGTGCATCATCATGGTGTGTGTTCGCCTGGCTCCCGAGACCGGGTCCGATGATTGTCGATAGGGTTTAACACTGACTTTTTTCTTGGTCGTATGGTATTTGGATGTGTGTCAGTGGATAAGCGGAATTCCGCTCTCGCTAACAAAGAAAAGGAAAGATGAGCAGAGGATAAGAAGCTCGCCGCCACATGGCTGCATGGAATGCGCGAGGCGAGCTAGCGTAGGAGTCGTCGAACCGGTCAGAGACCTACTCAAAAGCGGGTAGCCTTGCTGGGCATGGCGATAAGGTTATCCTGATCTGTCCAGGTTCCCCGATTCGACTTGGTTGGTTGTTGAACAGAAGGGAGAGGGCCTATGTGGGAATCTGCGAGGCTCGGCCTTCCCGATCCGGACTCCCATGCGATCTTGGCTTGCCTTGCTTTGCCGATATGCGCATGTTTGTGGGATCGGTAATAAACTGGAGAAGAACAAGAAAAAAAGAAAGTAAAATGACCGATCCTTCTGCGTGGCTGCATGCACGTTTGTGCCCGTATTTCCGTTGGGATTGAGGCCCTTAGGGCTCTGGCACGCTAATTTATGGAGGGTGGGGGGAGAAGAGGGAGGGGCGGAGGAACCTCACACCCAGGAATAATAAGCACATACCCGCAGATGACGTGAGAGGTGCCCATCGCATCCACGTCTCCCGAGTATCCATTCCTTCCGCCAAAAAACACCACTGGTTCCACAATCTCACCATGCTCGGATCCCCAAGAAATCCTTCAACTTCCTCGACACCCGCGGGACGCGTATCGAGATTCAAACCTGAATCTGCTTGAATGGCGAGACAGGGCTCGAATCAGATTGAGCCCTTACTCTCATAACGCCATTCCGTTGATTACCCCGGCCTCTGATGAGGCTCAAGTTCAGGACTGAATTGTCGTAAACGGCAAGGGTAAAACTTCCTGTTGTGTTACAAGACCTCTCCAAACCGGGTATCAGCTGCTACATAGTTACATGGCGTAACCGGCAAGAATCAAACAAGCAACTGAGCGCCTCCCAAAAATGACAAACCACGCGCCATGCCAGCCATAAAGCAGCGTTGTATAACATATCGTGAGAATTAAAAAGAGAGGAGGCCCATTTTAGGGTGACAGATGCCCGTGTAAATAACTGCCCATCTCCTGACGGAGAAGCAAGAGGTATAAAAAGGAGATCAGAATGGTTCCTCAAGAGACGAGCCCACCCATTGGGTTGAATAGGGGCGGGTAACGACCAAACGAAGAAAAGAGCTAGATGAGGTCTTGTAAAGAGGTGAAAAAGAAGGAAGGAAATGAAAAGAAAACAGTTGAAGGAAAAGAGGTCATAACAGCCATTATCCGAGTTTCTGACACACCAGCCAAGCGCCTTCTCCGCAAATCATTTCCCCTATTACATCAGAAGACGTAGTAAATCCATCCCCGTACCACTTCTCGTCCCCCGCTCGCTTTACTCTTCCCGTCTTTCCGACATACCATAGTCATCCAACCCCGGCATAAAATGCAACAGAGGACCTCGATGCGATGCAATGCTCCCCTTCGATATGCTTGGATGCCCGAATGCAACCCCTCCACGCTCCCTTCCCGACCTATGGGAAATGTAGGAAACCCCGAAACAGTCTGCCGCTGCCAGGTGACACAAAACGAGTCGTTGCCTGGGCGCCCCCGCACTGGAAGACCACACACCGAAGCGCAACTCTCCTCTCACCGCAATCGAGAGAGAGCGTATGGTGTGGGGCATAATTCGTATGACTATCGTCTGTCCTCTAGGGGAACTTTGTCGCCATAGAAGCCCCCCTCCTCGCCAGCGGCAGCGCATGCAAGACATATTCCGCCGCCGTAGACGCGCGTGTGGCGCTTCCATCCATGACCTGCATCATCCATGGCGGATAATATTTCACCATGGATATCAATCTCCTGCACCGAACTCAGGATGCCGGGACCGCCGGGGCCGCCTACAAATTCGTACTCGTAAGGAAAGTCCTGACCAGGTGGTGGCGGCGGCAGGAGAGGTGACGTCGGCGGGTAGCTGGAGGGCGAAAATGTCTCGCCGGATGTCATGGTTTCGGCGGATGATGACGCAGAGGTCGTGGTAGGTATGGGAATTCCCACCGCAACGCTCTTCGCATACGACCGCCGGCGGGGCGTGGCGGTAGCGCTGAGGGGACTCGAGCTGTAGATCTCGGTTGACGTCGACGGCCCTGCGTAATCCGGGTTCGCCTGGTGTAGAAAGCTCGTGTCCAGCTCAGCGGGAATAGACAAGGCGAAGCTGTGTCGGCGGTCTTCGTAAGGAAAGCCAATGCCGGCTGGCATCGGTGATGTGAGGGGTGGGAGGGCCGGAGGTCGCGAAAAAGGCCGTTGTGCCGAGTGATCCCTGTTAGCCGCGCCGGTGTCGTCCCGATAGCTCACGGGCGCCATACCACCATCGGGATAGGAATGTGCCGGCCATTCGCTGAACGATGGCAGGGTGGGACCCTCAGACCCGGTGCCGACCGTCCAGCTGCTTTCTCCTGCCATGGGGCCCTTTCCTTTGTATCTGCTCTCACCAGCTCCATCTGAGCTGCCACTGTAGCGTCGTAAGGGAGAAGCCGTTGGCGATGACCGAGGCGACAGATTGGCTAGCCCACTCCCGTCAGACACGGCAGAAAGAGCGCTGGAGGGCGGGGTGTTATGGTAGCGTCTGGAGCCAGCAGTGCTGGGGTTACTGGTGCTGACGCCACGTGACGCTGAGCCTGAGTGATCCTTCCATGGGCCGTCGTCAATTCCCTCCATCTCTTTCTCTTGCGACTTGCCAGCGGGCTGACAGAGTCTCGCGCCAACCCCGGGAGGTGAGAGCCCCGCCGTCCAGACAGCCTGTTGTGGATCAGGCTCCCGCTGATTCCGCGCTTGCCAGGGAGAGCAAACGGCTGAATCCCACTTGCTGTAAGCCGCTGTCGAATCCTTCCGGCACTCCGGGCCTGGACTGCTGTGCTTGATGTCTCGAGGTTGAGTCGTGGGTGCCCGCTTCGGGGCTCGCTGCGACCGGCCAAACTGCGCTGTTGCCAGGCGAGCAACGACAAATAATGCGACAGCAGCGAGAGTAAGATATATGTGTGCTGAGCCCGCAGGGTAGCAGTGGCTCGAAGGGGCAGGCGGCTCCGGAACGTGTGTACTGCCGGAGGGGTGGCTGAAGGCGGGCATGCCTGCGGACTTGCAAAGAGCCCCAAGCAACTTAAGATCAGGGAGGAGATTACCGATGCTTGGAAAGGGGGGAAGGGGGGGAGTGGTTGTGAGCGTGGGTGTTCAACCCGCTGGAGAATAAGCTCGGTCCCAACGGCAGACCGGCGCTATAACTACGGGGCGTGGAGGGTGGTGGGATGGAAATTTGGCGTCCAAAAACGGAGTGCGAAGACACGGCCCGTGTGGCTTGCACGGGGAATTTTGGAGGCTTCCTGGAACCGTGAGACTTCGGGTAGTTGGAGGGCGCCGGTTGCGCAGATTGCCTCACACGCCGCACTGGGGCCGAGGTAAGGGGAGCGGGCAGCAAAGTAGTCGGGGGGAGGATGCGGCACTGAACCAACAGAGAAAAAGTCTTAACACAAGGCGCACTTGATGGTCAAGAAAATCGGGGACGAGGCATTGCCCAATAGAATGCGGGCATCCGGGAAGGGAAGGTACTGAGGGCACTTACACTGCTGCAGTGGCGCCGCCTTGACGTGAACCTGCAGCCCTAGACTGTCATGGAGAATGGCGAGAATGAAGATTCTGCGGCGTGGGCTTGCAGTAGCGGGCTGGAAATGCCTGCTCGAGACAATTATAGATGGTAATAAAAAGAGAAGGAGCGGATGGGGGCAACTTGGATCCCACTAAGATCAGAGGCGAGGGATGTCGAAGGTTTGGGAGCATGGGCGGTCCAAAAGTTTTATACGTGTGCAAGGCGTGTGTCCTGGGGTGTAAGCTCCATGGTGACCTCCTGTGTGACATGGACGGGGACAGCCATGCTCCGTCGGATCATTTGAGGAAGGCAAACGAGCCAGGAGGCCAAGGCCAGTCCAGACGCGTCTTGAGATCGAGAGGGACCGACGGGGGGGAGAGGAGGGGGGTGTGGAGGAGAGAGCGCGCTAGGAAGTTGGGTAGGGCTGGAAACGAAGCACTAATTACCTAGCCCAAAATTGGACGTTGCACGCAGAATGCTCTTGTCCTTGTCCTCAGCCTCCAGCCGGGACTGTTCGAATGCAGAACGGCCAATTGATGCTGAAAGGCCGACGCTAGCCCAGTCATGGGGTAGGGCGTTTGGAACATGACACCCACTGGAGAGGAAATGGGAACGGCCGTGAAACGAAAAGAGACGACAGCTGCCTGTGTGTGGTGGGGGAGCAAGGAAACTGGCCTGGGAACCTGGAAACTGTCCTGCAAGCTGCTGTCAGCATACGGACCATGTCCGGGGGGGCTGATATTAGTTAGTGTGCACCGACATTTCATTGTTGTCCGGCCGGCAAAACGCCACCTGGGAGGAAGAAGACGAATCGAAGCAATGGAAACATGACAAGAGGTGAAGCAAAATCAGCGGCGGCGACGCTAAACATGTGCAGAAACGCCGCTGTCAGGTGGCTTGTTCAAGACTGGTTGGGAAGGCGCGACGGCGATGGTACCTGCCGCGAAGAGGCGAGCTGGCGGGGACCTGATGGGGGAAGGTTGCTGATGGGAAAACGGCCTGTGTCCGTTGACTGCTGAAAGAGGGGCCATGTGAGGGGCACACCGTTGGTGGGCATACGGAGCATGGCAAGCCATCCCTGTCATCCCGGGCTGCTCCAAAATCCTCTCTTGATGCTCATTTCGGCCGGGCGCTTTCGAGGCTCTGGGGTCCCGTCAGCCATGGCACTCTCACTCGGCTAATCATTGGTCTTTGAAGTCAAGGACCGTACATGGCCTGCAAAACCGCAATCCTTTGCGTTGATAATGGCGTTCTTACCGCGGGCAGGCGAGCCGGCCATCCCTGTGCAATGTGATCTCGGTCGAGGTGGGGTACCACCGACCAGTCCAGCGAAGTAGGGCAAAAGGTGAAGCAGTTGCCCTTCAGCTGCGGAGCGCTATTCGCAAATCACACTGCCGGAGCACAAAATGAGCCAGCCAGCCTCGTAGCGGGCGGCGGATCAAGGAATGAACTGGCCCCCGACGAGGGTGGTTGAGTTGTGGGCAGAGTCTCACCGAAGGACCCCCTCGACGCAGCAAATGGTGCGTCAGCCCAGCAGTAAAAGTTTAATAGCGAGCCGACCCACGGCTCTGTCGACGCGACAAGGTAAATGCAGTGCAGACTGCAGGTGCCCCCGCTTGCAACCACGCATGACAGTTTTGGTACTCCTCCATCCGCATGACGGCTGATGAAGGCCGTTTGACTTGGACTGCATCGACCCCATCCCAACACCAGGGATCTGTTAATTAAGCCAGATGCACGCGCGGTTGGGCGGCTATCTGGTCCTAGAGAGCGGTATGGGTCCGCAGGGCCCGCGGCTGCTGCGTGTCGCTGGAGCATGTCAAATGAAGTGCGTCGGTCGGACTGGTGACTGCTTGCTTCCCAAGGCCCTCGCTCTTGTGGCCCAATCTCAATCTATTGTAATCAATGGCTATTGAGCAAGAATGGGCGAAGGATGACCAACAGAGACACAACACGCGAAGTTCTCGCGGCTCCGTCGCGTCGAGCGAGATTGAAGTTGCGGTATCACAGAGATCGGCGCTGCAACGCTACGAGGGGTCGGTGTTGAGGAGGGGCTCCCTCCCGCTTGGAGCGTGGACTTTGAGCTTCAGCTCCCATCTTGCTCCTCGTGAGCCTATCTGATCCACATTTGTCCTGGCGGACCTGATGATTGGCGGCCCCACCAGGTGCTCCTGCCCTTTCTGTCGCAGCATGCGGTCCTGATTTGCAGCTGAGAACAACAAATGGAAGTCACCATGCCAGTTTCTTTCGGTGGAGCCCATTTGCGGCTCCCGCCTCCACCCGCAAACCCGAGATCTCTCAGCCGCCCTCTGCCATGATGCCTCGATGCGTCGTCGTCATCGATCGCCATCCAGAACAAGGATGCAAGGTACGAAACAGAAATTCGCCCCTTGAGCAGGATGCCAATCTGCTAAAACGGGGCCAAGTTCAGGTACACCACTCGATTTCCAGTTCCTGGGGCCCCAAAACCAAGGCTATTTTACATTTACGAACGATTGCAGCTGAAAACCCGGAAGAGCCATGCCAAGAGCCATTGCTAGCAGCACATGGCGGCCCCCCGAGCGCCCCCGAGCCCCCCCATTGCGTCGCCGTGTTTGCCACCGCTCTTTTGACAATTTGGGTGCAGTTCTCCTCGATAATCCGCCGATCGCGGCTACACATGGAGTAGTGTTTTTGATGCGGGTGCTCACGCCGCGATACGACATGCCACGACTGACGCAAGGAAGCAAAGACCATGATGATTTGGTGCGCACTCACCTCTACGGTGCTGTGTGCGCAGGCCACCTACCTCTCCACATTGCGCCATTCCGCTTGCAGAAGAAGAGACGCTTGGGTGGATCGGACCAACACACAAGCGGTTGGCCGCTGCTGCTTCCTGCGACATGGCCGTGCCGCAAAGGCACCTCGATATTCTCTCTCCTGTAATCGGCGACTTCCTTCCCGGCATCACACGCGCTTGTTGATGACGACAAACGTTGAGAGCAGCACATGGCGGCGATCAAGTATCGCCGTGGCCCCGATCCAACCGGCTAAGCGCTTACTTTGGATATTTTCTAAGCTGCTCGTCCGGTCCCTGGCGCTTACCTCCGGAGAACACAGGTTCTGATTGATGTGAAGCGCTGACACAAGCGTTGCATCCTCATCGACGGCCGACGGCAAATATGCCCTGGGAGGTCTTCCGACCAGTCCGAACGCCCCTCTCCGATTCCTTCAGCCCTATGGCCCAACCCCTGTCGGCTCCCCCTCCCCTCGCGCTGGATCCCTGCGCATATGCACCTCCCGCTTCTTCGGTTCCGAAATATCCTTCCGCACCGCTTTCGATCGCGGTCAGCGATGCTCGTCTTTTGATGTCCGTTCTGCCACCAGGATCACCAAATCTGCGATGTTGCAGCCAGCAACCGGTGCCACATCCTCCAAGAATCCCCGCCGCTGGAATACAGACTGCGGCGGCAGGTGGATCAAAGGGTCATGGTGTTGCACCCCGGGATTTCGCCAAACCCTTTTCCCATTGCGCTAGCTTGACCGCTACTTTTCCCCCATGCCTCGACTGTCCTTTTGCTGTCTCGGCTGCCAGCTACCTAAATGTTGTGCATGTGCTGCTGTTTCTCTCTTGGCAGGCAATACCGCCGTTGAGGCGACACCCTTTGCGAGGCCTCGATTGGCTGCCCACCTGATCAATCAGCTGCAGCCTTCCGTGATTGTATTCCGTCTGGCCCGAGCCGGGTCGCGTTGCCACCATGGGCTCAACCAGAATGAATCATGAGCCAAAGACGAGCGTCCCCCGAGACCGGCAATTTCGCAATTCTCGAGGGATAAACACCGAATAGCAACGTTGACACTCACAGGTTGGTTTACGAAGATTGCTGCGGAGGCTTTCCGACCCGACCCAGTTGGAAGAACGGCATGCTGGTTTTTCTGTTGTCACCAATCTGATGGTACCCAACCAGAAGCCAGAACAGCATTGCCGCTTTGAGGCGAACTGGTCAAGCGACACGACCAACAATTACGTCGTCATCCCTAATAAAAAACCGGCCATGAAGTGCTGACTGGACAGGATACGGGCCCGGCAATGACCCCAATGTCAGGGAAATGTCGCGATGCATTCCTATCCGCGGCAATATTGTTACTGGGGGCCAGCTGCAAGTTTTCTGCGCCCCTTGAGCTTGACCTCAGCTGAACCCAGCGGCCACGAGGCTCGCCCCTCGCCAGCCCCAAAATCTCCCGCCAGGCGAGGCTGAGCAGCTCAGCTATTGCGTAAACAATGGCCATCAGTGGGTCGACAACTGCAGAGCCTCCCACATGCTCTTGGAGGCACGGTTGCCCCCTCATGACGGCTCAGTCGCCTCGCTTCGAGCTCTCGCAATAGGTACTGTTTGCAATATCCTCCGACGGCCACGTGGGGAGTATGGAGAGCGTATCTCCCATCGTGGTCGGTGGACGGGGGCTGACAAAGATGGGATAACATGATGGGCCGCACTGGGGACCCCACATGATCGCCACTTTTCACGTCCAACCCCTCCCCCCTTCGGAACTCGAGACACACCGCAGAGCTACACCGCTTGCGTCAACCATCCGTCGAATGGCCAGGGGTGCGGCGTCTGAAGCCAGTACTCGGTGGTCCACTGGGGATACCACAGCGGCAAGGACATACAGAAATGGCAGGACTCTGTTATGCGTGGAAGCTGGAATTCCCGTATCCCGGCAAATGGCGACGCTGAGTTCGTTGGGTACATCGAAGAGGCGGGTGCGGCTCTCCACAGCCTGGTTTCGAGCTGGCCAACGACGTGTCGAGGGAGGCTGGATGTGTGGAGGCAACTGCCGAGGCTCCGCCTGACGATCATATGAACAATACCTCGTAGAGGGGATGAGAAGAAGGGGCCACCAAGTCGGCCTGAGGGTACGGGCACCAGTGGGTGTGTGTCCTTCAACACGAGAATCGTGGTGACCTATCCGCGTATCTCGTGGTGGGCTCGACAGACTGGAGCTCGGCGACGCATCCTCGACGGGGCTCCTCCAGGAGCCGGGAAGTCAAAAACCACGGCACTTTCGAGCCGGACAGCCCTGAGAATTGTTGACTCATCCTCCGGACGCCTTTGTGTCTGACCGCTCGTCTTCGACTGTCTCGAGTTATCTGAGCCCGGTCATCATCCAACGCAAAACGTGACACGACAAATGACGGCATTATCCGGTCAGTGGTAATACTATTTACACAACACTGATAACAATCTGGCCCAAATGCCGCACACACTGCCTACTTTCACGCTTCGTGACGGCGCAGACGGTGGCTTGCACCTTTTCGCCCCCAAGCCCACCCACACACTCGACCCTGTCCCGCCAGATCGTGGTTTGCGCTGACATAAGAACCCGCGTTTGACTTACGAGGAGTGACAATTGGAAAGACCCGCAATACTTTGTAGGGGCGTGAAGATAGAGCAACCTAGGTGGGGAAAGAAGCGCGCAGTTTGCTGAGAACAGCGTTGACAAAACTGCGCGTGGGTTTTGGTTGGTTGATCACCCAATTCCTCCACCCACATTATTAGCATTTCTCCTTTTGGCGTGGAGCAAGTGGGGTGGGTAGGTGGGGTTACACACCATCACATTTATTTGCTTTCTACTTATGCTTTGCTTTTTGCAGGTGGACGTCGGGAGATATTGTGTGTGGGGGAGGGGGAGGGGGGGCGCCGCTAGACGCCAACGTCAGAGGTGAGATGGTAAGTCGGTCCGGTAATGGTCAATTTCACGGCCATGTCAGCCTGGACCAGGCCAGGCCAGGTTAGTGAAATGCGGAACGAAACCTGAGCTTGCCGTTGCGTTTTATGTGTTGACAGTTTTCGTGCGCAGCATGTGTGTGAGTGTGTTGTGATGTCGTTTGTTGTCGTCGTTGGTGGTGGCCGGTCAAAAGGTCCCGCAGTGCCCTGGGTGGGCCGGCGCATGAGGTAGGTGGTCATGTCATGTCGCATCGTACATTACATTGTCATAAGCGCATCGCAAATCGCAAATCGCAAAAATGCAATTCGCGATTTTCCCCCAAAGCCGGAAACTGTAACCCAACCCAACCCACCCATCCACATCCACGTCCATACCACACCCACACACTCGCACAGAGTAGGGAAAAAAAAACCATTGACATGACGCGCCCGTGAGTGCGGCACAGTAATGCGGGCCGGTTACCGACTGACCAACAGACTGACCGACCGACCAAACTGTCCGACCGATCTCGTCCGACGAAAAGGGGTCCGCCAGTCCCCAGAGTCGGGTAAGTAAATCCGCCGTGACGGCGGGACAAATTGCAATGCGATGGCAACGGATAAAGTGATGGTATCTTTTTTTTTTTGTTGTCTTGTGCATTTTTATCTATATTGCATGTCTTGTTTTGTTTTGTTTTGCTTTGGTTGCTTGTTTGTTTGGTTGTTGTGTATTTATTCGTCCCATTTCTGCTACGGTGACTGACTGCCATCCCATTCCATGTCGTATTTGCGATGAAAGAAGATGGGACATGGAAGATGGAACACGGAAGCCGGAACATGATACACATCCATTACTCACCCGACTCTCCCTCTCTCTCCCCTCCAGTCTCTACCCAGAGAGAGGCAGGGAGAGAGGTCACACAGAGGGAGAGAGAGGGTCCTTCTCGTCCTGTCTCGGGTCACACTGCGAGATAAGCCGGGCTATCGCCGCCGTGTAACAAATATTTTCTTGCCTGCTTGCTTTCTTGCTTGCTTGCTTGTCCAGTTTCGGGTCTCTCTGTCCGGAAAAGATGCCGAGTCCATTCCTACCGGACCTGAAGGGATAGATAGATACATGGATAGATACAATGGTTCTCTGTCTTGCATTGCCTCTCAGCCCCCCTTGTGTTGAGAAAGGGGGGGTTACTCCGTAGAGAGGAAGACAAGAGGGAAAAAAGATAAACAAAACGCCAACATTGGGGGGGAGATACCTACTCTCACCAACCAAACCACCCGGAAGTTTAAAAAAAACCAGACAAAAAAAGAACAAGGGAGCACATCACCCATGGGGTATGACGGAACAAGGAAGAAAAAAAAAAGACACAGAAGAAAAAAAAGACCCAAACCTCTCCAGCTGGCCTGCCTACCCATTTCATGGTGTGCGTGTGTGTGTGTTCTCTTTTTTTTTCGCCGTCCTGTCATAACGCCACCCCCCTTGCCCCACGTGCGCGGATAACAAAAAGCAAAAGCCAAAAAAGCAGAAATCAAGTTCGCAAAAAAACAGCCGTGTCGTCATAACAGTAACCGCCACATAAAAAAAACGGGAATAACAAATTGCAAAGGAAACCAGAAGCGGCCCATTGGCCACCTGTACAATGATGTTCATCAGCACCGGATATAGTAGGCAACAAATACAGATACCACATTGTGTAAGACCAGTTGTTGGTCGTTGTTGGTGGATGGCTGGATGGGTGGGTGGCTGGTGGATCCGGGAAGGGTGAAGGAGGTTCCCAGACAAATATAACAATGGTCTTCACAAGGACTGACCAGGGGGTGACCCAGAAGTTGGGCCGGTTAGATGGTTGAGAAGAATGATGGCGGGGCTGATTTCAGTGTCGCCGTCTCAAATGAATAGTTCATTGCGTTCATACGTAGATGATAGAGAGCGGACCGCAAGTAGCCAGCCCGTTCCTATAGGGCGACGACTTCCATAGGCTCTGTGGCCCCGTTGGTGGCCAGTATCTCGGACTCGTCTTCCATCATCTTGATCATGTCTTCAAGGCTTCCGTCCAGCAGGTCGTGGTCTTCGTCCGGCAGGCAGGTCTGGAGGAGATGGCGGTACTTGTCAATCATCTCCCCTGTGCCCAACATGCTGCGTGCTTCGACGTAGCGGGCTTCGTCCCGCCGTTGCTCAATGAGGATCTCGCGGAGCTCAACGGCAAGGCGGAGTCGCTCCTCCAACGAGTCATCACCGTCCTGACCACCGTCTCCGTTGACGAGTGCTGCTGTGCTCTGCTGAACAGCTTGCTGGATGGCAATACGGTGCTGGTGCGTGACATAGGCTAGCACTTTCTTGGTCAGGGCGCCGACTTCGGCCTCAGTCTTGGCTGCAGCCTCATCAGCTTCGACGCGGGATTCGAGATCCGCCACAGAGGTGCGGAGATTGGCGAGCTCGGCTTGCGTGTTCAGGAGAATCTTTCTGGCATCTCTCTCGGCCTCCTCTTTCTCTTTCAGCTCCTGGTCATAACTATGCGCCAGGTCCTGGAACCTCTGATGAACGAGTGGTATCATGCGCGCCATGACCAAATTCGCAGCCTCGCTCGTGAAGCTGACATTCATCTTGCTTGAATCGTCCAGAGCGTCGCGGAAGCCAATGTGGCGCTGTGACTCTGGTGCAAAGGGGCTGGACGACCGCTGGGGCCCGGCTCGTGAAGGCCTCGCCTTGGACGCGTTCAGCTCCTTGATCAGATCCTCGGCGAGAATGTTCTCGTTGTTGGGAATGTCAAGCCGAGCGCCTCTTCCGATGAGGGCGCGGACGCACTTCCGGAGATGCCGCTGCGCCGCGAGATGAACGGCCGTGTTACCGTCATTATCTTGAGCGTCTATGACCTGCTGAATAACGTCCGGGTGGTGCGTCTCCTGAAGCTTGTTGAGGATGATGTCAAGGTAATACCGAGAGCAAGACTGGCTTGACACTCTCCCACTCTTCATGGTAGCAGCGTGGTGGATAACAGTGCAACCGGAATGATCGCGAGCCTCTACGGTGGGAAACAGCTCCTTCAGGACTTGAGGGAAGGTTTGCTTGTCGAAGCAGTTGGTAAAATTGACGGCGCGCATGAAGGGTGTCTCGCCGCGGACGTTTTGGGCGGATAGGTCGGCACCAAAGCGTTTGAGCTGCTTGATAACCTCGACGTCGCCCATAGCCGCTGCCCAGTGAATAGCCGTGTGCTGGTCACCGTCGATGGGGAAGTTGGGTTGGAAGTTCGTCGGGGGGTCGGGGCGGATGGCCGGCTGCTCATTCCTTGACAACAAGAAGTAGTCCAACAATTCATCACCGTAGATGGCATGTTGTTGCTCTGAACGATCCTGTATAATCTCCTCCTTCTTGCGCTTCCTGTGGCCCGTTGAGAACTGTGACATGTCGTAGACATCCTCATCACCCATGTAAGAAGCCGAAGCAACCGTAACGTTATCCGGCGTATCGTCGTCGTGCATATGCATGTCACTCTCGAACTCCTCTTGGATGGCAGCGTTCTTGAGGCCCTGGGGGTAGCTGCTTCCTTGCGACGCGGCGGTAGCTTTCGGCTTGCTCGAGAATCTGGGAACGGCGGGCTTGGGAGCCTTGGGGGCCTTCGGCTTGCTGGCATGTCGCGGCGCCGGCGGGGGAGTCTCTTGGCCGGGCTGGAACTCGAAGATGGGCTGAAGCCGGTCATAAACATTGTTGCGTTGAGCAAGGGACTTGCCCTGTTCTAGGGGGATCCATGTGCCTATCGAGATGGATCACCGGTGGTCAGCGCAGTCCTCATCTTTAGCATCTCTCAGCGGGAATCGCGCGAACCTTGGTACTTTCCATATCCACCCTGGATCTTCTCGTGCGTATCCTTTTGAATCTCGCGCTCGAGAATCCGTGTCCTGGCCGGCTTGTCGAAGCCAGCAGCTTTTAGGATGTGTGTCGCATTGATCCAATTGTCATGCCGCCGGCGCATAACATGTTCTTTGGCTTCATGGCCGAATTGATACTCCCACACGGGGATCTGCAACGCTGCGAGTCAGGATTGTCCGTCCACCACCACAGTTATCGAGCTTGCACAGAGATACTCACACCGCTGTAGGTTGCACTGTAGATGCCTTCCTGGCCTTTAACCATTTTGCACAGCTGCCGAGGCAATTCGGCTACCCAGTGCTGGTGAGGCTGGAGTGGTAGGTAGCCGCCGGAATGGCCCTGTGCTGCGGAGCGCCAGAGCTGTGCGAGGCCGATTGGGATGTGACAAATATCGCGACGGCGGACAAGTTGAACAGATACAACACTAAGAGGGAGGGGGAGTAAAGAACGAGGCTGAGACGAGATGGCCCTGTATGCGGCGATGGTCTGCCTGCGATGGGTGTGGCAAACCAGGCGGCTGGGGTGTGTGCGATGAAGATGGGAAATTGGCGGAGGCACGTAAAAGACGCGTTGCGGAAGCCATGGCGACGAGAATGTGGGGCAAGCGACGCGGCCAACGCGAAACTTTAAGTGGAAAATTAGGCACATCACGTGCGGACACATTTAACATGACCGCGAGCCACGACGCGTGCAACAATGCGTTTGGAAATTGTTGCAAATCCGTTGCATCAAAAAATAATAATTGGGTACTGGCTCCAGATCGGATAGATGCGAGAAAGGTAACCTTGATACTTTGAGGGTGTTTAAGCCGAGCATTGGGAGGCTCATGGAGGCCTTATATGTTTGTAGTCGGGGGTTGAGAGCGCGTGGAAAACCCAGGAGAAAATGCAACTCTCAGCATCACCGGCAGCCATTGCCGAGACTCTCTCATCTGCGTAAGCTTCAAGAGGGTGGACTAAAAATACAACTATCCCCGCCTAAGGGACAACCCTCTCTTGCTCAACGAAACCGAGAGCCTCACGGCGTGACTTGGAATTCGGGTCAAAGTACGGTTTCTCGCCCAGGGACACAACCCGGTTGCCTTGGCGCTTGTCAGCGTAGTCGCTGAGATTCCGAGTCAGCAATGTGGGGTGAAACAAAGGCATTTATTTCACTCACTTAGTTGCCGTGTGGAAGACGGAGCGGTTGTCCCAAATAGCCAGGTCGTTTTTGCCCCAGCGGAAGCGAACCTGGAGATCGTGGTTCTCAGCAATGACCTGGTAAACTGTTGCACCACCATGGTTAGCCTCACTTCTCCCTCTCGTTTGTTGCACAGTTGGACGCACAATATGTCTTGAGAATCTCGCTCCCGCGCTCCGTCATACCGTTGATCCATCCCGCCTTGACTTGGTGGGCGGCACCAAATAGGCTCTTCCAACCAGTGACGGGATTGGTACGAATGACCGGGCTACACCTCTTGTTAGCTCCATCTGGCCCTATGGTTCAACTGCATTGGGAACTCACTGCTCTGCCTTGAAGTCTAGTCCCGTGTTCTCAGGGGCGCCACGGTAATCATCGATCAGGTCAGCACCAAATGCGTCCTTAACCTTGACAAAAGTTCGGTTGGTAGTGAGTCGCTGTTAAGGACTCGGCGAGCTTCTGAAACTCCGGGCTGAGACGATCATATGCCTCGTAGCCAGACGCCCAGAGCGTGTCACCGCCAGCATCGGCTGGAGGCTGCACGATCTTCAAGATGGCGTAGTCGCTGGGAATCCACTCAAAGGTGATACTGAGACGCGCGTCAGCAAACCGGTTTCATATCTTTGTCAATTGGACCAAAACGCACTCAGCATGCCATCCCTCATCCGCAGATCTCTTGGAGAGATGGCTGAATCTGTCCGAGTAGTATTTCCGATTCCGCTCAGACGAAATCACCGAGACTTCGTCGTCAAGCTTCCCATTCTCGTCGACTGCGATGCCGCGCTTGCTATTGGCTAGTGCATGTCGGTGCAGTTTGGAAGTTTCAGGCTTCCCCGTCAGTTCGCCCAGACATTGGCCAAGAAGCTTTGGTCATCGATGCCAATGTCCTGGTTGCGGAAGAAGACGACGCCCCTCTGAGAGGCTGCCATACGTCAGACATGTCCTGAAATATGGGGTATATAAGATGAACCCACCCAGGATTGCGAGGTCACAGACTTTGGTATCGTCATTCAGAATATCAGTGAGCTGCAGAGCAGGAAGTTCTCGCCCAATGACTGCCGTAACATCAAACTGTTCGTAAGAGTCGAGGCTGCCCGAGTAAGTTAGGGGGCCGGAGAGACGCGACCCGCTGCTGTGGTCAGCGAACGTCTTGGTCGGGAGAACATCAGGGATGGTGGGCTGGACATCGATATCAGCTGCGGGAGGAGCCATGTTTCTTCAAATGTTGATCTTCAGGTAGAATGTGGCGTGTAGATTCTGGTCTGAGCTGATGGGATATCCTTGGAAAGATATCTCCATGCCTTTTATCTTCGGTGGTTTGTCTCGTGTTCCAAGCAGCATCGCCCCACGTTTCCACGATTTTCCAAATCTATATTGACTTGGCTTGCCTCCGATATGGTGTGCAACCCCCCAGATGTGGCGCCATGAGACTGAAATACTATTCGATCGTTCTGTCCTGGGCGGCTGCATCTTGAATGAAGGTCTTCCGTGCTGATATCGCCGATAGCCAGGCATAGGGACTGCTGTCTATCCACGGGGCATTCACACCACGGGTAAGGAGCGCCAAGACGCACGGCGGTGATACAGAGGTGAATCGGCTGTTGTCAGTGGTGCATATCCCCGAAGAACACTGCTTGCCATTCTCGCGTGATATTGCACCACGGCATTTTGGGATTGGGAGTCTGAACGAAATATGTGTGGTTCAGCACCGGGTAGTGGGATCGAAGTCGTCGGCTGTCACAGCCTTGGTCGCAAGACTGACGAATGCCGTTTCGGCACCGCTGGGCCGTTGGGCGTGGGGAGGGCCGACCAAGAACGTCGGACATGGCCACGAGCCGCATTTGAGGCAACCTGTACCTTCAGCTTGCCTGTGCAGAGTGCTGAAGATCTCCACTTGGTAGAACACTGCCCTCAGCTTTAGGTTGCGGTCGGTTGCAGACAAAGTTGGCGCCGCTGGAACATTTTTGCGGGCCTTGCGACCTCAAAAGATTGGTTCCGTTGCGGCAGGGACTGTGAATGAGTTGAGCCAACAGCTGAACTCTCGATTGTTCTGGAATCCCGAGCTGGTGGGACAATCACAAGTGAATGAGTGTGAAAAATGTGACGAGATGTTGGAGAGCTGGGAGATGAGTGGGGCCATTGAGGGCCTTTGTGGCATTTTCGTGCCTTCTGAACTCTGACATAATATGCACTTGTTGAATCGTGGCATATAAAGAAGCAGGCAAAAAGGCCGAATTGTTGTGCACTTTGAGGTGCTGAACTTGGAAATCCGGCTTCGCTGGTTGGCGGATGAGAGCGGATTGGAGGGCTCCCCTAAAGTGGGGCTCAGCCAAGGCCTTTCGCCCACCCGATTGGCTGATTTTCCGCAGATCTGGGGAAGCACAGATGACCCCGACCAATTTGACGCAATTGGGTCTCCTTGTGATCTGGTCTTTGTAACAGCCCAAAAAACTCTCTCATTTTTCGTCTTGTCCTAGAAATCACCTTCGTTTCCGGCCTTCTCGATGCCTGCATCCGCAAGCGACCAGCCCTTCCGTATAATAGACTGTATGGGCGTGTTGCAATTACCAAACACCTGAGATTCGGTCCCCTCTTTCCCTCCGAACCGGTCCCGCGACGGTTCAAGTACCCGCACGCCTGCATCAACTTCCGTGTCTAGTCTGCAGCCGACGCGCCGTCGTCCTGGGCTTGCGTGGCTACAGAAGCCAGTGAGCTGAGTCCGTTACTGTAACGGATCACGCCGAATCAGTCATCCCTCTGAGGCCGCCGCACGAGGCAACTCCAACCTGGCGTCGTCCCGATCCCCTCCACATCCCCAGTCGCAACCCAGCGACGAGCCCGGCTATGTTCCGACCCACCGACTCTCGTTCCGGCCAGCCCCTCCTCGGCAGCCCCGACGATGACGATCGAGGTCGCAAAACCTACCGGGGAAGCCGACGCGGCAGCCCGCTCCCCTTGTCACCCGCTTCCCCCTCCGTTTACCAGGAAGAGGACGCCTCGGCGTTTTTCGACCCCCGACGACCAGACAATGCCCCCCTCGACCGGCCTACCTTCTCCCGACGCAGCACGATGCGCTCACGCAGCCCCGCAACCAACGCCCGCATGGCGGCCCGCAAGAAATACACATACGCCGCATTCTTCCTCGTTACCAGCCTCGTTTCCTTTACGGTACAAACGGAGCTGGCCGCGTTCGTGCAGAACGATCTCGGCTGGGATAAGGCCTACTGCATGCTCTACCTGACGCATGGTTCATGGACGCTATTGTGGCCTCTGCAATTGGCGTTCCTGCGGCTACGGAGTCGATACAGCGGGAACCGGGAACCCTGGGCGCAGTTTTGGCGCCGCCATGTCATGTTGGTGCGGTCGACGGCGTTGATGGTGGAGCGCCAGGACCTTGACGTGCCGTATGGGCTGGGAGCTGCGCACTCGCCGTGGCGGTACCTAGTGAGGACGACGGCGTTTGTTACGACGGCACTAACGGTGGCGGGCTTGAGCTGGTATTTGGCCGTGAGCATGACGACGCCAAGCGACCTGACGGCGATTTACAACTGCAGCGCATTTTTTGCGTATGCATTCTCGGTCCCATTGCTCAAGGAGAGGCTGCGGTTGGACAAGAGCATTGCTGTGGGGGTTGCCATTGTCGGCGTGCTGGTTGTTGCCTACGGAGATGGAAATGCTTCGGCGCCGCCAAACGGTGGCGCCGGGATAGACGGCGGCACCCGCCTTCTTGGGAACCTCGTTATCGGCGCTGGGTCAGTTCTCTACGGGTTGTACGAAGTGTTGTACAAACGTTATGCGTGTCCGCCCGAGGGCACCTCTGCAGGCAGGGGTGTCATTTTCGCCAACACGTTTGGCAGTCTGATTGGGTCTTTCACCTTGTTTGTTCTCTGGATCCCGCTGCCCCTCTTGCACATCCTCGGCATCGAGACATTCGAGTTGCCAACGGGACAAACGGCATGGCTTTTGTTCATCAGCGTTATCATGAACATGATATTTGCTGGATCCTTCCTCGTGCTCATCTCGCTCACCAGCCCGGTCTTGAGCTCCGTGGCGGCTCTTCTCACCATATTCATTGTTGCCATTGTCGACTGGGCTTTGACGGGCCAGCCGCTCAGCGGTGCCTCCATATTTGGTGGCCTGCTCATCATCGCCGCTTTTGGCATGCTCAGCTGGAGTACGTGGCGTGAGATGACCGAAGACGAAGAGAAGAAGCGGCATCAGGTCGACTTGAGCGGTGAAGATGACGACCTGACCGAGAGCGACAAGGACGATGACTAGGGATGCTTCTTGCTTGGCTCCCGGCCATGGCTGTTTTCCTCACCGCCGAGGGTGGATGGCTACCATGTCCTGCAGCCGTGGCTAGGTTCTCCGTGGCGTGGAGGAGATGACTACTTTCCTTCTCGGCGGGAGTTCATATCAGGACCTCAACTCTACCTCAACTCAAGACCTCTCGATAAATTGCACCTCGATGTCCATACCAATCACGGGGTGAAGAAAGGGAAGCTGGTGTAGAATGGGGGGATCATAAATAAGCGGCGTTAAATGCATTGGTGACATAGGATACTATTGTGAGATCGGAGTTAAGACGGCGAACTGGGCGCAGAGACAGAAAGAAGGGGTTGGTTAGACGGATTCATCTTGGAGAGTTCATTCTCTCGCCTCGGTAAAAGAGGGCTTTATTTTGTCATGGCATTTAGTAAAGGTGATACCCGGGGGAGGTGGTCATGCATAGATGCATCATCATTCATCACAGTAGAGAGGTCTATAGAGTACAAGAAAAAATTTTCCACACGGAGAAAGGGGCCGAACATCTGTCTCGCAGTTCTCATGAATATGGGCCAGGCGGATTGAGCCAGAAAGGTTCATGGGCGAGCCAGTCTGGATCACCATGGCCCGGAGGGTCGACTTCCATGTTCACGCCCCACCCATAGACGTCGGGGTGTGAAAAGGCATGATGATGGCCGAAGTATGGGCGCGAGATGTCGTCGTCATACATACCACCGCTTATCGGGGAGTAGGGCAGGTCCGCCGTGCCGTTGAACGCCAAGCGTTGGAGTTCTCCACCGCTGTGGTTTCTCGTCAGTTCCTGGACGCGCGCAGCTGGCTGGATGGTAGGCAGATGGGGAATACAATTTTGTTTTTATATTTACTTTCTTCCATCTACCAAGGGGAAAAGGTGTCTGGGGGGACTGACAATATATCGAGGGCGGTATCGCCGGTCTCAGTGCCAGCCGTGGCAGCAACACTGGCGGCGGCGTCGCTGTCGTCATCGCTGCCATCGCTCCCACTCTGGTTGCCGTCGTCGTTTGAGCCTGTAGGTCTGGGGCCTCGGACAAATACTCCGTCGCGCTCAACTGTCCACTCGGTCTGGCTCATGCGCACATACTGCACTGCCATGTCCCAGGCCTCTCGGTCGGCGGCGTCGCCGCTCTCAAACACTTTCAAGTACCTCCAATTACTGTGTGGAGTTGGCTGGCCGTTGGGCTCCTCGGTGTTATTATCGCTGTCGGCATCGCTATTATCGTCTTCGTTATGTCCAGCAGTAAAATCCACTAGTAGTTCCCGCATGATCAGCCCGTAGCAGCTGTTCCGCTCCATCCACAAGTCGGAGGACTGTACGTTACGCATCTCGGATGGGTCGAGGAGGATGTCATTACGAGGAACTAGTTGGACGAAAAGCCGCTCGATCCGGGGCAGGAAGGCGACGAGGGTATTGAAGTGTGAGGAGAGTGGGAATATGGCAACGTAGGCGAACGATATGAGGGTTGGCGGGATGAGAGGCGTGTCGTTGGGGTGCTCTTCACAGCCGAGCAGGGCGCCGAGGATAGAGGGTGGTCGGCGCAAAAAGAACTCATATGTTTTGTAGACACGCGTAGAAGACCCTTCATTCAGTAGAAGGTGTGTCCATGGGCGGATGGTGAACAGGGAACTCGGGGGACTGGGCTTGCGGCTGTGGGTGCAGGAAGGGTTGTCGGCGGTGACGGGAGGAGGACGGCTTGCGGTGCTGCTGGAGCTGGGCTGCCCGGGGGGGTCCGGACTGGTCGGGGCTGGCGGCAGGTGCACATTGCTAGATTTGGATTCTCGAGACAGCGACAAGATATGGATCAAGTCCCTGCTAAAACTCCAGGCGTCGCCGAGAAACAACATGCGAGACAGCAGGCTTGCGAGCATCTGCGGTGACGCAATGAGCGTAATCGTCCGCGGATCCATCAAGCTGAACAGCAGCTCCCACAACCAGTTATTGTCCTCGTTATAAGTGGCGGCGCGATTTTGGATCTGGGGGAATCGGGTGCCGCTGCGGAGAAGCTCGGTTTTCGCATCGGACACTCTGTTGTTTGCGCTGCTGTCGCTCGGCTCAAGAGGATCGAGGCCCATTCCAAACTCAGCGCGTCGTGTCATTGCTCCCATGCTATTCTTAACAATCATTGTGAGGGAGTCGACATAGCGACCGAGGTTGTTCTCGTGGATGAAGTGGAGGAAGGGGAGTGCCGTGACGGGGTTGAGGTTTTGGCCGGGCTCGACCAGCATCAGATCCCAACGATCGTATTCCCAGACGGCGTGGCGGAACAGAGCGGGGAGCACGATATCGCGCCATCGTTTGCTGACGTGCGAGATGTTCTTCAGCGGTGTTTCGGAGTCGCTGAGCATGTCGGTCTTGGGCTGATCGTGTAATCGGGTTTCCGAGGGCGGGGCTGCGTCGAGGTAGCTGAAAATGTGGCATAGCAGCTCTGGGGGGAGCGCGTCCACGGTGACCGGTTCTGATGACATTGTGCCGGCGATTGTAGTTGGAATAGCGGCGGAGGGAGTGAGTGAGTTGGGGAAGGAGAGGAGGAGAGGAGGAGGGGAAATAGCCAGCGACGTCAGCGGCCGTGGAGATGTGGGACTGCGGGGGCTTTGGGGCGGCGCCAAGACCTGCCAGGTCGGTGACGACACAACCGGCTCTCACCCCCCCTAAACTCCGATCCCCACTCCTTCGATGCGATCTATGGATCGAAGATTCCTGCGCATCACTCTTCTGGGCACTGCATCCATTTTAAGACTCCCACCAACCTGAACCACCACACGGCACACCACGACTTGACGTTCTTTCCTCTCGTGTCTGGTGTGGGTTGTTGGAGCAAAGAATTCAGTCTTAGTGCACTGTATCTAAGGGTCAGGGGATAATCCCCCTGGCAAAACTTTTCCATTGCTTAAAGGATCTGGGTTTCGGTCAAGGCCTCCAAGGAACGTTCTGCCAGAATTTTTTGTACACTAAGCCCTGACAAAGTGCAGCATTGCATCGACTCAATGCGCGGGGTAGGTGTTGTGATAAAGACCGTGTTCCAGGCAAACGCCAATAGGGTTGCAGTCCAAGTATGGCATAGGTCTCTGGGTAGGTATATAGTCACTGCATTGCATTCCCCTGTGTAGGTAGGTACTTACTCTTCAATGACATTGATGCCGATACCTACCTAGGTACTTATCTACTTTCTTGAATACGACCAGACACGGAGCGCGGCGGCGGGTTTGGACCGCTTGCTCAAATTGAATTGCCTGGACATCAAATTAAAATGTGTCATTGTTGGGGTTATTACCTCCAAGTTTCCGGAACTAGAAAATCTCGACTGGAGGAGATGCCGCAACGTCTGGTGTGTTCCAGGCTGCACCCAGGCCGACTATTTTATAGTCCCAACCCCTGAAAGATTGTTCGCGCGGCATTCTTTTCCCATTTTTAAGGGGTTATAATGGAAACTTGAGGCTCCTAAGGAGTAAAATTTCAAGGCCCTAAATGTTAGTGTTAAGGCCTAAATATTCTGGCTTGACCCCTCGTAAAATAACTTCCCAGTCATCATTCATTTTGGAAATTCAGTGACGAGAGATGATATGGTGGCTAGGCTGAAATTGGTTCGGGATCTTGCTGATTCCATCTGGCCTGGTTAGCCTTGAGAGACGGACCCGTTTTCACCCAAACTGGGGCACAAACCAAAGAACAAAAGGGCCTTGTATGTATGGAGGTATGTATGGAGTATTGGCGAAAACATACCACAAAAAGTTGCAATATACTCGTGTGTGTTCCCGCTCTGTCAAGGATATCTGGCTGCCTTTACTTTGCCCAAACAGCTCCGAAAAAATTCGAGGCACGCCACAAAATTCTGAATCCAGGGCCAAACCATCTCTGCTTGACGCCTTGTAGAACGATCTCCAGCTATTTAAATACAGAAATTCAGAGGTTGGATTGTACAGCATCATCAACGAAAGCCTTCAGACACTGCTTGCATTGCAATACACTCATGCGGAAGCCGGAGCCATCCTGGCAATGTACCGCCTTAAATAGTTCGCCACATGATGCTCCCTCTTCTTCCCAGCCAGAGCCGCCTTGATCGGGGAGCCATACCTCCCACCCTCAATGGTCGGGTCCGCACCAGCCGCCAACAATATCTTGACATTCTTCAGACAACCGTGCCTCGCCGCAGCCTGTAAGGCTGTTTCATACTTTCCGCCCCGCGCGTTGGCGTCTGCTCCGTGGTCAAAGAGTAACTTGAAGATGGCTGGTCCTTTTTCAGACTCATACCGACTTGCCGCGTGTAGCGCGTAACCTGTCTTCCCAGAGAGCTGGTGTACATCGGCGCCAAGTGACAGGAGGTACTCGACTGCATCGAGCTGGTGGTTGAGGGCAGCACCTTGGAGTGGACATCTGCAACGTCGGTTAGAAGGTGATCTCAGCGTGGTGCCTAGATAGTGACTGACCCATACTCCTCGCTTGCCAATTTAATGTCGGCGCCCCGCGCGACAAACTTCTTCATCAAATCCACATCCCCACGGCGAGCCGCCGCCTCTAAAGCTGTCCCATGGCGGGGATCATACGCATTAATGTCAGCCCCGAGGGCCAGCAGACGGTCAGGGACCCCGAGGTGCCTCCTCAAAATAGCGACTTGGAGCGCACTCGTCGCTTTTTTACTGGGTGGGGAGTTGACGTCCGCACCAGCATCTAGCAAGACTTGAATTACTGGCTCCGCGAGGCTGTCTCCTCCATACTGAAGGTGACTCAGTACGGCCATCAGTGCAGTTCTGTGAGGGATCGAATGTCAGTTTACAATTCTCATTGATGTTGCGGATGCTTGAAGATACATACCCACTTGTCTCACTTCTCGCATTCACGTCGACGCCCTGTTTCAGGAGGTACTTGACCATTGCGACGTCTCTGTTCTTCGCCGCCTTATGCAGTGCCATGCCAGGGATGCCTTGCTGCTTGTGGATATTGGCCCCATGTTTAACAAGCATCTCGACGCCTTGAGTGTACCCGGATCTGGCCGCAGACACCACAGCTGCTGACTCGCACGCGCTTGCGTCTGCGCCATGTTCTAACAGCTCCTTGAGCATCGTCCCTCTTTTACACCGACCAGCTGCGCAAAGTGCGGATGATTCACGGTCATCTCCAACCCTGAACACATTCGGGTCTGCCCCTCGTTCCAGAAGGAGACGAAAGATGTCAAGGTCGCCTTCAGAGACAGACAAATGCAGCGGGGTGGTCCAATAACCACTTCGGCCGTTGATATTGGCGCCATTGTCGAGGAGAATCGACACTGTCTCGGCATCGCCTTTCTTAACAGCGGCCTGAAACGGTCAGTTACACACGGCCCCAGTCTCGTACAGTAACTGTACTTACCCCCAAAGGCGAGAGAGATTTCCCCTCACCGCCAAGATTGACATCGGCACCGGCCTCTAGGAGATGACGGACGTATTTGTCACCATCCTCGGCATTCTTGCTGCCCATGATGGCGTATACCAAGGCTGTGCCGTGATTTCCACCCACTTGGTTGACATCTGCACCGTACTCCAGTAGCAAATGAAATGCCTCCTCATTGTCGCGTTCAACTGCCTCCTCAAGCGCAGTGCCGTAGAATCCCCGACCGGGCCAGTTCGGGTCGGCGCCGCGTTCAAGGAGCAACCGGGTCAAGCCGTCGTACCGCGGGTTCCAGATGGAACCAGACAGTGGACTGCCAAATCCTCCCTCGAAGGCACGGAGATCCTCGAGAGTGCCAGAGTAGTTCACATTGGCACCCGCATCCATCAGGAGTTGGACCAAGTCCATGTTCTTCTCTCGAGCGCCTATAGCACCTTCTAGGCAGGACCCATATCTACCTTCGCGCGCCTTCACATTCGCACCACGCGCAAGAAGCAGCTTCACAATGTTTTCGTGTCCCTCGTGTGCCGCGGTCTGGAGGGCGTCGCCCTGCTGTTCGACCCACAAGTTGACATCGGCGCCACGACTGAGTACCCACTCAACGAGATCTAAATTACCTGTTTCGCAGGCTTCCATGAGCGCCGTGTCCTTGTGAATGATGCTGCCGTTGATATCAGCGCCGGCGTCGAGGAGAATTGTGGCCATCTGAATATCGTTCCGAGAGACAGCCTCGGCCAGACACAGAGTGTCGTCGCTGGGTTGGTTGGGATCTGCGCCTCGCGCTAGAAGATCCTTGACTAGGTCTTTGTTCTTCAATCTGACGGCTAGATACAGAGCCGTGATACACTCGCGACCTTTGCTGACTGCGTTGACATCGATATCCGGGTGGCGAAGTAGAGTGCTGGAATCCAACATAACGAGGTCAGCATGTATGCATACAACCCAGTTGCCAATTGTCCATGATCTTACCTGACGGTCGCCCAATCCTTGCACTTGATTGCAAGCTGCAGAGCTGTGCCTCTCTTACTCTCAACGTTAACATCAACCCCCTTCTCCAGCAGTCTTGGGACGACACTGCCGCGTTCTCCGTCCACAGCCTCGAGAAAAACGTCATCGTCAAGTTCAACACCGGCATCGATAAGCAAGTGTGCCGCCGACATATTGCCACCAAAAACCGCGGCACGGATGGCTGAATGAAACGACCCGCCCCGGTGATTCAGTTGGGCACCGTGCTCAATCACGAGCTTGACAATGTCAATATTATTACCTTCGCTATTGCCCTGCGCAGAACCGGCAACTGCCGCCTGTAAGGCATCACCGCCATCGCCTCCATGCAGGTTGGGATTAGCACCGCGCTCGAGCAGAAACCGGGCAATGTCGATATAAACCGTCGAGTCTTCCCCAAGCCCTTTCCGGTGGGGCCTTGCGTTGAAACATGCCGCTTGAAGTGGGTTGTTATACCGGGCATGTTGGCATTGTATGTTGACATTTGCGCCGCATGCTACAAGCATCTGCAGGACCATTGGTTAGATTGTTGTCTCCTGTACCGCACGTTAAGGGAGCAGCCTACCTTGACCATTTCCAGATCCAGGTGTTCAGCCGCGGCGTACAGAGGGGTCCCGTAGCCCCCACAAACATCGTTGACGTCGGCGCCCTTGGCAAGCAGCATCCTGACAATAGGCTTATTGCCCGTGCCGGCTGCGATGTTTAGTGCCTTTCCTCGATGAACACATAGGACGTCCATATCGGCGCCGCGGTCTAGTAAAACTTTCACCACAGGGGGGTGCTGCTGATCACACGCTGCAATTAGTGCAGTGCAGTGCTCTCCCCCGATGGCATTGATGTCAGCCCCCGAGTCCAGCATCAGCTTCACGATATCGGCATGACCACCATAGGCTGCAGCCTGCAGTGGATAACCGAACTTGCCACAGTGTCGGCCGAGGTTGGCCCCATGTTCTAGCAGCAGCAACTCCACGACGCTCTTGTGACCAAACAGCGCTGCAATCTGTATAGCCTGCCCGAACTTCCCATGTACTGCGTCAACATCACAGCCGCGCTCATCCAGGAGCCATCGGCAGAGTTCCAAATGGCCGAGCTGGGCACTGTAGTAGAGTGGCTGCGGGATTGCATCCAGAGACTTGGCTTGTTGGGAAAAAATGGAATATCGGGAATACTCGTCATCTTTCTCGGCAAGTGCATCTGGCCGACAGATGTTAACGTAGTTGATATACGCCACGCAGTTGTCGGGATCCGTATTCAGAAGCTTCCTGATGAGAGAGTTGACACGCTCTTGCTCTTGACTGCGGGATACTTTCTGTGATTGCCAATGTTCGGGCCAGAACTGCGCGGCGTAGGCGAGGAAGGGGAAAGCCGTAAACTTTTCTAGATCGAAGTGGGGAAATCGCACACCGCCGCTAAAGTCAAGTAGGTAGACGAGAGAGAGCTCCGTAATTGCAGCATGCCCACTGGCAGGCGAGAAGCAGAATCGGGACACTCGGGGCGAGGCGCTTAACCGAGCACGCTCTCTCATCATGTACTCCTGTACGGAAAAATGCGCAAATTGCACGAGCTCCAGTTCTTGGTTAGCTACCCATGACCAGCGACGTTCGACGAGATTCTTCGCCGCCAACCAGGCCGTCTGGTGATGGTAGTGCACACTCTTGGATGCCGATACCAGACTGGAACAGATCTCGAGAGCCTCGCGGCAGTGGGTGAGGCGATGTTCTTCGGGATCAAAACTCTGGCTCTCATAGTCGATGACCATAGCTTCGGCAAGCTCATCGAGTGTCAACGGGCGTAGTGAATGCGTGAGCATCATCAGAGCCGTGCGGGCAATCTGCCAGGTCCCGTCGGGAATGGATGCCAGGATGCGGTCGTAAGTGTCATCGAGCGTCTCTGGGAGATCCTTGAGCTGCTTTCGCACCTTGCCAACCTGCTTGCAGTCCTTGATGAGGTCAAGCTGGCACACGACCCAGCGAAACATGCCATGTGCTTTGGAAGAAACGGTGTCTTCAATCTCAGTCTTGAGCGACTGCGGGAAGTTCTTCATGGTCCGGTTGACAGAGATAAAATGTCTAACATGCAACCGTACGTCGGCCCCGACGCAGTCAACGGGGATCGGGACTTGACGAATGCCGGCGCTCGACTCGCTCATGCGCTTCTCGATATCAAATTCATTACGGCTCGTGAAGAGGAAATTGTATGCCCGGCTTGTCTGTCCAGTTTGTTCGATCCGGGTAAGTATGAGCTCACAAAAGTCATCTCGGCTCTTGATTGGACATTCATCGAGCGCGTCGATTATAACATAGGTCGGTCTGTCAGCTTCGCCGCTGAGTAGCCCGAACAGAGCATCGGCGAGCACCTCGTCACTTGCATGCTTTCGCCCGCTGTCGTGGGAGTCAAACAGTGTTTGTACTGCGGGCGGAAGGGTGTCGTCATGTCGAGACAGCTGCCACAAAAGACATCGGAGGAACGTGTTGAGATTCTGAGTCTCATGGTCGCTGAAGTCAAAGTAGTAATAGGCGAGTCGTGCGTGTGGCTTCGCCTTGCACAGCTGTTCAACATGATCTATGATGGTGGAGCAGAGAATCGTCTTGCCCGCGCCGGGGATGCCGTACAGCCACAATGCCTGGCCCGCATTGTCACGCCACTGGATGAACTCGGCGTTTTCGAGAATCCACTGGTTGGTCCCCGTCTGGTGCGACTTGCGAGAAGCGAGGTGCTTGACGGTAGGGTCGGCGCTGCGCAGCCAGGTGAGCACCTTGTCGCGTTGTTCTCGCGCGTGACTGTCAACAACGGCACTAAGCGTGCTGCCAGTCAGTGCCACTTCCAACAGAGGGATCTGCGCTGAGATCCTGTCCGTTATCTGCTTGATCTTGTTGGACTCGAACGGCCATTGCAACTTTTGCCGCAGTCGGATTGGCCCACTCGGCAGCCTTTCCTTCAACTCTTCGAGACATTGCGCGCAAACGGAGAGCGGGCCGTGTTCCGCAGCCAAGCCCCTGAGTGCTTGGAGATATGTTGCAGTTGTCGCTCCGTCTTGATTTTCAGCAAGTTCTTTCAGGTCCTGGAGGAGCGTTGTTAGGAAGCCGACTTGGTGGATGATGCGGTCAATGTCGGCCGCTGCTTCCTTGACCTTGCCTGCGTATCGGTAGCATGCACCGAGAACTACTTCCGAAAGCTGTAGCACAGCAATGATGCTAGCAACACCCTCCAAGCCTGACATTGCGTCTCTGGGAAATCGAGTGCGTGTTGGGAATTTGCTGGATCGTGATGGTCGTGGTTAGTTAGGCCTGTGGCGCTGGCGTTGATGATAATGGTTGTGGCCGTCCATCTCCGTCTCTCAGCCGCACGTCGGCAAAAGGGGCTTGATTCCGAAAGCCTGCATGATGCTGTTGTGCGACACAACCGACCGTTGGCTAGAAATGTTTCCTGCGCCTCAATCCGTGCCCATGTGATTGGCCGCAGAATCATAGTCTTGTTTCGAGTCGCGCTGGCACCTTCAAAGCGCGCCCAATGATGACGGTGAAGACAAAATGAGCGTCTGGTTGGAAGTTGGGGCATTGGAGAAGAGCTCGAGAAAAAAATTGCCTCTCTTCAGGGAAGGCGCGTCCTTTCCTCCGCTGCAGCGTCACATTCACTCGACGATAAGACAGCACATCAAATAGTAGACACGCTCAAAAAATCTATTCAACTTGGCCCTAAACGCATGAATTACAATCCAACCAACCCCTGAAAGATTGTTAGCGTGAGACTTGGTGAGTATCCAGCATATGAATAATAGCTGGGAAGTTATTTTTGCGAGGGGTTAAGCCAGAATATTTAGGCCTTGAATTTAACATTCGAGGCCTTAGCTTAACATTCGGGGCTCTAAAATTTACTCCCTAAGGCCTCAAGTTTCCATTATAGCCCCCAACAATGGAAAAGAATGCCGGGGCAGGTTGGCCTGCAAGCTGCAGCCAAGCCGTAAAGTACCGCGCAAACAATTTTTCAGGGGTTGGGCTGGACGTGCAAACCCACAGGGCTGTCAAGTCATGTCAACTGCATTAAAATTAAAGCTACCTACCTACAGACTAAAATCACAACTCATCCTCATGGTTGAAACATAGCAGCGTATCCGAAATTGTCAGCTCCTCCTTCTTCTTGTCAGGCTCTTTCCCAACGCCTCCAACAGCGTCTCATCAAGGCCAATTGCCCAGACCATTATGCCTCCCAGACACCGCTGGGTTGGATGGTCCAGCTTCAGCTTGGGCGTCTTCTGATCATCCCAACTCACCCACTGATCTTTATCCCACGTAACTACTTGGACAGCGTCCTTTTCGTAGAAAGTCTGTTTACCCCCGTTCTTGATAATCTTGTTGATCTCCGCCAGGCGGCAGATAATATACGCCCGACACACATCACCGGTACACTCGCCACCGAGGGCGCCTTCTTTGAACTCACAGCCGGCCTGCATGCAATTCGGGTTGGCCATGGTGAAACTGCGACCGTAGAAACCCAGACCCATGACGACACGGGAGGCGTGTACATTGTTGCGTCATAGAAGCTTGAGACCCATTTGGATTTCAGTTAGGTTAGTGTGTGCGTAGGCGTAGGCGTAGGGGCCGATGGGCTTGATGTCGCTGTCCCATGTGCCGTCTGTCCTCTTTCAGTCAAACCAGGTTGTCAAAGAATATGAAACTGGGAGGGAAAAAAAAACTTAAAACTTCACGGATATCATAGGTCATAATGTTGAACTAGTCTACATACCTCTCGTTTCCAACCCGTTTAGGTTGAACCCTCGGAGATACCAATACGATGCCGGTAGCGTCAAGCTGATTACATATTGCCTACCCGTCTGGTCTTGTTCAGGGGCGCTCACGCAGTCTTCGGCAGAGGACCACAAAGTTGTCGTAATCCCCCGGGATCCCACCACGATCTTCGGCAACGGGGTACTTCTTGTGGTGTTAGCGAGTTCTAAGTAATCCAGTGAGGAAAGGGGCGGGGAAACATAGGTGCATGAATACATTAAATTCAGCCTCCAACAAATTAAACGTATACAGTCCAACCAGCCCCTGAAAGATTGTTTGGCGCGGTGCCTTTTACGGCTCAACTTGGCTGCTATCTATTCTATATATTAACAAAAACCCCTGCTGGATACCTAGGTAGGTACTCACCAAGTCTTACGCTAACAGGTCTTTCATGTTGGGGGTGGTTGGACCGTATCCCCGTCGACTCGTAAAAAGTGCACTACAATTACAATCCTTCCAGGTACGTAATGCGCAGTTCTTTCTTTTCTCTGTCTGGCCTAGTGTAGTTCAGTTTAGTTTGAAGTGACAGTCCAGGTGGCGACAAAAGATCTCCACAGGGGGTCTGGTCATGATTTAATCTTGATGGTGTCTTGATATGAACTACCCACTCCTCCACTGCAGTTACTAACTGGGCAGGGGATATTCTCTCTCTCTCTCTCTCTCTCTGCTCATACTGTACCAAAGGATTGGATATAGAACCAACAACATGAGATACCTTAGCTTTGTGCCCGAGTTGGCTAGGGTCAGGTGGAAGAAAGAGGTGCAGGACTGGCCAAACCCGCGAAAAAAAAGGGCTATTTTTGCCACGAGCCCTTCAACGCCACGTACTTTTGGAAACTCGGTCATCGTAGTCAATGCCTGGAAAGACTGACAAGACGACTACCTGACCTGCGCGAATTGATGGCCTTGTTAAACGCTTGTAACTGGGAGGAGGAGAAGGAGGAGGAGGAGGAAGAGGAGGAGGAAGAGGAGGGGGGAGTCCCGGATGACCAAGACTCTTGAGATTATTGTCCACGCCATCACAGACGCAAACCGAGTGGTCGACTGGACGAGGACTTTGTTTCTGTTCTGTCTGGCCCGTTGACAGCCCTCCTCGCCGTATGTCATGAACGAACCCTCGCGACCTGGGGCCTCGCGTCCGGACCCGCGTCTACGACGCCACTTCTCAGCAAAAAACGTGGGCCCTCATATATATATATATAAGTCAAGGCCGACGGTCGGATTCCATTTCCCCCGGCTGTTGCCGATTTAACAAGCAATGGTACCTAGCTACCTACCTATTGAGGTATCCCACATGTCATTCGCCGAGTGCAAAGGCGCTTGGGCTGTTCCGTACGCCTTGGTTTTTTTTTTGCCTAGGTACGTGGCCTGGTATCAAATTCAGAAGGGAGGACGAGCGCCGAGTTTGGTGTGTCACGCTTCCACGTATTTTCCATGAATATATTAATAGAGCATGACAAATCAGTCGGCGAGTCTTGTCAAGCGTGTCATTTAGTAATTAAGTCCTCCGGAATCAAGCAATACTACTAGTATGCCTTGATAGAACCAGGCATGGACAAGTCCGTGGCTGTTAAACGAGTGCAAATGAAATATTAGGTATTATATCACACGTCACTGTTCCCCTTTTTTCGCGTGCCCCATGTAGATAGGTAGACATCTCGGCCTTGAAACTCTCAACACACAGCCAACCCCCCACAATCATGTCGTCGACTGGAAATCCTCCCTAAACGCCCGCCCCGTGCAGACATGGCCCACCGGCGTGTGCAAGACGTCCTGGCCGCCCCTCCGGGTGCTAAGCCACTCCAATAGAAACACAGCAGGACTTTCGGCAAAGCTGTCTGACTCCTCCCCATGGCGCACCGTCTGCGACTCGGCCCCATCTTCTTCTTCTTCTTCTTCCGGGCCGTCATCATCATCATCATCACGGGTCGTCTTGGAAAAAGAGCGGTGGAGAAATCGAGCTAGACTCTCGCACTCGTCTACGTCGGCGTAGAGCCGACCGGCCAACACTCCGAGTTCGACACGGAACCAGTCCGGGACTGCGTGGTCCACGGGCAGGGCAGGGACGCTGTAGTATGCGAGCTTGTTGAACGCGAGCATGGTCTTGGCCACTGGTGCGGCATAGGCGATCAGGTGCGCCGCGGCGGCGGGACGGTTGGCTTGGCCGTCGCCGACGTCTCGTAAGATGGGTAGGACGAGCTCGGCTTCCTCAGGGATGATGACCAAGGCCGTCTGTGTGCGGGGACTCCAAATGATCCACTCAACGGGGCGCTGTTCCGAGTATCCCGCTTGTAAGCACACTTGGTGTTTTTTTTTTTTTCATTCTTTTTGAGAATACCGAAAAAAAAGGGGGAAAAACACTTACCAACAATCCATCATCGCATTTCATATTGAGAGGCAGCTTCACGATTCTACCAAACTCGTGCGAGACAAAAAGCCTCGATGTCGTTGGGCGCACGCCAAACTGGCGGCCGAGGCCTGTGCTGCCGAGGTAGGCAAAGGCGTGGTCAAAGACGGCCTTCTGGAGGACGCCATCGCGTGCGAACGTCTTGATGGCGGGATGCAGGCCCGGGAAGCGGAGAGCCTGGAAGTTGGGCGGCTTCTGCGCCACACGCATCTCCTCGACCTCGACCTCGACCTGGCGCTCCTGCTCTACCTCGGCCAGCGTGTGGTCCATCCGAAATCCCCACTCCCCTCGTCTTCGCCTTTTGCTACCGCTGCCGTTGCTGCTGCTGCTGCTGCTACTGTCACTTCCATCGGCGACGACTCGGAGCTGGTCTAGGAGAGCCTGGAGCTGAGGGGCCACCGAAGAGCCTGGCGGGGGATCGAGAAGCGGTGCCCCTCCTGCGGCGGTGCCGCGCGGGCTTTCCCCGTAGAGCTGCTCTAGGGTTTGCGTCTCGGACTGCTGCAGCACCGCCAGGAGCCCCGCGCGCTGCGACTTGTCCGACATGGCATCGGGGTAGCGCCAGGCGGCATCGGTCCGCCTTACAAAGTCCATCCCCTGCGAGAGGTACAGCTCGCGCACGCTCTCGTGGGCACGGCACGTCTGCTCGAGAAGCCAGCGGATCACGTGGTGCGAAGTAACCACGGCGGCCGTGTTATTATTAGGGATCCTGCACAGATCTCGAACGCTGCGGTCGACCTCGGGAGGCGCAAAAAAGGTTAGTGACTGGGTCGTCCCAAGCTGTCGGAGGCGCATCGCAGCTGTGTCGGGCTCATTTGTTAGCAAAAGGGTAAAAAGGTAGGTACCTGCCATTTTTGCACAGAAGGAATATATATATATATATATAATATATACGAACCCTGGACTGTCAAATCCTTGGTTTGGCCCAGCGCCAGCGTGAGTCCTCCGCGCGCCTCAGGGGGAAGCTTCAGGTCGATGCCGCGGGTGTGGGCCTCATCCAGGTAGACCAGACATTCGCTGAGGTCTTCGATAAATGGCGTAGCCAGCAAGGGGACATCTTCTTTGGTGACGCCGCGGTATGTGACCCAGGCGCGGCTCGAGGCGTCAAAGTAGACGGCCGCTTTGGCGCTGTGGTCGAAGCGCAGCCACGTCTGCGCAAGGGTGCGGTTGTCCATCTCGAGGATATAGGCGCCGGCGTCGACGAGTACGCGGATGGCGTGCCCCTGGAGCGCAAGGAGCAGCCCCTCCTCGGACAGACGCCGGCCCTGCGGGTCGACGGCGACCACGTACTCGCGGTTGCGCCGCTGCAAGAGATACGAGAGCACCTCGGCGTTGGTGTGCCGGAGGGCGGGCAGGTCGTCCTGGCGGATGGTCAGGGGCAGCATGATGCGGTCATCGTTGGTGCCGCTGAAGCCCGTGGTCCTCGCCCAGCGCCCCCCGGGCTCGGTGCCCGCGGGATGGTGGCGGAAGAGAGGTACGTCCCAGGCCGAGACCTGGAGCTTGAGGCTGAACTGCTTCGCATGGGCCGGGAAGACGAAGACGTTGAGGTAGTCATCGACGACGTTGCGCGCACGGCGCAGGTGCTGCCACAGCGTTTCGACCTGGCCTGCGTCTTCAACGTTGATCGCGTTCCATTGACGCAAGGCCTGAGGAAGCAGGCTGTTGTCGGCGCCCCCGCCCCGCGACGCCACCCACCGCTCGTACCGCGCAGCCGGGTCGTCGCTCTGCAGCAAGTGCTGGAGGCCCTGCAGAAACTGTGCGAGCGTCAGGCCGGCGTAGTAGAAAGCGAGGCAGGTGAGCACGATGGCGACGTCCGGGTGGCCGAACTCGGCGCGCGACGATGGCACGCCCTTGGCCTCGAAGGGCACGGCGATGGGACGGCGGGCCGGACTGAGCCCGTACTGCACGTTCCACCGCCGGCCGAGGCAGAGCACTAGGATCCGACCCACCAGGAGCCCCCGTGCCGTCAGCAGCTTCTTGACCGCGGACTCGTACTCGGCGTCACCAAAGGCGGCGGCCGCCTCGGCCAGCAGCTCCTCGCTTACGTCTTCCTCGGACAGCACCCGCCGGACCGCCCTCCGACGCCTCTCCCGGACCCGCCGTCCAGCAGCGATGCCGCCGTGCTGCTGATGATGGCCGGCGAAGGAGGGACGGAGGAACCAAGCCCGCTCTGCGCAAATGTCGTTCACGATGCGGTCGTGCAGCGCAGCCTGGACGTCCTCGCGAAGGAACTGCACCATGGGCAGCGACCCCCTTCCGCCCGGCCGGCTAACCACCTCGATGCTCCCCGGAAATTCTCGCTGCAGACCGGGCAGGTGGTGCGCCACCAGTGCCAGTAAACCCTCGGCAATCAGCCACCGAAAGGGGTGTCCGTCGACAGTCGTCTCAGGCCCGCTCGGATAGATGAGCTGCGTCCGGACGGCCAGGGTATGGTCCGCCTCGTCGAGGAGGTCGCGCGACGCGTGCTCGAGCCAGCCCTGAAACGCCATCATCCTGCCGGCCTCTGCCGCAATCGCCCTGACTCTGGCTGCCTCCTTTTTCCTGGCCCGCTTTGACACGGCCGCGGCCGGGGCGGCGGGACCAGCCGGGACGACGGCGGCCGCCGCCGCGTCGGCGAGGCGCTGACACCCGCCGAGCTTGAACGACAGCAGCTGCTCGTGCGTGGTGACGATGAGGCCGCTCGAGGCGCACTTGGAGGTGGAGATCTTCGTACAGGCCGAGCATGGACGGCGTTGTGGGCGTGCGGCGCGAGAAAGCAATGTGGCGGACCTCGCAGCCGACCAGGCCACCGAGCCGGGCCTGGACTGTCTGCGCCGTCTGCAGCAGCAGCGGCTTCGGCACGACCAACCGCACCAAGCGCTCGCCGTCGGCCAGCGCGGCGACGGCCATGGGCACGATGCACGACGTCTTGCCTTGGCCCATGTTCATCTGCAGCACGCTGTTGCGGCCGGACCGCGGTGCGATCATGGCCCGCGCCACCTCGACCTGCTCAGCGCGCACGAGAAAGTCGCCGTCCAGCTCCATGAGCAGCCACGCCGTGTGCTCGGCGGGGTCCCAGTTCTCATGGCCCGGGTTCCGCAGCTCCTCGCCGATGGCACGCTCGTTGCTCTGGCACAAGGCCGACCGCAGCCGCTCCAACTTCTGGACGCGGGCTACGGCAAGCCCGTACGCCACCAGGGCCGACTTCATGCCTGGGCCAAACCGCTGGGGCTGCCGCCCTCGTCCGTAGCGCAGCAGGCTGACCAGCGACGTGGGCGTGTTTGCGCAGGGCCAGAGACCGCCGTGCTCTAGCCACGGAAACCGCGCGTCGTCGGCCGCGAGCGCCTCCCACAGCCGGGAGCCGAGATCGGTCATGAAGCCGCGGGCCTCGTCGGCGGCGGCGTCGAGGGCGTCGAGGCCGAGACCCGAGGCGGCAAACCGCGCCATCGCCCTCGCCCCGGGCTCCGTGCTGGCTGCTTCGGCTTGGAGCGCGGTCAAGCTCCCTAGCAGATCCTGGCCGTACCGAGTCCGTAGGTCGTCGGATGACTCTGCGAACGGCTTGAAGATGCACATCAACTCAAAGGCCACGTGAGGCGCTACGCGGGGAGTAGTGCCCGCCCTAGGCTTGCCTTCGCTTTCCTCTTGAGAACTCTCCAGGAAGAGGGGTGGGGCGGCCGCCGCCGCCGCCGCAGGAACGGAGGCAACAGTAGGGCCTCGCTTGGCTACCAGCCGGCCCGACACACCACGGGGGACCACAACTTCATGGCACCACGGTCCCAGCTCTACCCGTGAAGATGCGGCCTGCGGCGCGAACAGCGGCGACCGTGTCCGAGGCACGCCGTTGAGGATCGCCTGGACACGGCTGACGTAGCTCGCCAACTCCGGGTTGCGGCGCCTCTGCCCCCACTCGGGCCGGATCGCTTCTAGGGCGCTAGTTACGTAGGTATAGCTGATCGCCCACGTGGTCGCCATCATCTCCCCTGCTACAGCCGACCATGGCGCGGTCCACCGTTCACGAAGCAGACGAGCCATCCTGTTGCCCTCGGCCGCGTACTTCTCCTGATGCTCCACACGGGCAATCTCAGCTCTGGCTCTGGCTCTGGCTTTTGCCTTGCGCCCGGAGGACGGCACCTCGAGCGGCACCTCGAGCGGCACGTAGGCCGCGGCGATAAGCATCTCGAGCCTCTCCACGGGAGGCGGGTCTTGTAGGCCAAGGTCCCAGTAGCCGTCGCACGGTGGCGGCGGCTCAAGGCATCGCAGCTTGGGGACGCAAGCGAATGCGGCGAGGTGGTAGATTGCGTCCATGTTCGCGTCGGGCGCAAAAGCAAGCAGCGCTAGGCGGAAGAGGACCGGTGTGCGTTGACCTCCCGATGCTTGGCAGAAGCCGACGAGCTCGGCCCAGTGGTCGCCAATGGGCGTCTCGATCCGGGCAACCAGGGGCCCGCGCCCCCCGACTGCTGCTGCTGCTGCTGCTGCTGGCGACGAGAACCCACCAGTGCGTGGCAACTCCTTCAGCAGAGAGGCGGTGTTACCGCTATGGTGCGGAGGGATCGAGAACGGCTGCTGGCAGATGGCCCTCGCGATTTGCATCACGTTTTGGCTCTGTGGTGTGATTCGGCATGTCTGGTCTCGACCGTGATAGGGAACGTCGACCTGGTCGTCGTCTTCGTTCCCGTCCGACTCGCCATCGTCGTCATATCTTGCCCACTGGCGCTCGTACAGACGGCGCCGCGAAGCCGCACGCAGCCGCAGAGATGCGTGACGGCCTGGGCTCGTGTCCTCGTCATCCTTCTCCTCTTCGGCCTCGCCATAATCGCCCTCCTCGCCGCGGCTCTTGTCCTCAAACTTTGCGAGGCTGTCAGACTTGTCAAAGATGCCCCGCAGCACGGCGTTGAACCCGTCGTGCTGGATCGTGGTGGTAAAACGACCGTCCCAGGTCGCCGTCTGAAACCGCCTCAAGCCGGGGGGGTAGTACTCTCGGGCCGGCAGCAGCTCTGTAAACCGCTCGAGAATGAGCCTCGAGTCCTCGTCGAGGCTGGTCCAGGGCTGTGCGGCCGGCGACCGGAGGATTTGAATGGCCTCCTCGGTCCCGCTCCGCCCGGTTAGGGGGTCCGGGACGCAAAAGGAGGTCAGGGCGTGGCATAGCGCCTTCGTGTACAGGAGCCGCGGCTCTGGCGGACACGACAGCCGGCCAAGCGTGGCGTCAATGTCGAACTTGGCGTATGCGGCCGAGCCCTCGTTGAGCCGCACCGCGACATGGACCCCCTTACGACGTGCGTTGAGTCCACCAAGGGGCACGATGACGCTGCGTCTCCTCGGGTTGGCTGTGTTCCGCAGCACTATTTTCCCCTCGAGGCCGTACCAGGTCCCGGCGTCCTGGTCGGGGTCCATCTCGGCCTTGAGCTCACGGAACTCCATCAGGCCGTTGTCGTTGACGAAGAGCGAGAGCTCAAGGTGGCGTATCTCGGCCGAGAGCCGCCCTCGCTGCGCCAGCGGCTGAAAGACGGTCAGCTTCTCAGGCCGCTCGAACCCTGCCAGCATACCAGCCATCTGACCAAACACTGGGGAGTGGGGATCAACGAGATGCACGCTGGCGCGCTGGGCGTAGCGCTCCGGGACATGCACGGCCCAGTCCCGCTGCCGAGCTTTCCAGATCGCCGGTTCGCGGCGGATCTCGACTTGTCCCGTGCTCATATTCAACCAGTGGCAGCATTTTTCCACAAGCCCAAGGGGCAGATCTACATTGATCGTATTGCTAACAGTGGCGCCGGTGGTCGCAGTAGTATCAGGAGTAATAGTGGTGGGGGGTGGTTCCTGGCTGCTGACGACGCTCGGCCCGTAAAAGACACGTCGGGGGATAAACTCGAGGAGGGCACCCTCGCGTGTCACGGCTTGAATCACAACAACCTGGCCACTACGGGTGCCAAAGTGGACCGCCTGCTGCGAATGGAGGCCGACGAGCTGATGTGTCATGCCTGGTAAAGCAGAGGGGTACGTAAGCAAGTGGCGGTTTCCAAACAGCTCCTTGACGTCAGGATCGTTACGAATGCTGGCCGGCAGCCGGCTGCGGGGTCGGCCATTGACAAGGAGGTGGCCCTCGATCAAGTGAAGGTGAATTACCTGTCCGTTATATGTCAGGCCCGCCGCCGTCCGCACCTCGTTTCCTTGGGCGCAGATCCAATCGCGCTCGGGCGGGGGGAGAAATGTCCATTTCAATTCTGCGGCGGCAGAGCCAAGCAGGCCGGGAAGGGTGTCGGAGAGGGCACTTCCAACACTCGAGGGGTGCGCTTTAACGGCCACCCGGAGCAGAGGCTCCATCTGTAGCGCCGCTTTCGTGTCGCGGACGAGCATTGCGCGCAGGCCGGGTGGGAGCCCGTCGACGCCAACCAGCAGGTTCTCCTGCAGCGCTACCGAGGCTCTTACCCAGGCGGCCAGCTCGTCGGCCCGCAGCGGTGAGCCGGACTCTATGTGGGTGATGGTGAGCGTCCGCCGGCTCAGCAGGGCTGCGAAGAAGGCGTACTCAGCCATACGCTCAGCCGCGTCAGCGCTAGCCGCGGTCTGCATCTCGTCGCGTAGCCGGACGATCCAAGCCAGCGCTGTCTTTCGCATGGCTTCCAGCGCGGCCGCTGCCTTTTCTCTTCTCCGCAGGTCGGTGGAGAGGTAAAACACTCGCAGAGCCAGCGTCATGAGGGTCTCCATGCACCATGTCTCCCGCCAATTAGACGAAATGGTAGCGAGGCGCGTCTCGATCTGCTCCAGGAGGCGCTCGGCAAACACGGGCTCGTTCCTAAAGATGGCGTGTGCTGCTCTCCAACAGGAGGCGGCCGCCTCCGCTTCCGCCCCTCGCTCTCGGTCGTCATGGAGGCCACTCGCGCCGCCCTCGGCTTGTCCTTCCACCCGTGGCCCGGCCTGCACGGCCAGCTGGCAGATGAGTCGGGCTGTTTCTTCACTCCCTAGGTTGAGATTGATGGACCCCAGCTCAACCAGCACGTTGGGCCATCTCCGGTACGTGCCTCCGAGAAGCTTCTGCCACGCCGAGAACTCGTGGACCGAGATACTAGGAGGGCATGCAGTCCGGTTCGCCTGGATCTGATAAGAGGAGGGCCCCTCCACGGTTGGGCCTGGGTGACGGCAGTCAGGCAGGACGGCACTCGAGAAAAGCACCCTGGGCAGCTGGACTCCGCACAGGTGCTGCAGGGTAGGTGTCTTGTCAAGCTCGCGGACCCAGAGACCAGCCGCCGCGTCATACAGCTCGAATTCGGCGGCCAACGGCAGCAGTACCTCGGACAGGTTGGAGCGGGCAGTGCTGATGCGGTAGTGCGTCTGGAGGAAACACTTCTTCCTCGAAGCCAGAGTAATCCGGCTCGGCGGCTGCGGCGAGTTGCGGTGCCGCGCCAGCATATGGCTCTTGGCTAGCGTCTTCTTGGGTGAGGCAGCCTTAGCCGGCTGGCTCGGGTGCGCTAGGGTGACGAATATGAGCCAAGTCGCGTCGCGGTATGCCGAAAGGTACTCGGGCTGCCCGAGTTCAAACAGCACGGCAGCCCTCTGTGCGGGCGATCCGGGAGGCGGCAGGTAGTCTTCATGCACAGTTATGCCCAGACGCTGCCTGGTGCGCCACCTCCGGCACCTATGGCAGCCACTGATATCTTTCCGACCGCCCTCGTCGATGGTGCACACGCATATGCCCTGCTGTATTTCCTCACTGAGTTGGTCATACTGGTGGCATTTCCGCCTCCATTCCGTTTCCTTGGCGCGCCGAGCGTTGTCCGTCTGCTGCTGGATGCGTGACTCAAGCCGTTGCATGGCGCTCGAGCCGGCCACGAAGCGCGCCGCTATACATCCGTCCCCAGTGCGGTCGAATATAGTGGCGGCATGTGTCGTTTTAGGAGCACCGCGGTCATCAAGCCTTGGGGAGTCGCTGGAATCTGGTTGCTGCTGTCGTCGTGCGAGGTGGGTCTGCACTTTGTGCAGACGGCGCATGCCCGAGAGCGTGGGTAGTTGAAGCACGTCCAATAGCTCGGGGGGAAAGACTGGGCGATAGTCTGCGAGGAGAGGACACGCCTCTGTGGCGTACGAGTCCATGCGGACCCAAAGCTCGAACACGCATAGCGCCAGAGCGCTGCTTTGCTCGGGGTCCCATTCCGACACGGGGTCCATCCCGCTAACGAAACTTTGAATCTGCCTGGCCAAGTCGAGGCAACGCGACTCTAGAAGGGCAGTTGCCATGTTCATCCGCGCCGCTTCCTCGCCCGATGCCTGCTGACTACGCCGTTCGGCTTTGGCGAGCAGTGCGATGCGGCCAGTGAATCCTTGGACGTGCTGGATCCCCACATCGAGCGGGCGAGGCAGCTGGAGCAACTCGGCGGGCGGCTGCTTCGGGGCGGGCTTAAGGGCAAGCAAGCGGTCGAGGTAACGGCCACTATATGGGAGGGAAAGCCGCAGCGCGTCGGCGGTCACCCGCGGTGGAAGGCGAGGGACCCGGGGGACCGAAGCCCGCTGGACACGCTTCCACACAACTTCGACTCGGTGGGTAGCTTCTCTCACAGCATCCTCGATGGCCTTTTTGGTGGCGTCAAACAGGCAGTCGTACACCTCGCGGCCCTCCGGGTGGTCCTCGGCCGTGGTCCTGTCCATCTCGAGCTTGGCCATACGGCGACACAGCTTGGCGCGGAGAAGCAGCACCTGATCTGGACTCAGGCGCGCTGCGCAGTCCTGTAGGAGCTGGGCGAGGACGACGCACATCAAAAACTTGTAGCAGGCGCGTCCTTGATGGTTGCCGGCGCTATGGCACAGTTGGCGCAGAGCCCCCACGCGCAGAACAAGCCAGAAGGGGAGGCGACGCCACGGCGCGTCGGCGTTCTTCAGGTTGACGTCGTCTCGCACCCGCTTCTGCAGGACTGGGACGCAGGCCTGGCGTCCCATGGTCTCCAGTAGTGGCATGAGCATATGCGTCACGAGCGCGGGATCCGTGGTGTCGCGCGACTCGGCCACCGCGACGCCGGCCTTGCGGGCGTGTGCGCGGAGGCTAGGCAGAGATTCCATGCTGGCCTGCTCGAGCAAGTCAGCTAGGTGCTGTTGGAATGACACGTCGGCGAAATCTTGGGTCGACAATTGCGCGCACCGACCAGGGAAATCTCGCCGCATGGCGTTGCCGGCGGCGAGGACATGTTCCGCAGGGGCAGACGCCTCAAAGGCCTCGACAACGACGGCTTCTTCCGGCCTGCAAGCACGAAGTGCCCTTGCGAGTCAGCACGAGAAAAAAAAAAAAAAAAAGGGCTTCAATCAAGCCGCTGCCAGCTGCTGGTGGGGTAGGCAAGGTAGGTAGGTAACATGCCTCTTCGCCGCGTAGACCAGCACAGCAGCATTCTGCTCGGCAACCCACAGGATGAGAACACCGCAGGAACCAATGTCGCGAAAATATCTCAGCGCCGACGTTTTATCGACAAAGGACCGACCGTTGATTTCTCGGCAGGCGAGCAGCGCGTTGTAAAGCCCTTTGAATGTTTTGGATAGTGTGTGCGGGGTGAGCGAGACCAGGCGTTGGCAGCCGTCAATCAGACGGGCCAGGACGTTCTGCGACAGTTCGAGGGTGGTACCTTCCTCACGGCCCGGCAGCTTCGGGGGAAGCACCAAGTGGTTGTAGACGCTAGGAACCAAGTCCATTTTAAATGAGCACTTTTGCGAAAGCTCGTTGTCAGCCGAGCGAGCAGCACGTTGTAGAACGCTTCGAATGCGTTGCATTCACATTGGGAACATATGCAGAAATACCCCACGTTGGGCGGCAAGGGCGGTGCTCTCCGTCCTGCACTGAGGCCTACCATCGCACACTCGCGCTCCCATTGGACTCCAGCACGCTCTAATTATACGCAGATATTATCGCAATGCAGGCAAGCCGTTAAAACTTGATCCAGCTTACTTTTAGAGAGCTCTCTCTCAAGGCCTAATATCAGGTATCTCTAATATATCTAAATACCCCAAAGCAAAATGCTTGGGTGGTTTTCGCCCTTGTCGAAACAACCGCGTTTGATAGAAGGAACAGCATGTTGGCCGTGTGGAAGGAGCGAGGAAGAAGTAACTCTAATGGCGTAACTACTACCCGGATCACTAGTATTTAGTTCCTCAGATCAGTGCAGCTCATCTTGCCCAACCCATCACCTTTTACTACCATCATTTACCATCATCACAAGCAGGTGATGAGATTAGTGCTCATGGATGGTGGGTCGAGCTAGTTTGCCCAAGTATGTGGCAGCGGCGGCTAGAAACAAGCCACTGGCAGCAGAACTCCTAGCATCACGTGGCAAGCCGCCAATGCGGATGATCGTCGCCCATGTTATCGATATCAGGCTCGGCCAACCCTCGTCCCTCTTCCCGCGATCTCTCTTTCGATTCTCCCTTTTCGCACCCAGGAATCGGACAGTCCACGCCGAGGCAGAAACCCACAACAAACCTAAGCTTGTGCCGTAACCCACCTTGTAGAATGGTGGGTCGCTTGCGAGTTAGATGTTACTTGTGACAATTACCACCAAGATTCCCGAAAGCAACCTGTACGCAGTCCCGATGGACCCGCTTGCAGTAGCCGGCCATATTGTTCGCGAGCCAGACAATAGCAACTGGCTGTGATAGGAAACCCCTCGACAAGCTAAGCAGGTCTCACGGTTAAAGATGCTCTTGATGACAGACGTACAAGATCCTAGGTGATATTTTATCACAGTGTTCTTTCCACTTTCTAGGGAGGCTTCCCTGAACCCAGCTACGGTTAAGCTGAATAAAGCCTCGAGTACTGGGCGTCTTGAGGGTCCCGGACGACCCGTAGACTGATGTTGGATGAGTATCGTCCATTTCCCGAGGAAGGATCCGCCATTAGGAATAAGTCGTTTTCGTGATCTAGATAGTAACTTCGACTGGGTTCGTCGGTATGCCGCCATTGGCGACAGTCTCACCGCCGGAGTAGGCTCGGGCTCCCGTCTAGGTCTTCCCTGGTACAGATTCGACGATTGGATGTGTTCCCGTTATGACCTATCCTGGCCAATGCTGATCTACAACTACATTGGTTCGGGGATCGAAGACTTCCAATACACGGCGTGCATGGGTGCCGAAACCCCAGACATTTACAAGCAGATACAAAACCTCAAGGGGGATTTGGATCTGGTGGTCATGACGGCCGGAGGCAACGATTTGTGTCTAGTGCACACCATCATCAACTGTGTTATTCTCGCCTATTTCGGCGACAAAGAATGCGATAACATTCTGGATCAGGCCAAAAAGAATCTCGATAATATCGTCAAGAACAACATCAAGGAACTCCTTCTCGGTCTCAACCCCAAAATGCGCAAGGATGGTGGATCAAGTTTGGCTATGAGACGTTTTTTAAGGAAAAGTTACCCGAGCCACTGCCTCTAACCATTGCGAAGCGGAAAAGATTCAACTCTCTGGCCAGCGGGCTGAACGATGCGATTCGCCAAGTGGTTCAAGGATGTGCGCGACCAAGTCGACTACAAGGTCGTCTACTCCAACTGGGATGACTGGGGTCCCGAGATCAAGGGTCTCATGTGTGTGATCCACTCAGTAATGGACGGTATCCGGATCCGAACTAGCCAGAATTGCTGTTTTTTAAACACGACACGAGGAAGACATTGTTCAAATGGCCTCTTTTGAAGAAACGGGAATTTCTCGCCAACGAAACTGACACCAACATCACGACTACTTCTGATGGGGCAGCTGTCCCACAGTTTGAGGTTGTCGAAATTAAACCCACCACCGATGAAGAAACGCAAATGCTCACACACCTTCGCAACATCACGTCCACCATCAAACGCAAATTCACCCGCGCCGATATTTCGCGAGAGATCTACTCGTTCTCCCGCTACCAGTCTGCCAACCCCCGCGCCGTAGCCCGTTCGCAGCTCGACCCGCGCGCGCCCACTGCACCGGCATGTCCCGGGTCCAGCTTCCTTCCTATCCGAAACATTTTGTCGTCGTTCGTCCCCGACTTTATTGGAAGACTCTTCCATCCTAATATTGCAGGGCATATAACGCCATGGCCTCCTTTGCGCTAGAATGCCTCATGGACACGCGCGCGCCGGAATTCTCAATGTTCCGAAAGAATCATGTAAATCGACCGATGAATTCATATGCTTCAAAGCAGACGGGAGGAAAAATTACGCTACTGCCAATACCCTGGACGCACACGTCAATAAATTCTGCGAACAAGATGTGAAACCTCCTCCCGGGCCAGATGTCTACGGCTGGGAAGTTCGGCGACGATACAAACAAGGCACACCTGATGGATGAAATGGAGTTTGTTTTTCGAGCAAGTGATTTAACAAAAAGTATTCGACAAGGAGGATTGCAAAACCGTCTTACGAAAAAATTATTCATGGATGCGATGCAAATGATGCGGAAAATCCCATGAATTGGAAATGGGTTGGGAGATATAAAAAAGGAGAATGGACTTATGAAGTTTTCCCCTACACGAGAAGAGAGGGGGTGGCCAGCCCCGAAAGAGGCGAGAGGAGTGGTGTGGTGGGTGGTATCATTTGGCTTATTCAGATTGTGTTATTAAGGGTTAGTTTCTTTTTCTCTCTTCTACTTTCTTTCTCTCCTGTTTTTTTCTCTCTCTCTCTCTTGGTTTTTTTGCCCAAACATCTCTGGTTAAATGGGTAAGAAGTAAGTAAATACTAACAGTTCACAGGCGGTGGTTGGGCATCCTGGGGCTGGGGACAAGAGACACTCTTCCAGTCTGTAAAAGGGTGTGTTGGCGGTGGACTTGCCGGGTGGAAGTTTGAGTATTTCGACAAGGCGGACGCGGATGGAAACGAGTGGAAGGCGTCGTTTAATACGCCGGTATTCGTTAACAATCGGTGCTTCAAGAACAACAAGGCTGCGTTTGGAGCGGGTGGGTTCACCAATGGTTGCGATGGGAATGGTTGGGCTTGATCTCGGGGGAATCTCGAGTCTCATTTTGTATGTACCCAAGTTAAACGGTATCATTTCTCGCACGTATTCATTAAATACTATTTCCATCTCTCTCTCCCTCTCTCCCTCTCTCCAACGTTGAACTTGAGATAAACACCCAAAAACCCCAACGGCGCCGCACCGACTCACACACTCAAAGCTGAGATCAAGGAAGTGGTCCCAACACGATACTCTCTCCCGCGCGCTGGATCCGCCATTCCACCTCGACACCATTTCTACAATTCAGAATCCCCGACGCTCCGATCCTTCCATCTCGCTGCTTTTCTCTCACCGCATCTCTAATCAAATCATACGCATCCTGGCTTCCCATAGCTGACCAGCCGCCGCGCGTTGTTCGCGCTGTAAAAGCACAGCTCTGAAACTCAATCAGGCTGCGTGTCTGTCCGTCAATATCCCATGCCCCCTGCACGGAGAGAGCCTGGCCGAGGAAATATAAAAGACGATCGCAGTCGCGCACGTCGGCGGAGCCGGGGCCGGTTTCGCCATTGAAGGAGGATGGTCCGCAGAGTCCTTCGGGCCCTTGGCGAGGGAGGGGCGATGATGTAGGTGCGCCGGAGACGACGGTGATCAGAGACAGGAAAAGGGTGGTGATCTTCATGATTTTGAGTGTTGGTGTTTTTGCTGTGTTGACGATGATATTGGTGTTAATATAGATATAGGTAGTTGAAACTGACGCCCAGTAGATATGGACTAAGCTTGCAAGTCTTGCTATTTCTTCTGTTTAGGAATAGATGTGTAATGTCCCACGATATTTCCCACCCGCGCATGAGCTCCTTTTATTCTTCCTTCCTCGGGTCTCTCCACCGCAATTACCATCATGAGAGGCCTGCTGTGCGCGCCAAGGTGATGCCGTCGCATCCAATAACCATCGGCCTAGCCGGGCATGCTGTTTCGGCCTGTCACTGGCTTGGGTATTATCACGCCACGCTGGTGTGGGTGTTGTCGCTTAAGGGCTAAATGCCATACTGTTCTGCGATTTGCGACCGATACGTGTTTGCATGTTGGGGAACCCGGTGCGCGGCGAGTCTTGGAAGAAACCATGGATAAATATAGAAAGTGCTGTATACCCAGGGTCTCGTGAGGACGAATGATATGTCCACAATGGGCTGATAGACAGACTGCCTATGGTATGACAGTTCGAGCTATGTCTGGTGCGTCGACGTGACAAGGGCATGGACTATGGTATGACAGGCGGTTGTCTGGCTTGCCTTGACACTTGAAAGATATCCACATACTCTTGCTCGGCCTGCGTTGGCTCGACGCCCCCATTTGTCTCCAAAGTCATGACATTGAAGCCGCGAACCATTCGCATCTTTAATCCCCCGCTCGAACAGGAATGACACGGAGATGAAATCGGACACTGATGTATAGCAAATGGGGCCTGGATCCCCGTCGTAGGCTCTTCCACGACTTGGAGCTCCGATGGAGACAAAACCTTGCACCCGATTTCCAGTCGCCACATGGGAAGCGAACATAGGTCTGGCCGCCGCTCCTCGCAAACCCGAGCCACAACCTCGACCGTTACTTTCTCCTGCCCCTGTATTATTTTGGCGTGATTCTTGACTGTCATGGCGGCAAGTACAGAAGACGGGCTGTCAGGCCCAGCTGCAGTCGTCTCGATCAATGCCTTCCCTTCCCTAAGGGGCGTCTTTGTGGTAGAGACGGCGGGGGGAAGCTTTCCAGAAAAGGTGCTCAAAATGAGTCTCTCGGCTTGACTGTTGCTTTCGAAGCGTATCCGATCAAGTTGCGATTCGAACAGGACGGTTGTTGCTGGCTCCATGTCATGGAGGCTAGCAACAACAACTTTGTGCAGACGGAGATTCCAACCATGGCAAGACACGAAAAACCGAACTGGGATAAGAGCTCCATCTTTTCGCCGAGTCAACACTCCTTGAACAAAGCCAGCGCACCAGCTGTGGCTAAAGCTGACTGTCGAGATGAAGATATCGTCATGGGCGTCCCAGTGGCTGCGTGGGAGAAGAAGGAAATGTCGAGTAGTGAGGGTGTACTCGGGGTCTTCGTTTAGCCACTCAAGCCGCAGAGCGCTATGCCGGTTCCCAATAATGGCATTCGGCCCGGGAAAGGGGAAGTGGTCGGGTATCTTGACAGACAGGGTCAAAGATTCAACTGGCATTCGAGTTCCCCGCCAGTAGCTGATCCTAAGCCTGTTCTCTTCGAGAAGAATGCGCATCTCGGGCATGTACCTCACGTAACGGCCACCGCCAATCTTGCGCAGAGGAATACCGATGGATATGCCGTTATCGGAACAAATGGGGTCGAGGATGCACTTGTAAGCATCGCCTTCCTCTTTGTCAGGCTTAGGGATCTTGACCAAACTCCCTTCGACTAGAATACCTCTCGTATTGATGACCATATTTCCGTAGATGGAATCCTCCAAGGTGACTTCGATGCTGCCACAATCCCTGAACTGGATGGGTTCCTCGGCGAGAACCGGGGCCAGCACTCGGGAAGCGGCATGTGGACGGTTCTCTACCCAGGTGAATATGCTCAAGTCAACCGATGACAACACAATGGCCTCCTGGAGTCTGATAAATGCTTTGGAGCCTTCGCCATAGATTAGCGATAGGTGAACGCCAAACATGCCCAGCAAGCAGTAGGCCATGTCCTCAATCCGCGTTGTCTGCCGAGTGGCGGCCCAGGACATGCGTCTGGCGACGGCATACTGCTCAAGGGTGGTTCTTCTTTCCAACAAGTCAACGGGAATGCCGGTGATGGCACGGAGGAGATGGCACAGCGACTGTTTCGTGCCCCGCTCGTTCCACTCCCGGTCCAAGAAGATGACATGTTTCGGCGCGATCAGCTCCTGCAAGGTCCATCCGCGTGTAAACCACTTGCATCTAGGGAGCTGAGTACTCATATCATTGTGCGTGCCAGGCTCGAGGTCACTCAGGTAAGCGTAGCAGACCTCAGCATTAGCATACCACGCAAACATAGAGTTGATAGCTTCAGTCAGCTCAGCACTACTAGTCTTGTCGATGCAGCAGGTGTCAACCCAGGCATATTCGAGATTATCGCGAGCGCGGGCGAGGTCGCAAGTGCGGCGAATCTTCTCGAAGCCCTTTTTTGCTGCAGTCAAGATGGAAGGAGCGCTCAGCTCGCCGATGGTGATCTCGTCATCTCCCCACGTGTGGGAGAGAATGGCGTATTTCGGGACCGAATCGCTGAGACATTCCAGCATTTGATCCAGGGGGATTTCTGGTGTTGTTGGAAGCAAGCGCATCTTGTTATCGTGGGTTTTTAGACTCGCCAGGGGAATGGTGATGAGGGGTTCTGCGACATCGGCTCGTTGAAACCGAGGAGAGAGGAGAGGGATTTCACGCAGACGGTAACTGCAAGGCAGCAATAGCGTACTACTTGCCACGCACAGGATCGGCCAGATTGGGAGGGATTGCATTAGCTTGAAATGCACTCGCCTCCGAATATTTCAGGCGCATCGAAACCCCTTCGGAGTCACATTATTCATCACAAACACCCTGCACCCACAACTCGAGCTGCGCATCAACGGCGTCAGGGGATTCGCCTCGAAAGACGATTTGTTTGCGCACTTACGTCGTAATCCGAGCCATCAAGTGTGATGCAGTTAACAAGAACAGACACGAATGGCGAAACAAGGTTTTTCTAATGGTTGGGCTGTATACCCGACTGGTGTTTGGGTCGGCGTGTACATGGGCGACCTTTAGGACGGACTTGGTACAGGTCAAGAGTCAAGCCCAGAATCCCTGCGTGCGTATTTCAACCTTTGTGCCCTCGAAGCAATTTTATATCCGGTCTGGCTCGAACCCTATATCTGCGTTATGGCCGAACCAGGCAGGACTTTTTGCATCCAAGCCACCTGTCTATTTGTGTCCAAGCTAAATACCTATCTAGGTACCTTACCTATCTATATAAGGTGAGGTAGGTATGCATTTCGGTTTCTCTTCCCATCGAACACAGCCCCCTTTTTTCTCCAGAAAATCTTTGTCCATGGGTTTTCGACCAACAACGCCAGCGACACGCCGACGACGGTTCATCGACCTCCCGGATCAGATCCTCTTCACCATTATGCGCCTTTTGAACCCGAACAGTATCCAGTGTCTACGGCGCGCGAGCCGAGTCTTTTTGAGCATCTTCTCAGACCCATCCTTGAGCCATTGGCACCGCGACCCTTCTGCCATCCATCCCCGTTATCCGCGATTACTCTGGGCCCGAGGCAGTCCTGAGTTCGAGACCGAGTCATACACGGAAGCATTTCGAAATCTGCTCGCCGCGGACCAGAGCAAAAACATTTGCTACGCTTGCCGCGTAACCGAGGACCAAAACCCGAAAAAGGCATGGGATTTGGTCAACGAGTACCTGTTTTGTTCAACGTGTTTGGTGGACCATTCTAGGGCTTTCTTCTCTCCTACGGAGCGAGAAGGAAATCATAAAACCGCCAAAAAGAACATGAAGCGCATCTGCATCGGTCACCAGGGTCATATCCATCTTTGCCAGCACGAGACTATCACTTGGCACGAGGTCTCGTTGGCCAGGAAGAGGTTGGCCAAAGTGCATAGGAAATGGTTATGGATCCATGTCCGCCACATGCGCCATGGCGCTGAAGTCATGGATCCAAGAGATTGTCGTGTTGGCAATTGTCGTGCTGTTAATTGTGGTGATGTTGGTCCCGGGGTGTTGATAAAAGAAGGGAATGTCACCATCCCAGCCATGCGCCGGCTCATCACCACCACCATGACCATGATGATGATGACCCTAAGGATAGGTCCAACTTATTGAGCCCAAAAGCACGCCCCAGGGCCGTGTTAGTCGTCTCACGCAAGAGTGTGGTACTTCGCGTCATGTGGGCGGGCTATCTCAGCATACCAACAAACAATAGCTCCTGACAAGAACAAGAACAAAATACTGGCCAATGATGTGGTTGCGCGTCTCGGCGAGTTGCGTCGTGGAGCGGCCGAGTTTCTTGTTCCCCAAATGCGTTCTGGCGCCTTTCTCGAAATGAGGTGCTTGGACCCGAATCACTGTTCTTGCCTAGACTTTGGCGAATCGTCGCCATCGCCCCAGCAGCAGCAGCAGTGGGCATTGAGGACAAGCTTGGATTGCGGTGGGTTGGGAAAGCCATGTTGTCGACTTGACTCGAGGCAGGACCTAACAACCTCACATCTGACTCTAGGGTGCAGCAGTAGCAGCAGCAGCAGCAGTAGTAGCAGCAGCAGTAGAGAAAAAAAGCAGGAACAGCAAACTGTACATACCACCGGCACGGTGCTGAGTTTTCAACGCGATTTCTTGGAAGGATATGCTATGAGTGTGGGAAAATGTGACAAGACCACAACGAAAACAGCCACAAAAACAGTATCAACGAAGCAGCAACAGCAGTAACAGCAGCGGCAGGAACAAAAACAGCAGATCTGTCTCAAAATCTCGTACTCGCGGCAACTAAACTGCACAGGGAGTTTCGGTGCCGGACGAACATTGAAATATTCCTGGTTCGAGGCCATAAACCCAGACTCTTACCAACTGACGGATGATTTGGACACCAAGGGGATGCTATGGTGTTCGGACCCGAATTGTGGGAATTACTACCGCAACTTGCGACCCGTTATGCGTCGTCTCTGCCGCGGTGGTGATGGTGATGGTAATGCCAATGGTACAACAACTCACCATGCTCTCTGGGACAATAACGACAAGGAAAACAAACCTCGCTTCAGAGTCCAGGGGAAGCTCTACTGCGGCAACAAGGCAGTTATGTTCAAGCAGTGGAAACACTTGGCCCAACAAAGCCTGCCTCCGAAGCGGTGAACCCGAACCCTAGGACTGACTGGTGGCGACGATTTCGGTCTCTGATCAGAGGGCAAGAAACGATGTGACCAGTTGAGTGAGATGTATAGTCTCATTGAACTCTCACTATGATGGAGAGCTTCGAGTAGTGCTGTCGGCCTTTAATCTAGGTACCTGGGTAGTCACTCAACTGTTATACCACCCCAAAACCGATGGCCACCCATTCTCATACTCACGTCACCTTGATCAGTCTAGATTAACCCCAGCTCAGTTTCGGCTAATATCTACTTAGGTACCAAAGCTGCAGCACAAACGCAGCCTTACTAAGAAGGTGCGGTTTTTGCCGAAGAGCCCAAAAATGGCCCCCTTTTATGAGCAGAGGCCTAGAACTGAGACATCAACGCCTCTATAATACATGTGAAAGTAAATCTTCGGGATTACAATTTGTCTGGCGTAAGGTACAAGAACCAAATCCACATGTGGGACGGTTAACCCCCGCCGTTATCCGTTAAGCCGTAGGGCTAGGCGCCGTATGTGGGACCTTTAAGCTCTTCTAGAGCGATGGGAACCCCCCCTGAATACGACCTGGGAATTCGAGTAAAACGGGAGAGGAGTGGGAATGTATTTTGCCCCTTTGAGTTGACACTCTGTCCCACGGACATCACACCTTGGCGGCCGGACATTATGGACATTAATCCGGTTGCAGGACTGCCTGCAATGACATGGCCGGGCGACTGCCCAGTTGCCATTGCTGTGGCGTGAAACTTGATTGTCTCTTGTTTTCTAGTAGAGCAAGAAAGCCCTCCTTTATACATCTATTGCATGAACAACCAGCTTACTTTGGCCGCGTAGCTCAGCTTTTGGATCGTTAGCTGAGCTGTTGGATTGTTGGCTGTTGCCATGCATCCTCACAGGAGCTGACTGGAGTCCACGCAAGCTGACCAGAGCCCCTGGGTTCAATCAGACCCAGGGGTTGAACCCCCTTCTTTTTGACGTCTCCGTAAAATTTGTCATGGCCTCATTCCACCGATCACACTTGAAAACTAGGTCTTTGACATTCGCCTGTCCAACAGTAGCAAGTGGGATTTCTAATAACCACTAATCATACGTTGGCTTGGAGGACGCTTCCGGCGGTGGGTGGGAAAATATCCTTCTTCTGTGTGACGAGCACACTACTAGGTAGTTACTTGGATCGCGCCTCGAACCTGGGCATTGAGTCAAGTTCTTTGGGGTGTAGGACTAATTTTTGAGAAGAGACTTGGTAACCTTCTCAATGTGCTTTAGAGCTAAAAGTCTACGCATACCTTCTCTACTAACTCGTAGCATTAATTGTGTGGTCGATTTCGTTTTTGAACCTAGACTTCAAGAGCCGTTCGTATTGGTAACCCCAGAATTATCCCTCCTTCTAAAAACGAAGCCGCAGCTCCCCTAGACTAAAGGAGTAATTAAATCCATCCTGCATGTCCCCGATGGCTTCCTCCCGCCAGCGTGGACGTAGAGTCTCTCACTAGGTTCGCAACGAAGTACTGTACAGTATCGCTGGCTAAAACCGTCCTTATGCAGCCATGGTGTCCCAAACTAAACGGAGAAAATGCATATCTGACATCACGCAGATGTCACGCAGGCCCTCTTCGCTCATGGATTGAGAACATCATATCCCAGTCGCAAAGGAGTGAAAGCGCATTCGAGACCTTGATGAGACTACCGAGGCCGGCAATACCCGTCGAAAGCCTTGTTGATGGCGTCTTGCAGTTCCTCGGGGTCATCAAGAATGCTCCCGTTGATAGTACCGATAGCCTTGTGTTCGGTCGAACTGCCTTTATGGATACCCCCATCTCCCTACCAAATCAAACCCCCCTATTTCCGGCCGTGTTATCCACCACTCCGACACAACTCAGTTACTCGCTCGAAGCAGTCTTGTCGGTGCGAAATGGGGAAACGAGGAGCGATGATGGTAGTACTAGGCAGGATGAAAGTGTCCACGATATAAAATCTGCTTTGGGTCGTCTCTCGTGCGCTCGTGGTATTTAACGCTGGGTGTAGACGCAAGGCCTCTTGTATCACGGCCTTGACTTGGGAGAGCCTCGTCAGGGCAGCAAGGCTGGTGACGTTAACATCTGCCAATTCCTCATAGATCGATCCACAAGAAAACTATGCTGCGGCTGCAGAGAGTAGATCTATACTGTTGGATAGGGGGTGAGGAGGCTTTAGAACCTGGTATGAGGTTTGGGCCTTCCCAGTCATCCCTGGTTGGGCGGTGCGCTCCAGGATATGACAAAGATCTCCAGGCAAGCGCAGGAACCATTCAGCTCTTCTGTCACGATGTGGACCGATTGCACATACTGATATTGAGGTTTTTGATGTTGTGAGCTGTAGCTTTGAGATTCTTGCGTGAAGTTTTAGCTATCTTTTACTTGCCCCTAATATGGGGGCCAACGACCTTTCTCAACTTCCAAGACAAGCTCGCTCGGCCGAAGACGGACCGAGGGCGGGAATATCAATGATACCGGTGTCCCGATCATAGCTTGCAGATATGCCGATTGGATACCGCATCTCCATCTCTTTCCCCTCTCGCATCTATCCCGACGCATCCCACCTTCATCCCACCAAACTACATGCAGGTGTGCGGCACGTATCTTTTCCCCGCTCTAATTTCCAGTTAGACTTCGTCTGTGGTTCCCTACCTTTCTGCGCTTGCTCTTAATCACCGTTGCACAGGGTGTTCTTCCGTCACCACCTGCCGGTGAAGAGCCATGAAGGGAGAGAGGGGCATGCGAGGGGAGGATAGTCTCATCCGCTTCGGATTGGTGACAAGGGACCTGATATAAGTACCTCTTTGATCCCTGTCTTTAACAAGGGAACCCCAATGTCCTGGCATTCTGGACCCGTGCCTTCAGACAATAATTCTCCCATCTCGAGTGTGTCGAACTCCGCATCTGAAGGAACCTAACCCAACAGACTTCTCATCACTGATATATAATGGCGGATGATGGTATAGACCCCAGGGGTAACTTCTGATCTCCTCGACTCAAACCTGGCACTTGCTTATAAGCTGTTAGTTTGGGCATTGACCCCAACTTCCCACAGCGACACTTATCCCGCCATTAACCCAGCCAACATCAACACGCTGGTTGGTAAATCAGTTCTAATCACCGCTGCGAATAAAGGCATCGGGCGCGCAGCCGCCATCTCATGTAAGCTCGACCGACCCCTGACCCTCTCTAGCTCTTCGCTTAGGTACTCTACATGTAGACACAAAGGCTGGTGCCTCCCCCATCATCATTACCTCCCGAGCAGGTGCCTCCGAAACCGAGGCCGCCATGCTTGATGCTGCCGCCGCAGTGGGTCGACCTGTTCCCACAGTCGTCCATCTCACGCTTGACGTAAGATCGCAAGCCTCAGTTGACGCGGCGGCTGCCCAAGTGCGCGGAAAAGTTGGCAAGCTCGACATACTTGTCAACAACGCCGGCTTTATGGGACCGGAAGCTCCTCTCCTAGATCAACCCACCGAGGAATACGTCAACACCATTGAAGTCAATCTCACGGGGGTGTACCGCGTGACTAAAGCGCTGCTGCCGCTGATGCTCGAGGGTGGTGGTCTCAAGATGGTGCCTATCATGGGCTCGGCGGCATCCCTGGGCGCGGCATGCGCCGGAGCATACACCATTACCAAGTTTGCGATGGCGAGATTCTGCCAGTTTCTTAATCTGCAATACGGGGATCGGGGGGTGTCTAGCTTCCATTACCACCCGGGCGGGGTGTCGACGGATCTGTCGCAGGGACTACCAGACACATTCAAAAAGCTACTAGTGGATACGCCGGAGCTCGCTGGTGATACCCTGGTGTGGTTGACGGCGGAAAAAAGGCCTTGGCTCAACGGCCGGTATGTCTCGGCAAACTGGGACATGGTTGAGCTGGAGGGACTAAAGGACAAGATTGTGGAGAAGAATTTGCTGAAGTTCAAGTTCGATATGGACTTGTAGGTTTCATTTACAGGGGAGGCACATTGCATAGGAGGTTCTATATACAGCGATTCTAAAAACCCGAAGCTGGGGTTGAGCAATGTCGCATAGGCGAGGAGGCACGAAAATAGAAATTTCGTGTGCCTACCTAGATTCGTCTCATAAAACAGCCATTTCACCCACCCTAAAGTGAAACACTACGAATTTCCCTTTTTCCTTCTTCGTAACTGAGCAGCTGGCGCCTTAGCCTGAGTCGGATTGAGTTAGATTAAGTGAGGGGGGTTACTATTCTGGGCTACCTCGGTTATGGCTGCTACGGTCTAAAATGGTTGTAGAGAAAGAAAAAGAAAGAAAAAAAAAAGACGGTTAATACTTAGGGTATTGGCCGTTTTAGTGGACTTTGAGGTGATATATATAGTGCGCGTATAAGTGGTAGATGTAGAAAGGGGGGTTAAACCCCAGCTTTATCGGCGCTAATTCTAATTAAATGGATATGGTTAGTATTAGGGGCAATATTCAATCTTAAGCTTCTTTTCAAAAGTATACCTACGGCCCCTTGTCTCTTACGTAACGTATTTTGTTAGAAAGTCATGATAATTCCGCTATTTTGCTACGAATAGTATAAAATTATGATGTAATTATAAAAAGTTAAATTTCCCGGGAAGTTTGTTAAAGGAGTAAGGTGGGAATAAGTTATAGTTTCCTTTCCGTAGTAGTTAGTTTTTATATATTAGGTTCTACGTTGTATAAGCCTTACAAAACCTGAGACGTCGTTTGCCAGCGGAGGGTGCTACCGCTGGCGCTCCATCCTCTAGTGTTTTTGTTGGAACAAGCTCGGCCCCGGCCAGGAAAGACCGCTCTTCCGTCTGGCCGCGACCTACGGAGCCGACAACGCCGTCACCCTTGCGGGTTGGGATGACTATCGCCAGCGACTTGGTCCCCAGCAGCGACATGAGCCTAGAGCTCCCTGTCATCGAGAAACCTCGCGGACGATATGGCAACGTAGAAAAGATACCTCGCATGTTTGATGAGCGGTACAATGTGTATCACGACGGAAGGACTGGAGTCGTGCTGGGTATGGCTGAAAGCAAAGAATTTGAGGCTTGGCACGGGGAAAGGGGACTGGGTCACCACCATGCCTTGGATTGAGAGGGCGCCGATGAGGATTGACTCTGGAGAATTGGCATACTTGATGTAAATCATGTATACTACACCAATGGAACCGGAAGTAGAGACAATTTGAGTTCTTTGCAAGTGATATCCCTAGTATGTCAAGGATGTGTTGTGCTGTTAGAGCTGAGGGTCTCGGGAGGATAACCTTGGCAGGGTTAACTGGTTCGCCGCGGCCACAACGGACAACAGGCGCCCCATTCCATCTGGTTCTTTGTCCAACCGGCGTCCGAACCGGCCGAATATCACTCCGCCAAAGTATGTCTTCATTGCACTGCCAAGAATTGCTCAGTCCGCCAGATTAGAGGCCCGGCCAAGGCCCCCCAGTGGAGGCGCTGTAGGCCTCAGCGCAGCCTGGCCTCAATGCGCCGCCTAGCCGGCCCGAATTCGTTTCGGTTGGCCCTCTATCTACTCAATATAGAATGGCAGGGGGGTAGCATTGGATAGCGAAATGCCACGAAGGTGAGTGCTAAGGTTGGAGGCCTTCAGCCAGGGCTGCCGGGAGCTTCGCCCACCTTAGCGCTGGCCGCCTCAGCGAAAAGAAGTCGATAATACCTCGTAAGACCCCAGGATGGCCCATCCCAACGCAATCTGAGTCTCTGAAGTAGCTGTGCGACAAACATACATGTGCAGACAATCTACAGCGGTCGCGCTCCATTTGCCCAAACACCACACGCAATGACATCCCCGCCCTCAGCCGCTGACACAAGAACAACAACATCGGGGACGTCGTCGTCAATGGCGTCCACCCGCACTCGCGAGCGTCTTCGAATTCTGGAGCAAGAGCTCGAAGGGGTGCGTCGTGTAGACACACCTCCTGCAACAGGCAGTGTTCCGCAAACCGCGACGACGACGACGACGACGGGAGCACCCGGGAGGCTCCAGGATGCCAGAGATGGGATTGAGCAGGTGCGACGAGGGATTCTTGGGTTGCTCAGTCCTCCCGCATCGACCACCACATCAACAGACACCACAACCCCATCCACCACCACGCTTACCCGCGAGCGGCTCCGTGAGGTAGAGGAGGAGCTAGAGCGGGCAAGACGCGGGAGCACAACCCTGGTAGTGCCGGCTACTTCGACGAACACTCGCGAGAGACTCCGTGACGCTGAAGCTCTCATCAGCCGGCTGAGGCGCGAGGGCGACACAGCTGGTCTCTCCCCAACCGATGCAAGCCGGAGACTGCGCGAGCTCAGACGCGATGAGTCCGCGGCGGCAGCTTCAATGCCACCCCTTGCGACGGCCGGGCTGCTCAGGACTGCTTGCTCGACCGACCTACTGTTTCTCATGGACACAACCAGCTCTATGTTGGGCTACATCGAGGCCGCCAAGAACCAGGTGAGAAGCATCGTCAACGACATCGGAGCCGCGTTCTACAATGAGGCCGATATTCGCATCGCCATCGTAGGCTACAAGGACCACATGGACTCTCCGAATATTCAGTTTCTCGACTTTACAAACTCCGTCTCGGCGGTCCATTCATTTCTGAGCGGTCTCAGGGCGACTGGAGGGGAAGATATACCTGAGGACGTCCTCGGTGGGCTCAACCAAGCCCTGAATGCATCTTGGAGACAACAGACGAGGTGCATCATCCACATAGCCGACGCACCACCACACGGACGAACCCTTCATGATCTAGGGGATTCGGCCGATTCGTACGCCAACCCTGGCAGTGAACCACACAAGCTCACACACCAGCCCCTCTTTTCTCGTCTGACCAGCCTCCACATCAACTATGCCTTGCTCCGCATCAACAATACCACGGACCGCATGGCTTACACTCTCCTCCTGGCTTACAAGGCTGCTTCAGCTGATGGTACCCTCCTCCTAGGCAACAAGTATCACGGCCGCGTCGGTAGTGGCACCGCTGCTCCGGGTGGACTGATCTTTCAGGAGGCCGAATTGGGTACAACGTTCGCGGCGCTGCGGCGTCTCGTTGTTAAGACCGTCACAGCATCTGCCTCGCAGACGGCCGTTGACCATGTCGCCCGAATGGCCAGAGCTTCCATGGCGGGCCCGGGCCGCAGGCTGGGACTTGCGCCTATCACTGAGGATGGCGACGGATTGCCAGAGGTGCGGCTGGATTTGTCGCCCCCACGGTGGGATACGACATCGTGGTTTGATCAGACACTAGTCGTTGAGGGCTTTGGCCTCGACGCCTCTGTGCATGGGGCCGCGACACTCGATAGCATGATGGCTTCTGATGACAACATACGGATCAGTGCGCTGAATCTCATTATCCGCAAGCGCAACGTTCCTTTCGCCAAGGGCGCTTTGCGTCTGGCCTTCCACGCGCGCACATGGTCGTCTACCAACCGTTACGTGGTCAAGACGTTCCAGCGCTCCGGCGAGCGTCTCCCTCTTTTCACCGAGGGCATGCGCTGCCACGCTCTCTGCAAGTCGTTCGCCCTTGAGTTCAACAGTCTCCTAGGAGGAGGAGGAGGAGGAGGAGGAGAAGCTCACAGCATTGATTTTGCCGCTGCGGCATGCTTCAAGAGCAGACCGTCGTCTTCTTCTTCAGGCGCTGCAGACACATGCATCTCTCTTGAGCCTTTCCTTGCGGGAACATACGTCAAGTACAACGGCAATGCTGGCTACGTCGGTGGTCGACCTGACGACGATCCGATCCACCAGGCAGCCCAAGCTTTTTCACACTTCACTTTTGAGCGCTCACGTGGACAGTTTCTTGTATGCGACCTCCAAGGCGTGGGCGAGGCCATGACGGATCCCGTAATCCACACAGCCGACGTCAACCGTTTCAAGCTGTCGCGGACCAACCTTGGCCTGGAGGGCATGAAGCTTTTCTTTTCTTCGCACGAATGCAACGACCTCTGCTGCCGCCGCCTAGGTCTCCGGAGCAACCAGAGCATGCTTGGCACGGGCGTCTACACGTTCCGCGAGACGTGGCCGACAATGGCCGATGTTGTGTGCTGCTCCAACAAGCTCTGCAGACGCATCTTGCGCCGCGCTGCTGCGCATTCCTCGCCTGATTTTCCTGGGTATAACTGGTGTGATGTGTGCTTGCCGCAGCTGAGGGCGTTCATGGTGAGGTGGGTTTGTGTTGAGCCGGGAGTGCACCATGAGTTTGAGGTGTCGCGCTTCTTTTATGAGTCGCAGGGTTTGATCGCGCCGCGGAAGTGCACTACGCATCGGGGGAGAGGAGATAGGTAATTTGACGACTATGAGTGAGGGGGTAAACTGTGGATGTGTATGGGGCGAGGTTAGGCTTCATTGGATGATAAAAACGTCTTCTTCGGGTTCAAGTTTGCAAAAGTTTGGAATATCTTCATTGGATCTTCATTCCATTTTGTTTTTAGGGGTTTTCTATAGTTATATTTTAAAGTTTTGTCTATTTACTTTTTGGTTTTTGAGATCTCATACGCCGAATTGAGGGTTTGAATAGGTATGTTTAAATCAAGTTCAGAATGGAGTTTCACACCGTCTGAGTCTGCAAGAGGGGGCTGAAGCTGTGCAACCGCAGCAGGAATCATTGCCGTCCTGGGGGCAGCAGCATCTCTGCCAACACTCCGGGGATAGTGGAAAATGGTGCCCATAACGTTTTATTCCCTATTAAGCAAGCCGAGTGTGGCACGTAGTACTCTAGTTCTATTGCTGCTTCCTACTGGTGTTGTCTAGGAAGCTGGTATCCGCGTCCGTAGCGCGAACTGAACCCGCCTACTTCTTGCCTCGCACCGTTTGCCAACATATCAGCTGATTTCTGATCCCCATTTTCCCCGGCGGCATCGTGGGAAGGAGGCTCGCGATGGCTACCTTCCCTGCCGTCCTCGGTCTTCCCCTGATGATGCAAATCAACCGCCTTGATAGCATCAATGGTTACCTGGTAGTCCTGGCTGGTGAGCTGTCCACCTACGTGGCGCGATCGGCCTGTAAGATGAATCCGTCTGGCAGTGACAAGGTCGCCGAAAGTGGAAACGGAGAAGTCATAGGCGTCATCGGCCATGGTGATGTCCTCAAAGACGTTCCGCCTTTCAATCTCATCAGTCTCGTTCGCGCTGGAGACTACATTGATACACTGGTTGATGCTGTCCTTGGTCTCCTGCAGCTGTGCAAGCTGCAGCGCTGTGTTGTCGAGCGAGCGGCCCGTCGAGCTGATGGCGCCCATCTGGCTGCTAATCTCGGCTTCGTGCTCCTGCAGCTTGTGGACGAGTGCCTGGATCGAGTCATTTGTCACTCGCAGCCCGTCGGCAATGTATTGGTGAGCCTGGGGCCGCCGCGGTGCCTGTGGAAAGCGCGGGGCCCGAGTGCGCCGCCGCTGGTGTTCCGATACCACTTTTTCGATCTGGGAAGAAAGTTGATCACAGAACTTCAGACCTAGCTCGGTGCTTTCTTTTTCCTCCAACATGGCTTGCCATTCGGCGTCGTCTTGAGCCGGTGCTGAAGTCTTGTCGGCTACAAGTCGCTGAATCGTCTCCTCTAGCCTCTTCAGGTGCTCTTTGAGGTCATCGTTGGTATCACGGACCATGTCCTTGTAGTCTTCGAGTACCGTGGGGGTGACGGCGGAAACACGACTGAAAGTTCAGATTAGAGTTGTCAGCTTTTGCCGCGCCGAGATAGGTATGACGGTTCGTCTTTCCCCCTTTCTACGCGCCCCCTCCCCCCTCCCCTTTTTATAGAAAATGCTCACAGGTTGGCATGGGCGATAGCCACGTTGATAGTGGACTTGTACGCCACCAACATCTCTCGGAACTGGTTGATATCGCCTTGAAGGTACTTCTGGGCAACCCAATCCCGTAAGCTAGGGCGCGACCCATCCGAGTGCTTTGTGCATCTTTCAATAATCTTGCCGTATTCCTCGCACGCTTTACCGCAACGATGAAGGGGCAGCTTCAGTCCTTCGAGGTCGGCGGTCGCATAGGTCTCGGCTGTTTGCTGGAGGCTCTCCAACACTTTGCTTAGGTCGCTAAGCTCGTCTCGCAACGCGCGGACATCTCTGTCCTGGCTTCGGAAACTCCGGACGGTGGTGTAAAGAGTTACCGTAGATTTGAATGCAAAGCCAACAAGTGTCAGCACGCCAGATGACACGCTGATGGGGTCCATGTTGTTCGTTTGGACAGTGCGTGCAGCGGAATCATTGCGGGGTAAGGGGGGGGAAGCAGAGCCTCCCATGAGGAAGAGGGGTTGGAGGGGATTTTATTATTAAATGCATGCATGATGCAACGATACGCGCTTGTCGTTTTCAACAAATCAACATGCTGTAAGCACACACCCAAGCTCGCGGGCCAGCGGCTCGCAAACAGTTTTGATTGGATAAATATATCCATGACTAAACGACACCCGAGCCGCCAGCCTAACGTTATTCGCTTTGGAAAAAAAAAGAAAAAAAAGGGGGCCGTCTGGCAAGCTGAATCATCAGTAAGCGCCAAATAGCACACAGTACACCACCACATCGGCCATGTTTTGAGTTGTTGCAAAGTGTCATGATGATGCGACAAAAAAACGACGACAAATCCTAGTGGTGTGATGAGAAAAACTCATTGATCTAGTAGACTGTAAGGTCGAAGGATAGGAAAAGCAAAACTGCAACCTTGTGCGCGAAAGATCTAATTCTGGAAGCCCACCTAGGCCCTGCCCGCCAAGCTGGGTTAGGTCTGCCAAGAAGAGCAGCACACGTGTCATTCCATGTGACCTATCACAAGTGCTTGATGATTTTGTGCAACACCGATGGCTTTTGCGCGACGGGTAAGTGTGGGTTAGATATATATCTCACGAGCTAGATATAGGCGAAGCCGATGTTCGAAGCGATATATATTAAATAGGATGATGAGAGACACTTGAGTTGAGGTCTTAGCCTTGCGACTTTCCCTGATCCCAAAGGCTGTCCCCATCGCTCGGTCTAGGCCATGTGTATGAGTACTCGGGGACCAGCTCGGTATCACCCTTGCTCTACACCGCCAGTGCTGTCCTTCGGTATCCATAAACGGGAGGGGCAGCCCCCAATCTGAACTCGTTTGGTTATTTTGTGTCTCTTGCCCAGCTCTTCTCCTTTCTTTCCCTTTCTCTTTTCTCTTCTTCTTCTTCTTCGGTAGAGTAGGAGGCCCGACAAGTTTTTTTCGGATT